>Ga0207703_10004943_pt1 | contig 10822 bp, 5 predicted proteins | sample KBSSwiS12_FD_184304 | JGI IMG/M metagenome (GOLD analysis project Ga0207703, IMG submission 184304) | Switchgrass rhizosphere microbial communities from Kellogg Biological Station, Michigan, USA - KBS Switchgrass S1-2 (SPAdes) (version 2) | ecosystem: Host-associated > Plants > Roots >... | reverse complement strand
GGCCGGTTCATGGTGGTTGCCAAAGCCAGTGGCGATGAAGTGCTGGTGCAGTCGCCGCAGGATTCCCGTCCCGCACTGATGTCGCGCGCCGAACTGCTTGACATCTGGGATGGCGGTTTGATCCTGATGACGCGCCGGGCCGGTTTGTCCGACATCGGCCGCCGCTTCGACATCACCTGGTTTCTGGGCGCGATCCACAAATACCGGCGCCTGCTGGGCGAGGTGCTGCTGGCGTCGTTCTTCCTGCAATTGTTCGCGCTGGTCTCGCCTCTGTTTTTCCAGGTCGTCATCGACAAGGTGCTGGTGCACCGTTCGCTGAACACGCTCGATGTACTGGTCATCGGCCTCGTCGCGATCTCGATGTTCGAGACAGTTCTGGGTATCCTGCGCACCTATCTGTTCTCGCACACCACCAACCGCATCGACGTCGAACTCGGGGCGCGGCTGTTCAACCATTTGCTGGCGCTGCCGATGGCCTATTTTCAGGCGCGGCGTGTCGGCGATTCGGTGGCACGGGTGCGTGAACTGGAGAACATCCGCAATTTCCTCACCAGTTCTGCGCTCACGCTCGCCATCGACCTGCTTTTCACCTTCTTATTCCTGGCGGTGATGTTCGCCTATTCACCGCTCCTGACCTGGATCGTGCTCGGCTCGTTCCCGATCTACATCGCGATCTCGGCTGTCATGACACCGCTGTTCCGGCGGCGGCTCGATGAAAAATTCCGGCGCGGCGCCGAGAACCAGGCGTTCCTGGTCGAGAGCGTCACCGGGATCGAGACGCTCAAGGCGATGGCGGTCGAGCCCCAAATGCAGCGCCGCTGGGAAGAGCAACTCGCGGGCTATGTCGGCGCCAGCTTCCGCGTCCTGAGCCTCGGCAACACGGCAAGCCAGATGGTGCAGTTCGTCAGCAAGGTTGTCACCGCAGCTATCCTGTATTTCGGCGCGCGACTGGTGATCGACGGCGGCCTGTCGGTCGGCGAGCTCGTCGCCTTCAACATATTGTCCGGCAGGGTCAGTGCGCCTGTCCTGCGGCTTGCGCAGATCTGGCAGGACTTTCACCAGGCGCGGCTGTCGGTGCAACGGTTGGGCGACATCCTCAATACCACGGCTGAACCGACTCACGCGCTGGCGCGGGCGCGCCTGCCGTCGATCCGCGGCAATATTAGTTTCGACCACGTCACGTTTCGCTATCGCCTCAACGGGCGGGAAGTGCTGCACGACGTCAGCTTCGACGTGCCGGCCGGGCAGATGGTCGGCATTGTGGGACCTTCGGGGTCGGGCAAGAGCACCTTCGCCAAGCTGGTGCAGCGTCTCTATGTGCCTGAAAGCGGACGGGTCATGATCGACGGCATGGATCTCGCGCTGGCCGATCCCGCGTGGCTGCGTCGCCAGATCGGCGTAGTCTTGCAGGAAAACGTGCTGTTCAACCGCTCGGTGCGCGAAAACATCGCGCTGGCCGATCCGGCGATGCCGATGGAGCGCGTGATCGCGGCGGCAAAGCTCGCGGGAGCGCACGATTTTATCCTCGAACTGGATGAAGGCTACGACACGATTGTCGGCGAGCGGGGCTCGACGCTTTCCGGCGGCCAGCGCCAGCGCATTGCGATTGCCCGCGCCCTGATCTCGGATCCCCGCGTCCTGATCTTCGACGAGGCAACCAGTGCGCTGGACTATGAAAGCGAGCGCATCATCCAGCAGAACATGAAGGAGATCGCCAGGGGGCGCACGGTCCTGATCATCGCGCACCGGCTCTCGACGGTGCGGGCGGCAGACCGGATTGTCACGCTCGATCACGGCCGGCTGGTGGAGGATGGTACCCACGACGCGCTGATCAAAACCGGCGGGCGTTATGCGGCGTTGCACCGGTTGCAGGGAGGAATTTATGAAGTCGGTTAGCGGCGCGCTTCCCAAGAAGCGGACTGAAATCGTCGTCCCGTTCCGGCGCATCAATGAAAGGCGCGAATTCGCCTTTCTGCCGGCCGCGCTCGAGATCGTGGAGACACCGCCATCGCCGATCGGGCGGGCGATCGTAGCAATTATCGTCGTGCTGTTCTGCGTAGCGTTGGTCTGGTCGTGGTGGGGCACAATCGACATCGTGGCTTCGGCGACCGGGAAAATCGTACCGAGCGGGCGCACCAAGATCATCCAGCCGTTCGAGACCGGGGTGGTTCGCGCCATCCGGGTGCAGGACGGGCAGGCGGTCAAAGCCGGCGACGTATTGGTCGAGCTCGATCCGACCGTGAACGCCGCGGAACGCGACCACCTCCAGAACGATCTGCTTGCCGAACAACTCAACGCCGCGCGGCTGCGCGCGGCGCTGGCGGTCGGCGATGATCATGCGGCCGACTTCGTAGCCCCTTCCGGTGCGGACCCGATCCTGGTCAGCACCCAGCGTCAGTTGTTGCTCAACCAGGTGACCGAGCATCGCGCCAAAATCGCCGCGCTCGCGCGTCAGCAGGCGCAGAAGGAAGCCGAACAGGCCACGACCGGGGCCACCATTCACAAGCTCGAGGCGATGATTCCGGTGGTCCAGCAACGGGTCGACATCCGCAAGACGCTGATGGAGAGGGAGCTGAGCTCGAAGATCACCTATTACGAGATCCTGCAGCTGCTGGTCGAACAGCAGGAAGAGCTTCGCGTCCAGAACAGCCATCTGCGCGAAGCGGAAGCGGCGGTAGCGGCGATCCGTGAGACGCGCGGCCAGGCGGTCGCCGAATACAGGCGGTCATTATCGGACGAACTCACCAAAGCCGAACAAAAGGTCAGCGGGTTGATACAGGATCTCATTAAAGCCGAGCGCAAGACCACGCTGCAGCGTTTGGCCGCCCCCGTCGACGGCGTGGTGCAGCAGCTTGCGATCCACACGGTTGGCGGCGTCGTCACACCGGCGCAGGCTCTGTTGGTGATTGTTCCGAGCGACAGCCGGCTGGAAATCGAGGCCATGGTCTCGAACCGCGACATCGGCTTCGTCCACGCCGGCCAGCAGGCCGAAATCAAGATCGATACCTTCAATTTCACCCGCTACGGCCTGCTGCACGGCGACGTGCTCAACGTCTCGCAGGACGCCATCATCCGCGACCAGCCGCAGGACCGCACCGGCAACCGGCGGTTGGGCGCGCAGAACGATAGCAGCGAACCCAAGGGCCAGGAGTTGAATTACAGCGCGAGGATTTCGCTCGACCGCACCAAAATGCAGGTCGACGACCGGATGGTCGACCTGTCACCGGGCATGGCGGTGACGGTGGAGATCAAAACAGGGGCGCGCACGATCCTAAGCTATCTGCTCTCGCCACTGCTGCGCTATCAACAGGAGGTTCTGCACGAACGCTGAATGCCGGCCTCCCTAGGATGAGGTCGGCTCGGCTGAATGTGTGACCATGCTTAGATCTAAACCGGAGCGAATCGATGAATAGTTTTTTGAAAGTGCCGCTCACCGCGACATGCCTTGTCGCCACCTGGCTGTCCGTCAAGGTATCGGCACAGATCCCTGCGGCACTTGTCGCTCGCGACGGCGCAGTGATCGCCACATTTCATGCCGAGGGCGCCCAGATCTACCAGTGCAAGCCAGATTCCGAAAAGTTTCCGTCGGAGCCTCGCGCGCTGGCCTGGCAATTTCGCGAGCCCGTTGCCACGCTGATCGTCGACGGCAAGTCATTCGGGCGACACTATGCCGGACCGAATTGGGATTCCATCGATGGCAGCGGTGTGAAGGGCAGGGTGGCTTCCACCGCGCCCGGCGCAAGCGCAAATGATATTGCCTGGCTCAGGCTCGACATCATCGAACATCGCGGCAGCGGCGTACTGTCCGAAGCCGCGACGATCGAGCGCATCAACACCAAAGGGGGCATGGCGCAAGGGGCTTGCGAAACTGCAGGCGCCTATCTCAGCGTTCCCTATTCCGCTGACTACGTGTTCCGGCGCAACAACAACTGACGCGCCGGTCAAAACAAAAACTGAGGAATCTTATGGTGAATGGGAATCCCGTGCGTTTCGCAAAATTCTTGTTGATTCGACGTGCTCTGCTGCCATGCCCCATGATGCTTGCGCCTCACCATATTGGAGCTCGTGTTTGCAGATCGTGGCGTGGCGCAACCTCAACGCAGTCTCGCGCTGCTCTTTGGGAGGCTAGGCAATTTCCGTTGCTTTGCGATGGATGAGGGCGACGACCGCTTCGTAGGCTGCTTTTTGATCTGACGCCATGACGCTCACCCTGCGCACTTAGTAGATTCAACCGCAATCGGAGAGCGAGGGCAACCCTTACGTATTGCTGTGCCCTCAAAAATCGATCAGCGCGCTAGTTCCTTAATGGGCCACTTCTTCATCTCAGTGCACCAAGCTCGGCCGGTATCTAGTAGAAAATAGTCTCTTGCTTGCTCTTTTGACAAGCAACGAGGCACGATCGATTTGGCGAGATCAGCCAACTGGTCGATGCTCGACGCCATTGTCCATATCCTGGCCGATCCATCCTCGGAGCTTGTAACAATGCGCTTCCCATCCGAACTAAAATGTGAAGTGTTGACGATATCGTCGTGAGCCCGAAGTATCGCCAATTGCTCGCCGTTCAATGCATTCCAGATGCGCGCAGTGTGATCGTTCGACGCTGTAATAATCATAGAGTCGTCTGGGCTGAATTGTGCATCGTTTACGATGCTTTCGTGTCCAACTAGCAACGTCACCACCTTGTCGACAGCCGCGGCATCAAGAATTCTCGCAACGTTGTCGCTGCAGCCTACGACAATGCGCTGTCCATCGTGGCTGAAGGAAATGCTTCTTACTTGACCTTCGCTCGGATCGCGAAGCGCGCTTAGCAGGCGTCCAGTCGCGATCTCCCATACAGTGATTCGACCATTGGTCGAAGCCGTTGCGATCAAAGAACCATCCGGGCTAATAGTGGCGTCGTTTAAACCGTCATTTACTAGTTCACGGCGTTGCTTTCTGGTCCCGGCGGCATCTGCCATAACTGGACCATCAATCGAACTACTCGCCATGACGGAGCCGTCGGTGTTCGACGTCGCGTTGGTCTGGCTGTCAGCATCCCTCCATCCGTATCGCGCAAGCTGTGCGCCCGTTGCTGCGTTCCAAACGATAGCGCTATCTGCGGACGCTGTAACAATTCGCGATCCGTCGGGGCTGTATCGTGCTCGGCTGAATGGCAAGCCATTCGCGGTAAGTTTGACTAGCACTTTTCCAGTGTCTACATCCCACACCAAGGCATTTCCATCGAGTGATGCGGTAAGTACCTTCGACCCGTCCGGACTATAAACGGCGCTCTTCACTCTGTAGTCATGCCCGCGAAGCACTCGGAGCTCGCTGCCAGATCTTGCATCCCAAAGTCGCACTGTCCTATCTTTGGACGCGGTCACTATTTTGCTTTGATCCGGGCTAAATGCGGCGCTGCTAATCGCCCCATCCGGGCCGGTTCCTTCCGCTACACTCTTGCTTGCCTCGTAGTCCCACGATATGTCGCCACTTGGGGCAATGCGGTCGACGAGGGGTTTCGTCAGAATTATTCGAGGCAACGCAGGGCTGGCGTCCCAAATGCGCACGGTTCCGTCTGTTGATCCTGTAACAACTCTGGTCCCAGCAGAGTTAAATTCTGCTTGAGTCACACTGTTCACGTGCCCATCGAAGATGGCGATCTGGCGACCAGTTGAAGCCTCCCATAGTCGTGCAGTCTTATCTTGCGATGCTGTAATTACCTTCGCGCCGGATCGATCGAACTTTGCTGAAGTTAACGCGGCATGATGTCCTTGAAGGACGGATACTTGATTTCCGTTTGATGCATCCCAGACGCGCGCCGTATTGTCGTCAGATGCAGTTATTATGCGAGAGCCAGATGTACTGAATGCACCAGAACTGATTCGAGCGCGGTGTCCTAGAAGAACGAAGAGTTGGTTGCAAAGTGATACATCCCAAATAATGGCGGCCCGATCTGTGGACGTTGTGAGAAGGCGCTCGCCAGTGGGGCCAAACATGACATCGGTGATCTCGCCATAGTGTCCGCCGTTAAGAGAGCAGAGTCTTTTGCCGGAGCTTGTGTCAAAGACTGCTGCATCTTTATTCGCAAGCCCAACACCAAGCAGCTTCCCGTCGGGACTGAACGCCATAGTATTCACTCTATGCGTTTCATTAATATGAGAAATTAACGTACCGGACTTCGCCTCCCAGATTTGTATTGCACCCTCAGTCGTAACGGTGGCTACGAAATTTCCGTCAGGGCTAAACAATATGAGAACAGACGAATCGGCCGCCTGCAATTTTGAGATTATTTGTCCTCGATCGGCGTCCCAGACGATCGCGGTTGCATCCATCGATGAAGTTAGGATCTTCGTACCGTCGGAGCTAAAATTGGCTTGCAGTATCTGTCGACGGTGTCCGTCCAACCAGAACTTTTGATCTCCGGTGATAGCACCCCATGTCTGCGCGACGCTCTTTTGGGAGGCTGTTAGGATCGTATTACCGTCGGGGCTAAACATAGCGCTGACAATAGGACTATGAAAGTCAGCGAAGATGGACATCTCTCTTGTCTCGTTTAAGCTGGAATAGAGCGCGTTGCTAATGTCCTTTTCATCTGGAATTCCTAAGGCGCGTGTCAGATCGAGACCTTCCAGAGCGAGATTAATGGCTGTGACCGAATCCCCTCTTGTCGCTTGAAGTCTCGATTCTCTACTTAAGAATCGAATCTGCGCTAGTTTTGCCTGCAGAAGGTTTTCCTGCGCTTGCTTTAGATTCGAGTTCGCAGCAGTCTCGGATGCCTGAGCTGAGATCGTTGCCTCGTCGGCTTTCTTCTTTTGCCAAAAGGCGGTTACTCCGATGCCTGCCATAATAACTGCGACGACAACCGCCGCGATGCTCAAGTGCCATTGGAGCCGAAGTCGTTTTTGAAGCGCAAGACTCTTTTCTTTGCGCGCTGTCTCCTCTGCAAGACGACATGCTGCGAGATACGAATGCTCCGAGGATCCAAGCTTTCCAGCCAAATCAATCCGGGTAAGTAGCCTTTCCGCATCTTCCAGGCGTCCAGCACGGTGGGCAAGCCAATCTTCAAGATTGCCATTAGCGTTCCAGTCGCGCGCGGCACGCTTGATTGTCTCCAGATTAGTGAGCGCGGCGAGATCCTCTTGCAGCCAGCCCTGCAAAGAATCCCATTGTCGTAATAACGCTTCATGTGCTGGCTCTATGGTTCGCTCACCGGTTTCCTGACTCACATCGGTCGACAAAAGCCGTTCTTCGACTAACAGATCGATCAGGGGGCGGGCTTCATCGGGAATCTCTGAAACCCGAGCCTTCTGCCGGCGTGGGCTTCCGGTATCTGGGTCGATACCTGCTAGCCATGGAATAAGACCTCTTCGAAGAAGTATCAATCGAGCTTCGCGATCGCGAGGAATGCTGGCGCTATTGTTGGCGGCGATGAATGCTCGATCAACCGCGGCCTCAATCGAACCCTTGATGCGGCCAAGCGCGTCGTAGTCTTGTAAAGTGAGTCGTCCGCGTGCGCCGTATTCAAAGTATAGGCGCTCTAATGTGAAGGCGAGCAGCGGCAACGCATCGCGCCCAGCACCTTCTTCAATGTCCGAGAGAAGTGCTTGCGTTAGAGCCGGCTCGATGACGAGGGGGCGATCTGTCTCTTTTAGTCGGGCCACGGGCCCCTCAATGATTGCTTGGTACGCGCCGCGGGGCATCGGTGTCAGGCTTAAGGTCTGTTGCGTGATGCCTTCAAGTCCCTTCGCGGTTTGCAATTGTTCGTAGGAATCTGAACGAATGGCGACAAGGACTAGTATCGCCAAACTATCATCGGTCAGGAGGTCCCGCAGCAGACTGAGAAGGGCGGCGCCTTCCAAGGCGCCTTCTGATCGGAATAGTTCCTCACCCTGGTCGATTGCGAGGACCAAGGTAGGTGGCCTCGCTTTGGCGTCATCAGCAAGAAGCGTGGCGTGGGCTTTCATCACCAGAGTTCGAAGCAGCGGCTGCATAGCGGCCGCGTTACCGATGGCTTCGCGGATCTTCGCGCGTGGCTTGGCCGAGCCAGCGCTTTTAAGAGCTGTTTCCAACGATCGGAGAAGTCCAGCCTCGCCGTTCACGGCCGCGCGTTCAGGTCGGACAACCGGAAGGATGAGATAATTGCGGTCATCACGGGCTAGGCGGGGAAGTAGGCCCGCGCGTAGGAACGATGACTTGCCCGCTCCTGAAGCGCCTAGCAGCACCAAAAATCTTGGGGCCGCGCCATCTTTAATCCCGCGAATACGGTCCAGCGCCTCCACAGTTGGCGCTTCGCGGCCGAAGAAAATACCTGCATCGGGGCCCTCAAGGGGTAGTAGGCCCCTGTAGGGAGGGCGTTGAGAGTCATCTGCCGGCGGCCACGCGAAGAACCGGGCATCGAGCCCGGCACGCTCAAGACCGATCCGAAGTCTATTCAGTCCCTCTTGGGAGAACGTGACGTGAACTTCGTCCTGAGATCCTGGCAGTACCGCCCTAAGCATTACGTGGTCGCGGCCCATAGCCAATGGCACTAGCTGCCACGTCCCGGTGAGCGTGGCTGGCAAATCGCGGATCGGAATGTCTTCGATTAAGAGGCCGAACAGCCGCTTGTTGAGGCGGTGAGCAAGGTTGAACTCTTTCAGGCACCAATCTGAGTAAAGCCATGCCTTGGAGACCAGGAAAAGCACCGCCTCGCAACGAAGCGCGGCCTGGTTCAGCGCTCGTTCCCACCTCTCCCCTGCTGCTATCCCCCGCCGCGGATCAAGATCCAGAAAAACGTCGTCCCAGCCTTGAAGAGCAAGCCATTCCCGAAGCGCAACGGCGCTGCCATTGTCCGTGCTGGAATGGCTCAAGAAAATGCGGGACATCCACTGGATGTTGACCGATTGGCACTCCAGATGCAACCTATAGCGGTCTTATTCAGCTGCACAGCTATCGATAACGATCTTTGCGTTCAAAGAAATTCTCTAAGGATTTCAAGGTCAAAGCGGGAGGCGGGAGCCTGACTGGCAGCCAAGTGGGTCTCATAAATGTCCCGCTGAGATCGCTAGTGGCTGCGCTGAGCCGGGGGCCAGGAGCCTTCGTATCGTCGCGTAAGGGCGGAGAGCGCGATGACGACAGCTGTCCTGAGCCGCGCCACAAAGAGCCTTGGTTCCGGGAGCCGTTTTCGCGGAGTTCGGCAGACGTAGAGAAGGTTCGAGCCCAGGTCCTCTCCCTCCGCCAGCCAAATTTGATGGCCCGTACTTCAGGGCGCGGAAGGCCCAGCATGCCGCGGATTTTGCCGATGTTTTTGTTCTGGAGAATTTGCCGGGTGGTATGAGTTGCTCTCGATAGGGGGTGGAGAATGCATTTTTCTCCGCAACCTTCGTACCAACTACGGCAGTCCAATTCCCAATTTTCCGCGAAGCTAGACGGGTTGGGGCCGATTCATTTCGAATCCATCTTGTCAATGTTGCAAGTCAGTTGCCTAACACCGGCTGGCCTGGTGCACGGTCCAGTGGCGGCCGTGGCTTGGCGAGGCCCGTCGTACCCGGGGGAGCCTCGTTGCTAGCTGTCCTCGTCTCGATCCGATCAAGCGTCGTGAAGAATGCCGCGACCATTGCGATTACAACTGCAACAGCGAAAAGTAGGACTGCGGTACGGTGGCTATTCCGCTCGTTTCTCATGAGAGACCTCCGCTATGTCACAGAAACGCGACGCAGCTTCGATCGTTCCTCGGGTGCAACCTCTTGGCCACGTTCCAAAGGGTGTGCAGGGCCTCACCTCAGTACCGCGTCAAGTAGCTGCTGTGGCTCATAGGGCTTCATGAGAAAGTGGGTGTCTTGCGGGACGTAGGGCTGGCCATGTCCTGAGACCATCACGACGTTGAGGTCCGGGAACTGACGCCTAGCATACTGCGCAAGTTCGACGCCGGACATCTTTCCACCAAGCTCTACGTCTGTAACCAGAGCCCGAAGTTCAGCTCCAGTTCTCGCCAAGACCAGCTCCGCGACCTCTCCGTTGGCACACTCCACGACCTCAAGGCCCGCGCTTTTCAAGACGTCAGCAAGGCACTCCCGCTGGAACGGATCGTCTTCCACAATGAGGGCTACGAAGTTCGACATCATTGCCTCCGGAAAAGAAACCAAATCCCGGAATTGGGAATAGTTTCATCGGTTCGCGACCGGCATGTCCTTCGGGTGGGGCGGGGCCGGATCATGGGCGCTCAGCTAAGCGCCCAAGGCGCCTTGGGAAGCCGCGCAGAAAGGCCATAAGCCGACCGCGCGACTGCCGAAGCCTGGTCCATCCGCATGGAGGGCGACGGAGGGCCCGCACAGCCGTCACCCACAATCGGCCAATGCCTCAACGGCGGCCTGGGCTGGCTCGAGGTGGAATGCAATCGCTGCAAGACACGGGCGAGCCTCCCGCTTGATGCCATCCGCCGGCCGCGGGACACGACCCCATCTGGAAGCTGGAAGCTGGAAGCCTCGCTGAAGTGCAGATCTTGTCGAAAGGGTCGCTCGGCGTTCAGGTTTCGTTGGCGGTTCGCGTTCTCTGTGGAAAGTGGGCACGGTTCGCACCTGGACGAAGTTAGAGGCAGACGCAGCCCCGGTCGTTCGGTCTAATCCGACCTATTGGTCATGGCTGACAATTCTTTTTTGGATCGGCCTCGCGAAATTGCGAGGCGAGCGCTATTGATACTGGAGACCTGACTGTGGACGATGAATTCTGCCGGCAGAGAGCCAGGCATATCCGCAATCTTGCCGAACAAGCTGACCCCTTTATCAAGAAACGACTTCTTGCGTTGGCTCAGAGCTACGAAGCTAGGATGTTCGCCCCTCCGAAGGCGACCATGGAATTGAAGCGC
>Ga0207703_10004941_pt1 | contig 10824 bp, 7 predicted proteins | sample KBSSwiS12_FD_184304 | JGI IMG/M metagenome (GOLD analysis project Ga0207703, IMG submission 184304) | Switchgrass rhizosphere microbial communities from Kellogg Biological Station, Michigan, USA - KBS Switchgrass S1-2 (SPAdes) (version 2) | ecosystem: Host-associated > Plants > Roots >... | reverse complement strand
GTTCCATCTGTTGCCGTGCTCGAACTGACCGACGACATCGCCCTCGCAACAGATGGAACGGCCGCGACACAACTGATGAGCAGACGCGGGCCCCCGCGCCTGCTCATCACCGACTTGTCGTTGCCGACGCTCGATGGCTTCGCCTTGGTCCGGCAGCTCAGACAGACCACACCAAAATCCCGCTCCGCCGTGATCGTCCTCTCCGCGCACGAGTCGCTGCGGACCGCCGCACGCGATCTCGCCGACTCGATGGGCATTGCCAGCGTCCTGCGAATCGACACCGATCGCCCCGCTCTTCGAGCGGCGATTGCCACGGCGTTCAACAGCGCCGGCGACTGCGATGCGCCGGCACCGAAGGCCGAGGACGTGTCGACACAGCCGGCCGGCGACGACGACAGCCGCGACGAGCTGCTGCACGAAACGGTGACCAGCATCGCGCGCCGATTCCAGATGCCGATCGTGGGCGCCTACATAAAGACCCACGACCAGAACCGGTTTGTCGCGTACGTCTCGCTCACGAATCCCGAGAGTCTCTTCAATGGATCGAGCGCGTGGAGCACCCTCCCGCAGGTCGTCGCGAGCGGGGAGCCGCTCGTCGTCCCTGACGTGGAAGGACACCCGGTCTTCGGCGACCTGGCGGCCGCAGCCGCGCCGGTCCGCGGCTTCGCGAGCGTCCCGCTCATCCTGCCTCAGGGGAATTCGCTCGGAGCGCTCTGCGTAATCGACACGAAACCGCTGACGCTCGACGCCGCCGCGCTGGAGGCTCTTGCCGCACAGGGCCGAAAGTGCGCGGCGATCTGGAGCGAGCGGTTCGAAGTCGCGGCGCCGTTACCCACGACGTTCCAGGCGCTCGAACATCTGGCGGCTACCGATCCGCTGACCGGGCTCGCCAACCGCCGCGGCTGTGAAAAAAGCATCGCCAGTGAAATCTCGCGGGCCAAGCGGGAGCTGAAGCCGCTCAGCTGCATCCTGATGGACGTCGACCGCTTCAAGCAGGTGAACGACACGTACGGCCATCCAGCCGGGGATCAATTGCTGCGCGAGCTGAGCGCGATCATGCGGCGGTCCGTGCGCGCCTACGACATCCTGAGCCGATGGGGTGGCGAGGAGTTTCTGCTGATCCTGCCGGGCGCGGACCCGGGAGCGGCGCGGGCGCTGGCGGAACGGATCCGCGCGGCGGTCGAGACGCTGACGACCACCGTGAGTGGGGTGACGATCTCCGCGGGGATCGCCACCTTCGACGAGGACTACGACTTCGAAGCGACGATTCGCCTCGCCGACCGGCGCCTGTACCAGGCGAAAGCCGCGGGCCGCAACTGCGTCATCTAGACGACCCGATTCATCTTCTTCGTCATCGTCAGCACGTTCCGGCCGTCGTCGCGCCGATGCTCGATCGTGTCCACGAGCGATCGGACGATGTGAATCCCCAGGCCGCCAATCGGCCGCTCCTCGATCGGGAGATCCAGGTCCGGGGGAGGTGCGTCGACGGGGTTGAACGGCACGCCGTCGTCCGCGACCTGGATCGTCAGGGTGTCGGCGTCGAGCGCCAGCCGCACCTGAATCTCGTGCTCGCGCGCGTCGTCGCACCCGTGCACGATGATGTTGATGACGATCTCGTCCAGAATCAGGTTGATGTCGAGCGTCTCGTCGGTGGAGAGGCGATGGGCTTCGCCGAACCGTTCGACGAACTGGCTGAGCCGCTGGATCTCGCTCTTCTGATTGAGCAGAACGATGGAGGCGCTAGACATAGAGCCGGCGCAGCATGTCGGCCGCGGATTCGTCGAGCTGTTCGGCGCGCCGGACGTCCTCGAACCGATTGAGAAGATCGCTGGCGCGCAGCCGCTGTTTCTCCGCGCCGCGGAAATCGTGAATCACTTCCCCGCGATGCATCATGATCAGCCGATCGCCCAGGTGCGCGGCCTGCGCCATCGAATGCGTCACCATCAGCGTCGTCAGGCGATCGCGCGCGACGATCTCCTCGCTCAGCTGAATCACCTGGTCGGCGCTTTTCGGATCGAGGGCGGCTGTGTGCTCGTCGAGCAGCAGCAACTTCGGCTTGAGCCAGGACGCCATCAGCAACGTCAGCGCCTGGCGCTGTCCGCCCGACAGGCTGCCGATCGGATTGTCGAGCCGCTCCTCGAGCCGCATGTTGAGGCGGCGGACACGATCGCGGAGCTCCTCCCGCATCGATCGCTTGAGCGCCCAGCCGAGGCCGCGCGAGCGGCCGCGACGAGCCGCCAACGTCAGGTTCTGCGCAATCGACATCGACGGCGCCGTCCCGCTGAACGGGTTCTGGAAGACGCGGCCGATCATGGACGCGCGGCGATGTTCGGGCCACCGCGTAATGTCCACGCCGTCAAGCATCAAGGTGCCGGAGTCGAGGGGGAACCCGCCCGCCACCGCGTTCAGCAGCGTCGACTTCCCGGAGCCGTTGGTGCCGATGACGATGACGAACGACCCCTCGTCGACGTCGAGATCGACGCCTCGAAGCGCACGGACCTCGTTGGGCGTGCCGAGGTTGAACGTCTTGTAGACGCGCCGGGTGGTGAGCATCAGAGAGGCGCCTCTGAGGTTCCGAGTGTCCGCACCGTGCGTCTCGCCCGTTGCAGCAGGGAGGGCAGGACGAGCGCCAGAAACACGAACCCGGCGGTGACGAGCTTCAGATCGTTTGGATTGAGACCGCCGCGCAACGCGAGCGCGACGATCAGCCGGAACAGCACGGAGCCCATCACGGCCCCCGTGATGACGAACCCGAGGTCGCGCACGCCGACCAGCGCCTCGCCGATGATGATGCTGGCGAGCCCCCACACCACCATTCCAATCCCCATCTGCACATCCGCAAAGCCCTGGTATTGGGTGAGCAGCCCGCCAGCCAGCGCGATGAGACCATTCGACACGGCGAGGCCGAGAATGATCATGTGGTCCACGTTGACGCCCAGGGCCCGAATCATCTGCGCGTTGTCGCCCGCGGCCTGCATCGCCGTTCCAAGATTCGTCCTGAAAAACAAGTACAGCGACAGGCCGACGATCGCGGCCGCCGCCAGGGCGAGCGCGAGGACGGCCGCATCGCGCGTGCTCACCGCCCACCCGAGCGGATGCACCACGCTCGTCCCCAGCAACGAGAGCGCCGAGGCTTCAGCCATCGACGCCAGCGTCCGCTCCGACAGCAACGGCAGGTTGCTCTTCCCCATGATGTGCAGGTTCACGGAGTACAGCGCCGTCATCACGAGGATGCCGGAGAGCAAGCCATTGATCTTGAACCGCGTGTGGAGGATACCGGTCGTGGTCCCGGCGATTGCGCCGGCGAAGAACGCCGCCGCGGTGGCGACAACCGGGTGCAGGTGAGCCACGAGCAGCACAGCGGTGACGGCGCCACCGAGCGTGATGGAGCCGTCTGCGGTGATGTCGGGAAATTCGAAGATCCTGAAGCTGATGAAGACACCGAGCGCCAGCAGCGACAGGATCAGCCCGATGGTGAACGCGCCAATCAGCAGCAGCATGGTCCGGGCGTCGCGATCATCATCAACCGCCGAATTCGTCCGCCTGCGTTCGCGGCGGAGTGTTGCCGATCGTCGGCGCGACCTCGCCGGAGCTTGCCGTCTTCGTCGCCAGCGAAGGCGTCCCGGGTTCGCCGAAGCCGTTCAGCCTCCCGACCCAACAGGCCCCGCGAACGAACTGACTTTCTCCGGCGCCGGCGGACGGACGGTCGTCGTTCAGCAGATGGAGCACGCCCAGCAACTGCTCCGCGTCGAAGAGGCCGGACACCGTCGCCCGGAAATCGATGCGCCCTTTTTCGATGGGACGGAAGCGGAACGCGGCCGCGTGCATGTGGCCCAGGCACTCGCCGCCCATCGGCCGAAGCTGGCCGTCGTAACCGGAAGCCCGTCGCGTCACGATCCCGGCGGCGAGCGCCACACTGCTCGTGAACGTGGGCTCGGCGGTGAACGTCAGCCGCGTTCGCACGCCGGGATGCGTGAAGAAGTCGGCATCCTCGAAGCGGTCCGCCGGCGAACGGCGCAGTGCGGCGCCCACGAGCCCAGCCACCTCCGCCACGATCACCACGCCGATGGTGTCGGCGGCGGCCTCGTCGAGGCAGCGCGCCAGAAGCTGCGCGAGTCCGATCGTCGCTCCGCGCTGCAGCGTCTCGAATCGAATCAGATGCGAGAACGGCCCCTCGCACGCGAGGCCGTAGAGCATGCGGACGTCTGCCGCGAGCGCGCCGGTCGCGAGGAGGTAGTCGGCGACGTTGGTGCCGTCTCCCGGCTGGTACGCCGTGGCGCCGGCAACCGAGAGCAGCTCGCCGAAACGTGCGCGGCAGTCGGCGAAGCTGTCGCCGAAGGCGCCAACGCCGATGGCGAACGTCGGGGCGAGGGACTCCAGGCTGACGCAGTGCTCGTCGGCAAACGTACCGGTGGTGAGCGGAACCGCGCTGCCGATGGTCCGACAGCTCATCGTCGCCCGGGCGTCGAGCTCGAAGATGTCCAGGCCGACGCTGTCTCGCTCGAGCCGCCGCGCCTGGCGCTCGGGTGCAGCCGCACCGGCCTCCGGACGGGCCGGCTCGACGAGGAGCGCCGTCAGACGCATCATCCGCAGAACGGCGCTCACCGGCGGGGACGGGTTGACGACGTGGAACGTGCCGTTGATGCGTCCGAGCTCCTTGTAGAACTTCATCAGGACGCCGATGCTGGCGGAGCTGAGGAAGCTCACCTTCGTGCAGTCGAGGCGGAGGTGATGATGTCCCTCGCGAACCGCTTCGGTCAGCGCGGCATTGAGGTGATCGGCCCAGTACCCGTCGAGGCGCCCCTCCACGACGATGTCGACGACGTCTCCGGTGACGGTGCGTGTGATTTCCATTACCGCTGGCCCGCCGTTGCCGACCGCTCGCCTGCCGCCTTCCGCTGAATGCCCTTGTCGTCAACGATGACGTTGGCCTCGTGCAGGATGTCGTCGGGCATGCGCCAGCGCTCCTTGAGACCCCTGAGGACCGTTGTATTGACCGAGAGGTACGGCGGAACGATATCCAACACGTCGCGAATCGGTATCCGCGTCATGTCAGCACCTTCCAGGACATCGGCCGCGAGGATGCCGCCCTGGCGTCCAACTTCGTAGAAGTTGGGGCCGGCGTCGAACAGTGTCCCGCGGTCGGGCACGCCCGGGAGGATGGTGAACACGGGCACACCCATCCGTCTGGCGATGGCGATCACCGAATCAACCGCGGCGATGACGGTGTTGTCGCCGCCGATCCAGATCGCCTGGGCGTCCCGCCCGATGAGCGAGTTGATCGCATCCGACACGGCCGACGTGTTGTCTGCGTTCGCCTCGAGGAGTGTCAGGCCCATCGCCGCTGACACCTCGCGAGCCTTCTTCACGAACGCGAGCGAATTCGACTCCGACGGGTTCCATGCGACGCCGATGCGCTGGAGGCCGGCGAGCATGCCGCGGGCCAGCTGGAACGCCTTCTCGACCGGCGGAAAAGAGCCCTGCCCCACCATGTAGCGCGGATGGTTGAGCGGCTTTGTCCGGTCGAGACCGACGCCGGATGCGAACGGGTCGGCGACCAGCGTGAAGACATGGCGCACCTGACCGTCGCGGTTGTTGTTGGCGATGGCCTGCATGGATGGAGTGCTCGATGTGATCACGAGGTCGTAATCGCCGCTCGTCACCTGCTTGGCGATGGCGATGCCGGTCGGCATGTCGCCCTGGGCGTTGAAGTGATCGATCGCGATCCGGTTCCCGTCGCGGAAACCTCGCGCCGCCAGGCCATCGATCACGCCCCGCACGCCATCGTCCAGCACGGCGGTGTTCGCGTGCTGCACGATGGCCAGCCGCAGTACGGTCCGCGTGGAAGCCGCCCGGTGTTCACGATCCGCGAACAGCAGGATCGCGGACGTCAGGGCGATCAGGAAGACCCCGAGGGCCAGGCGTTTGACGGTGTAGAGCATCGGTGGGACGTGCGATCTTGGTGCCGGACCGGCCGAGTGTCAACCCGAGTGGTCTCACAGGCCACTGGACCGACCATTTACAATGCGACAATCCCTGATTGCTCCAGGGCCGACACCCATGAAGGATCAGCAAACAATCGATGGCGCCGTCTCGAAGGTCGCGGAATACCTCGAGCGCGCGGCGCACCTCCATGCGCAATACCGCGCCGGCGACGTACACGTGTACGTGCCTGAGGCGCTGCGCGACAGCGAGCGCTCGCTCGAGGAACTCGTCGAACAGCACCTGCCGGCGTCGCATGCGGCGCTCGAAGCTGCGTCGCGCAGCCTGTTTTTCTCTCTACCGGTGGCGTTCGACCCCGCCGAGTCGATCGGCCCTTATCTTGCGGCTGTGGACCGCGATGCCGCCGGCCGGCCGTACCGCTTCCTCGACATGGGCGCCCTCATCGCCACCAAGGCGTTCGGCGAGAACGATCCGGCGGTGGTGGGGGCCGTCCTCGAGTCGCTGCCCTTTGTCGTCTCGCGGTACGCCCATTCCGAATACCAGACCGTATTGTCGCTGCGCCTGAAGGCCGAACTGAACCGCATCGCGCCGGTCGGGACACCGCGCCACTTTATCGTCAACACCGGCGCCGAAGCCGTCGAGAACGCGATCAAGTCGGTCCTGCTGAACCGGGTCATGACGTCGCCGGACGGGGACGGCGGTTTCATCGTGTCTTTCGAAGGGGCGTTCCACGGGCGCACGCTGGGTGCCCTCGCCGTCACGCACCGCAAGAAGGCGCGACTCGGCTTCCCGACCTTCGACTGGCCGCACATTCCCTTCCCGGTCGAGGACGCGGCTTCGCCCAAGGAAACGGGGCGGCGGGAGGAGCGCAGCCTCAAGCAGTTGTGGGATCTGCTCGTCTCCGGCCGGATGCCGCGCGCCGAAAAGAGCAAGGACACCTACCGGCGCGAGATGGACGCGCTCGAGGAGTTTCTCGCGCACCCGGGCCAGGACGTGAACGCGTTCGTGCAGGCGCAGCGCGCGAACCTCAGTCCGGATGTCGTCCGCCGATCGCAGCGCGTCGCCGCCGTGCTCGTCGAGCCGATTCAAGGCGAAGGCGGCGTGCGTCTGGCGAGCGCCCGCTTCATGCGCACGCTGCGGCTGCTGACGCGGATCTATGACGTCCCGCTCGTGTTCGACGAAGTGCAGACCGGCTGGGGGATGACCGGTCGATTGTGGGCGCACGAATTGTTCGATCTGCCGTGCCCGCCCGACGTGGTGACGTGGGCCAAGAAGGCGCAGAACGGCGTCCTCTTCGTGAGCGAGGAACTGGCCACGTTCTTTCAGGAGGAGAAGAAGTTCAACACGACGTGGGAAGGGGATTCGGTCGGCATGGTGCGCCTGCTCGCCCTGCTCGACAAGCTGGACCTCGATCAGGTGCGGCGCACAGGCGACCGGGCGAGAAGCGGCCTCGAAGCGCTGGCGAGGGACTACCGCGAGATCCTGAAGAACGTGCGCGGCGCGGGCGTCATGCTGGGCTTCGACGTCATGCGTGCCGACTCCTGCGACGCCCTGCTCGACCGCGCCTTCCGGCGCGGCCTGGTGCTGTTGCCAGCGGGCGAACGGAGCGTGCGCTTCTATCCACGCTACGACACCGAGCCGTTCGCGATCGACGAGGCCCTCGCCATTCTTCGGATGGCGGTCGAGGATCTCGCCGGCGGCCGCGTGGCGGCCGAGGCCATCACGGCGCCGAAAATCCGCGTCGGCACGCTGGCCATCCCGCTCGATACGCTCGAGATGGTGGATCTCACCCCGGCGATCTTCGAGACCTTCAAGACGCAGATCCTCGCCGTGGAGCAGGAACGGTACGGTGCTGCGGTCTCCCACCCGCCGGACGTGCTGCGTGACGGACGACGACCGCTGGTGCAGTTTCCGCTGGAGACGCTCGAAGCGACGGTGACAAACCCCCGTGCGATCGGGATCGCGCTGCGCGACCGCGTCTCGGGCCGGTTTGTGGCCTACGCGCTCGGCAGCGCGCTGGAGAACCACGACGACGAGGGAGTGAACGCCGATCCGCACTTCGGCGAGAACAGCACGTTCTTTCTGCAGGCGATGGCCACGCTGCCCACGGTGCAGAACGCGTCCGACCTCGAGAACCGCTTGCTGGAATCGTTGCGGGAGCGCGCGATCGCGGCGGGGTTCACGTTCCTGTCGACGCTCATCGAGGACCGGCTGCGAGACACCGGGCCGGCATGGTTCCGGAACGCCGCGCTGCTCGAACGGATCGAGAACTACCTGCGCAGCGGCAACAGCTACGCGTACCTGCAAGTGGCGTTGCCGCCAGGAGAATCCCCCGGCGAATCGAATCAACCGTGATGGCTTCTTTTCAGCGGAGGGTCTGGCGCGTACCCGCGACCTGACACTGCCGAGCCAGCGCTCGACCATCTGCAAGGTCGCCGAACTCTCACCAGCTGGTGTCAGGGGCCGACCGGCGCCCGGCATTGTGTTCAAAACAGGACAGAGGTGCGTCGCGGCTTCCAGCATGATCGGTTCTTGACGGCAATCCCTCCGAGCTGTCCTGCACCTGCTACCGGAGTTCCCGAGATGCGTCGAAGACGCCCTCCGGGCTTCGCACATAGCGCCTGTGCCGCGATCGCGCTCCTTCTCCTGCTGCAAGGCCAGGCCTCCGCGCAGGATGTGACGGAGCCGGCCTTGAAAGCCGCCTTCATCTACAACTTCGCGAAGTTCACCGAGTGGCCCGCTGATGTGATGCCGGCCGCCGAGCCCTTCGTCGTGTGCGTGCTCGGCGACGCAGCCGTCGGCGACGCGCTCGAGCAGGCGGTGAAGGGGCGTCTGCTTGTCGGCCACAGCATCGCCGTGTCGCATGTCACGCCCGCCGGGCCGCAGCGTGTGTGCCACATCCTGTACGTGTCGGGCGTGCTGGCCGGTCAAGCGGCGCAGCTCGTCGCCGGACTGCGTGACGTGCCGGTCCTGACGATCAGCGACCTTGAAGGATTCACCGAGCTGGGGGGAATCGCACGGTTCTTCTTCGATCACGGTCAATTGCGCTTCAGCGTCGAACTCGGGTCCGCGAAGCGCGCTCGTCTTCAGATCAGCTCGAGGCTGCTTGCGTTGGCGAAAACACGATGACTCGCGCGATCCTGCTCGTCCTCATGCTCGCGGTGTCGTCCTCCGCATGGGCCCAATCGTCGCTTTCGGATCTCAGCATCGAGGATCTGATGAAACTGGACGGCGGGCAGGTCTTCGGCGCCTCCGAGCGGCTCCAGCCTGTCCTGGAGGCACCCGCATCGGTGTCTTTCGTCACCGCGGAGGAGATCCGGCGGTATGGTTACCGCACGCTGGCGGACATCCTGCGGGGTGTCCGCGGCATGTTCGTCACCAACGATCGGAACTACAGCTACGTCGGGACGCGAGGGTTCTCCAGCCCTGGCGACTACAACAGTCGCATTCTGCTGCTGGTCAACGGCCACCGCGTGAACGACAACATCTACGGGCAGGCCGAGATCGGTGCCGAACTCGGCATCGATACCGCGATGTTCGAGCGCGTGGAAATCATCCGCGGACCCTCGGCATCTCTCTATGGCGACAGCGCGTTCGTCGGCGTGATCAACGTCATCACCCGGACTGGCGCCTCGCTGGCCGGTGGCTCGGTGACGGTTGAGACCGGAACCCTGGGGAGCAGTCTGGCGCGGGCCGCCATCGGACACGTCTTCGCGAACGGCGTCGACGTGGCGCTGTCAGGCACCGCCGAACACGATAATGGGGTGGGACGACTCTACTTTCCGGCGTTCGATGCGCCGTCCACCAACCACGGGGTGGCGGAGGGGCTCGACGGCGAAGGCGTCGAAGAGTTATACGGCCGGCTGGACTTCCGCGGCCTGACCCTGACTGGCGTATACGGAACACGGGAACGCGGCGTGCCGACCGCCTCGTTCGGCACGCTGTTCGGTTCGCAGACGCCGCCGGAGCAGACGACCGATCGCCATACGATGATCGATGCCGCGTACCGACGCTCGTTCAGCGGCACGCGAGTGACGTTGAGAGCCTCCTTCGACCACTTCTCGGCCGACGGGATTTATCCGTTCGCCGCGGACCAGGCGGACGCACCTGTCGTGAGCGCATTCAGCGGCGGCATCGGTTCTCGATGGACCTTCGAGAGCGGAGTGATACGATCCTTCCCGGGCCGGCAGACCGTGTCTGCCGGCGTTCAGTTCATCGACAACGTGCGTCAGGACCAGACCGCCCGCTTCAGCGATTCGCTGACGCTGACGCTCGACAGCCATCGCTCGTCGACACAGCAAGCCGTCTACGGCCAGGACGAGATCAAGCTCGCGCGATGGCTCATCGTCAATGCGGGGCTCCGCTACGACGTCTACCAGGCGTTCACGCGGGTCACACCGCGCGCAGCACTCATCGTCATGCCCTCGTCAACGCAGTCGTTCAAATACTTGTACGGCAACGCATTTCGTACGCCCAATGCCTACGAGCTGAATACCTTTTATTTCGGGGCGCAGGTCGAGGATCTGCAGCCGGAGTCGATCGGCACGCACGAAGTCGTGTGGGAACGGTATACCCATGACTGGCTGCGGACGTCTGCGTCAGCGTACTGGTATGAGGCCGACCGGCTGATCACGTTGGTGCCCGATGCCTCCACGTTCCTGGGCGTCTCGTATGTCAACCACGAACAGGTGCGGGCGAGGGGTCTGGAATTCGAAGCGCAGATGCGCCTCAGCAGAGGGGTTCAGGCGCTCATGAGCTACGCGTTTCAGAGCGCCGTGGACGTGGATGAGGATCCGCGCCCCCGCCTCCCGAATTCGCCGCGTCACATGGCTCAGGCGCGGCTGAGCGCGCGCGGGTTCTCGCCACGGTCCTCAGTGTCGG
>Ga0207703_10004938_pt1 | contig 10825 bp, 8 predicted proteins | sample KBSSwiS12_FD_184304 | JGI IMG/M metagenome (GOLD analysis project Ga0207703, IMG submission 184304) | Switchgrass rhizosphere microbial communities from Kellogg Biological Station, Michigan, USA - KBS Switchgrass S1-2 (SPAdes) (version 2) | ecosystem: Host-associated > Plants > Roots >... | reverse complement strand
CCCCGCCAATCCGACCTGCCCCGCGAGCGTAACATAGCGACCCAGGGCCGTGCTGCCCGAGATGCCGGTCTGGCCCACAATAATAGAGTGAGGACCCACCGTCACATTGTGCGCGATCATGACGAGGTTATCGATCTTGGCGCCTTCGCAAATATGGGTCTTGCCGAAGCGGGCACGATCGATGGTGGTGTTGGCCCCGATCTCGACGTCGTTGTCGATCTGGACATGGCCGATGTGGGCGATCTTCACGTGACGTCCGGTCTTGGGGTCAAAATCGTAGCCGAAGCCGTCGGCGCCGATGACGACACCGCTGTGGAGAATGACCCTGGAGCCAATTACGCACCGTTCACGGACGGTTACGAGCGGATAGAGGCGGGTATCATCGCCAATGACCGCTTTTTCCCCGACAAAGCAATTCGCGCCAATGACGGCCCGGGCTCCGATGCGGACACCTGCGGAGATTACCGCATGGGGTTGGATGCTGGCCCCCTCCCCGATAAAGGCATCCGGAGCCACAACGGCGGTGGGATGGATACCCGGCTCGTCGTGCACGGGTGGAGGTGCGAAGAGATTGGCAATTTTACCAAACGCCTGGCTGGGAGAATCGACCACGATCCGGGTAATGGAAAATTTGGGGGCTTCCTTAGGGCTGACGAGAATAGCTGCGGCCTTCGTGGCGCGGGCTTGGGCCTCGTATTTCGTGTTGGCAAAAAACGAGAGCTGATCGGGCTGGGCACTGGCGAGATCGTTAATACCGGTCACGACCGTATCGGCGCCATCGCCAAGCACCTTGCCGCCAACGTGTTCAGCCAGAGAGCGTACGGTATGCATGAAATCTCAACAGCAGTTAACTCGGCAGCTTCGATCCGTGATCGAAGCCGGGGATTACAGGCGGATGGCCCGCAGTCATTAATGAGCTGCGGGAGTGGCGGGAGTCGGAGCAGCTCCAGAAGGAGCGGCACCACCGGCAGGCGCGCCAGCATTGAGCTTGGCGACGATGTCGGGGGTGATGTCGATCAACTTGCTGGAATTATAGAGGATGATGGGGATTCCGCTGGCAGCTGAGGCTGAAGACTTATCAATAACGAGGTCATAGCCTTGGGGGCCGGCATAGGCGGTCACGACAGCCGTGATTTCATCGACGATTTCCTTGTGGCGGCGGAAGATCTCATCCTTGACCGCGTTGCTGTCCTCGGTCTTCATCTCTTCGATCTTGTTCTGCATGTTGAGCAGGTCCTGCTTCTTCTGCTGAAGGGCGGTGGACTTGTCGTTACGAGCCTGCTGGGAAAGTGTGGCGTCGTTGGCGGAGTTATAAAGCTTCTGGGCATCGTCCTGCATCTTCTGGAAATCCGAGACCATGTCCTGGATATCCTTGGTGTAGGCGGCTTTCTTGGCGTCAATCTTGGCCGACGCGTCCTTCGTCTTGTAATAGGAATCGAAGGCCTTGCCGAGATCGATGACGGCAACTTTTAAATCAGCATTGGCCAGAGTGAAGGGGGCAAACGCCAAAAGGGACAACAGGAGAAGCTTTTTCATGGGGTAGACGAGCCTTTCAAAATTGATAACCGACGTCAAAGCTAAACTTGCCCGGATGGGACGCGTTCCAGCCTTGATCCTTGTAAGGAATACCGTAATCGAGTCGCAACGGACCGATCGGAAGATTGAGTCGGAGACCAAGACCATAAGCCATGTTCATCTCGTTCCACGCATCGCCATAATGGAAGGCGTTGGCATCGAGGAAGCCCATGTCATTGAAGACGGCGCCGCGGACACGGTCCATGATCGGGAAGGTCAACTCGACGTTGTTATACATCATGGTATTGCCGCCCAAGGGCTGGTTATTACTGTCGATCGGGCCGATGTCGCGATTGCCGAAACCACGAACGGAGCGCGAGCCACCGATGAAGAAGCGGTCGAACATCGGTACCTGCGAGCTGTTGCCGTAGTAATCGACGTTGCCGGTCGCGAGGGCGAGGGTCAGAATCATGTCGTAAGGCAGAAGGATGTACTTCTGGGCATCAGCCTGGAACTTGTAGATGTTGGTCTGGCCCCAGAGCGGACCGCCCGCGAACTGAGCGGAGAAATCGGCATGCATACCGTGGCGGGTCAGCAGGACGCTGTCGCGGGTATCATAAGACATGCCCAGCGTAATGGCGCTATCCGAACGCCATCCAGCCTGCGAGAGCAACTGGGGAGATGAATTGCTGGCAAAGTTATAGAGGTCGAACTGCTGCAGAGTATAGGAGACCGAACCCGCCCAGAACTGACCAAAGGCGCGGGAAAGACTGACTGATCCGCCGTAGTTCTGTTCGTTGTAGTAGGTCGAGAGATACGTGGCGTTGTGATAGAAGAGATTGAAGCCCAGCGCGAGGCGCTGCTCGAGGAACCAGGGTTCCTTGAACTCGACTTCAGCATCCTGACGTTCCAGACCGTACTGCAAGCGGACGCGGAATTTTTCACCGCCACCCGTGAAGTAGGGGAAGTTCATGATATCGAAATTACCCTGGGTAATTTCAACAAAGCCCAAGAGACTATCGACCGAGCTGAAACCGGCACCGAAGGTGATCGAACCGGTACGCTTTTCCTCAACCGTGACGACCATGTTCTTGCGGTTCGGGACGGTGGTATCCTGGGGAGAGATATCAACTTTTCCGAAATACTGGAGATTCTCGAGGCGCTTCTTGCTCTGGTCAGCGCGAACGCTGTCGTAGATCTGCCCGGGCGTGACAGCCAATTCGCGACGGATGACCTTGTCCTTGGTGCGGTTGTTACCCTGGATAATGATCTGCTCCACGAACGACTGGGAATTTTCAACGATATGGTAAAGGATGTCGATCTTGCCGCTTTCGACATTGGCCTGGCGCTCAGGAGTGAGCTGCATTTCGATGTAGCCCTTGGTGCCGTAGAGATCACGGATGCGCTTGATGTCGTTCTCGAGGGTGGGCAACTCTTCCGTTTCAGGCTTCGGCGGTTTATCCGGGGCTGAATAAGCACGAGGCGAGTAGACTTTGCCTGCTGTCATGCGGGTGACAGGGTAATTGCGATAAACAAAGAGTTCCTGCTTGGTGTAGATCGTGTTTCCGGTGAAATCGATTTTGCCGACCGTGTATTGGATACCTTCAAAAACGGTGATCGTGACGTGCATCTGGCCCTTTTCGGGGTAGTCATACTTGACGTCCTTGACCTCCATGTCGATGTAGCCCTTGCTATTATAATAGGCACGAAGATCGTCGAGATCCTGCTTGAAGACGTCTTCCTTATAAATACCGGACTTGTTGATGAAGGAGAGCCAGTCCTTCTTCTTGGTCTTCATGATCTTGAGAAGTTCCTTCGTCGTCAGGTGGGCATTGCCGACGAAACCAACGGAGGTGACATAATCGCGATTTCCTTCACTGATGATGAAGGTCACGACCGAGCGACCAAATTCTTCGTTGGTATCGATCTTGTAGCTGACCTGGACCTGGCTGTAGCCCTTGTTCAGGTAGTATTCCTTGATCTTGTCCGTATCGGTCGAAATCTGCTGCTCGCTCAGAGGGTTACCAACCTTGGACTTGATCTCCTTGCGGATGCGGGTTTCCTTAACCTTAACCGCGCCGGTAACGATGATTTCCTTCACCAAGGGTTTCGGCTGAACGACGACGTTAACTTTGACGCCGTCACCGAGGGGTTCATCCTTGATGGCGAGATTGGTGAAAAAGCCGGTGGCGTAGAGATTGCGCACATCTTCCTCAACCGAGGAGGCCGAGTAGGTCTGCCCAACCGTGGTGCGCATGTTGGAGAGAATGACCGACTTGGCCACCGTTTTCGGGCCAATGTACTGGATATCGATTTCGCGAACGACGGGACCGCTCTGACCAGCGATGGGGGCTTGAGCATCAGGTGCCCCGACAATTTTTTTATTTTTCTTCCCGTTAGTCGCGTCGGGAGGAGTGGCGGTTTGATCGGGAGCGGCCGTGGCCCCGGGAATCGCTGATTGGTCAGCGGGGGTGGCCGGAGACGCCGGTACAGCGGGGGTTGCGGGCTCGGCGGGAGTAGGCCCCTGAGGATATGCTCCTTGCATGGGGAGCAGGACGAAAAGCAGGACCGCGAAGGCCCGGGCAAATCCAGAATTTCTAATTCGTCCAGTAATTTGTTTCAAAACTCCCCTTTGTTAATAAGAATAAGCAGCTTAGCTAAGCCAATACGGCTTTAAAAGCTTCTCACCCACGTCTCGGGCAGAATTTGGAGATGTGGGTAATAAACGTCAAGCGAATAAGATAAGGTTTCTTTGGGGCGTCCCTTAAAATAAGAGACGCTTTTAAAACCTAGTCCTGCTTCGCTTCGGACTTCTTGCCCTTGTAGGGCTTTTTTCCGCCCTTGGCGTCAACCGCTTCGGCGCCCGGAACTTCCTTGGGCGCGGGATGATTGACCGTGACGTTGAGCTTGGCCTGGATGTCCGAGCCGAGCTTGACCGTCACTTCATGTTCGCCGGTGTCTTTAATCGGCTTGGGGAGATCGATCTTCTTACGATCGATATCGTAACCGGCTTCCTTGAGCTTGGTGGCGATATCGAGATTGGTAACGGAGCCGAAGCTCTTTTCCTGGCCTTCACCGGCTTCGAGAACGAAAACGAGCTTGAGCTTACCGAGTTTGCCGGAGAGTTCCTGCGCCTGATTCAGCTCGGCGGCTTCACGCTCGGCGCGCTTGCGCTTGAGTTCCTCGACCTGGCGCTTGGTGGCCTGGGTGGCGGGAGCGGCAAAATCCTTCGGGAGGAGGAAATTACGGGCGTAGCCGGGCTTGACGGAGACGATATCGGCTTCGCTTCCGAGGCCTTCAATTTTGGTTTTGAGGATGACTTCGACGGGCATAGGGATGTTCGGTTAGGTTTCTTTAAGCGCCGGGCGGAGTCGCGAGGCGGTTGGGTAGATTGCCAGAGTCACCTATAGAGTCAACGCCATTCTTAAGGGAGAGACAGAGCCTTTCAATTATCTTACATTAATAGTACCCAAGGCATTGAGAGCATGCCGATTGCACCGCTTTCTTGCGAAGTTATCGCAATAGACCCTTTACAACTTATGCAGACACTTACTTAAGTCGCTCTACATCAATAAATAACCCCGCATTTTTTACGTGGCACAAGCCCTGCAACCTTCAGGTATGCCTGCAATTAAGAATGACACCCTGGAGAAAGAACTCGTACGCGCCGCACTCAGCGATTCGGGCACGGTTCATCTAGCCAACAATTATAACCAGCTCTTCTCGGTTGAAGAAGCTTTCGTACGGCTGGGGCAAAGCCGCCAAAATGGAGAACTCCTTGTCCTGAACAAGGAGGAATCCATCCAGATATTCGTCGAGGACGGTTTTATCGTACAAGCCGAAGGAAAGAGCGAGCAAGGTGAGGCTGCGGTTATTCACGCGCTGAACCTCGAAGCGTCCAATTTTGTCTGGGTGGCAGACTCCAAGCCCCTGTTAAAGAGTATTCATATTGATATCCGGCAGTATGTCTTGCGCCATTCCCTTGCGCGGGACCAGAAGATCGCGAATACCCTGGAGGTGGAAAAACGGGAGACACTGGCGCTTCCGCATACCGATTCCAAGCGGGTTTCGATGGAGAAAACTCGAGATACCGGCTTTTACTTTGTCACGGCCACCGACCCGATGGGGAAAGTTCCGCTTAAGAAAGCGGTGACGCTGCTTGGAAGAGGAGCGTACTGCGACTGGGCCATTGATGATGTGCGCATCTCACGGAAACATTGTGTGCTTCAAATCGCCAGCCGCGGCGTGCTGGTACGAGACTTGGATGCGTTGAATGGCACCTTTATCAACAGCAAGCTGATTACGGACGGCTATTTAAAGCCGGGCGATAAATTGTCTCTCGGCGGCTACGTGATGACTCTTCGAGGAAAAAGTTCCGTCCGAGTTGGTGCGGTTACGGAAGCTCCCAGAGTTAGTGCATTGGCTACGGTCTGAAACTTCCTTATTGCTTCAACGCTTGGATCAGAATTTCGACACGGCGGTTGGGCTGCTGTTGTTCTATTGAACCTTGGGGGCTGACAACGTAATTAGAGCTTCCGTGGCCGAGGGAACTGAATTTATAGCCAGCTTGCGTGATGTGCTGCTGCAACCAAGCCTGTACCGAGACCGCGCGTTGCTGGGAAAGGTTCAGGTTATAATCGGCCTTTCCGATGGAATCGGAGTAACCGTCGATCCGAATGTCGGCTTCCGGATATTTGGTGATCATGGCGATGGCTTGATCGAGCAACGGTCCGGCGTCGGGCTTGAGGGTGGCGGAATCGAAATCGAAGAGGACGTCGCTGGGCAGACGAAGCAAGACAGGTTCGGGCAGTTTGCTGAGATCGGGACTACCGGGTTTAAACCCGGGGACGAGCGAAGCGAAGCCGGGAAGCGTACCAGTATGACCATCGCCCGAAATGGGACCTCCGCTCTGCGTTCCCTGCTGGGCAGGACCGGTGTTGGCATTGATGAGTTCCTGCGCGAACTTCGCTGACGTGACCGGACCACTCGCGGTGGAGGGATCGACTTTGGCGATCTCGGCGGAGACCTTGGCGGTATCGGACTCCGCGTAGGGGAGCCCTTGCGTCATGTCGACGGCGGCGATAACCTTGCCGGGATCGGGGACGGAGGGAGTAGCGAGCGAGGGTTGAGGCGTTTGCAGGGCTTTCTCAACAAGGTTGGGGTCGAGATTGAACTGCGCTGGGTTTTGCGGTGGCTCGGCCACGGGAAGCTTGTTGATCGGATTTTCCTGCTGGGGCTTGAAGGCGTCCGGATTGATCTCGATGTTTTTGACCGTGAAAGGTCCCGTGGGCGCGCTGTGGCTGCTGGGTATTTCCAGACCGGGAATTTTGTACCAACCCAGAGCCCAGGCAACGACAAGATGCACCACGAGGGCAATACCGAGCGCACCGAAGATCCACTTCTTCTGGGAACCTTCCAAATCAGCATGGACTCCTAGGGCGGGCATGGGTGAAACTTAGACGGAATTCGCGGAATTCACGAGATTCTTTGTATTAAGACGCGGCAACCGGGGCTTTCCTTCAACTTCCGCTGGCTCAATAGCCCCAACGGGGCAGGTTAGCCAAAGCCTGGTGTAATGCCCTTTCACGGCTTCCACTTTCTGGTGCTTTATACCCACGGCGTTGACTTGGGCTGGGGCTAGAGCACAGGATGCGATCCCCCTATAAATCTCACTAACAATTTTGGAAAGCAATTATGAATCATCTATTTGTCGGATGTGCCATCGCATTCACGTTTGTCATTTCCCTCTCGGCCATGCGTGCCGTCGAGCCACCACAGGCGACGCCTAGTACCACAGCACAAGCACCCTCGCCGGGTATTGCCCCAGTACTAAAACGGGGGGTGTGGACGAATCTCACTCCGGTAGCCGATAAGATGAAGGATTCAAAAAGACGCATGTTCTGTCAGGGATTCGCGATTGACCCGCAGAATCCTGCGACGATTTACGTGTGTGTTTGTGACTATGACCTGGCTGATGGCATAGGACTCTACAAGACGACGGATGGTGGAGCGACTTGGAAGCGCCTCGGGTTTGAGGAGCCGCTCCATGTCCTCATCGATCCGAAAGATTCGAACCACCTCTACTGTGTAGACGGAGTGCGCGGAAAAACTCAGGGGTTCTGGGTGTCATTCGATGGCGGAGTGACCTGGAAGAAACCTGCAGGATTGAATGTCGACACTCAGATCCCGATAGGTCTTGATGATATGTATTCTGTCTCAGCCGATCCCACCGATTTCAACCATATTCTGGTTTCGTTCCATTTCACGATGTTCCGCGGGCTATGGAAGGGCAAATCCACAACCGGGATCGTGGAAAGCTGGGACGGTGGCGAGCACTGGAAGCCGAACGTTGTGCCCACCAAAGACGACAGCAGCAAAGACGGATGTTCGATTTTTTTCCTGTACGATCCCGTGAAAAAGATAGGCGATGCCAAGACATGGCTGTTTACAACTCAATTACCGGAGTGGTACCGAACCGAAGATGGCGGGGTGACGTGGACGCAGGTGTACGATAAAAAGATGACGCATGGAGGACAGCAGTTGTACCGGGCGTCCAATAACGTCCTATATGCCGGCGGCATTCCCTGCCCGGCACGCAGTACCGACAATGGAAAAACCTGGACAACCTTGACTCAAGATACGTCTCAAAAAAACGGATTTTTCCCCTGGGCTTATATGGGCATATGCGGTGACGGCACGAATCTTTTTTGCGCCGGGAGAAATTTCAGTGTAGGTCACGGATATTATTACACGTCGCCTGAGACTGATGGTTTGACTTGGAAGCCATATTTGAAAGATCAGACATTTCTCATGGAACCATTCGAAATGCATTACGATGCGAAGAATGGGATCATGTATGCCAGCCCCTGGCAGGATGGATTTTGGGCTCTCAAGATTGGAGGAGAGTGATCTGCGACAGTTTTTGAATCAAAAAACAGGCGTCCCTTTGGAGACTGCCGCCTCACGGCGGCGGTTACAGATGAGCCGTTGAGTTCTCGAAATTCGGCGCTGGGATTACCCTGCGGCCTGGCGGGCGGGGCGAAGGAGTTCCTTCTTCACGCGGTCGAGGAGACCGTTGACGAATTTTCCGGACTCGGCGGTGCTGAATTTCTTGGCGATCTCGATGGCCTCGTTGATGGAGACAACGGGAGGAATTTCGGGGCGGAAAAGCATTTCGTAGACGGCGAGGCGCAGGATGTTGCGATCGACAGCGGCGAGGCGCTCGAAGTCCCAGTTGTCGGCCAGGGTGCGAATCTTGGCGTCAACCTCGGGCAGTTTTTCCAATGCCCCCTTGATCAGATCATTAGCGAATTCACGAACATTCTTCGGCTCGTCGTTCTGTTCCCAGAACGCGGCGAGGGCGACGTCCACTTTTTCGGGTTTGTGGGTATCGAACTGGTAAAGGAATTGGATGGCGGCTTCCCGCGCGTCGCGACGAAGGCCCATGTTAGTGATTCCTTTGGGTGGATGTTCCGGTGACCAACGCAAGGGCGGCCTCAGCGGCTTCGCGTCCGCGGTTGAGCTTGGTGCCCATGCAGCGGGCGCGCGCTTCGGCTTCCGTCTTGATGGCGAGGACTTCGTGAAGAATGGGGACGTCGGTCTCGAGCGAGATGCGCATCAGGGCGTCGGTCACAGCGCGGTTGATTTCCTGGGCGTGCGTGGTCCTGCCCTGCCAGATGAGGCCAAGCGCGATGACCGCTGCGTATTTTTTTGAGCGGGCGAGGCGCTGGACTTGAAGAGGAATTTCGAAAGCGCCGGGAACACGGACAACTTTTTGCGGATGATTGCCGAGGGCCGTCTGGGCGGCGGCGAGAAGTGCATCGGTGTACTCGTGATTATACTCACTCGCGACGATGGCAAAGCTGGGTTTGAAAGAACGGGATGAAACCATGAGCCCCCGACTCTACCCTGCTTTGCGGAAAGCTGAAACAAAAAGACGCTTCTTCTTGGAGCTCTTGGATTATGACATTTGGGTAATACTTTGGGCTGGCTGCCCATTCCGGTAGACAAACGTCGCGGCAACTACTACCACGGGAGGAGTTTCCCATGGATCTGAATCCCGCACAAAACCATCCTACGCCCGACGAACCACGCCGTTCCGTTGTAGCGGACTTTTTGGTGGTTATCGCGCTTGTCGGCGGACTTTTCAGCCTGATCAAGCTGGGGGGAGAGTTTGATACCTCCTTCCAGAGCAAGGTGGATATCAATCTGTCCCCCTGGTATCTGCCTTATTATACGATGCTGTCGTTCCTGCGGGGAGCGATGGCTTACGTGCTTTCGTTTATTTTCACGCTCTTCTACGCGCGCTGGGCGGCGTATGACCGGAAGGCCGAACGTTTTCTTATTCCGCTACTCGATATCCTCCAAAGCATGCCGCTTTCGGCGTTTCTGGTTCCAATCGAACTGGCACTCGTCGCCCTTTTTCCCCGGAGCAATATCGGCATCGAGTTGAGCTGCATCATCGTCATCTTCACGGGGCAGGTCTGGAATATGACGTTTAGTTTCTATTACTCACTCAAGGCATTGCCTCAGGATTTTGCATTTGTGGGAAAGTTGGCGCGGTTTACGCCGTGGCAAAAATTCACACAAATTGAACTGCCATTTGCGACCAAGGGATTGGTTTATAACAGCATGGTTTCGGTGGCAGGCGGCTGGTTCTTCCTCTCGATCATCGAGGCCTTCACGATTGGCGACCAGGATTATCGCGTCAAAGGTGTGGGCTCTTATATGAGTGTGGCACAGCAACAAAAGGACGGCTGGGCGCAACTGTACGCCGTAATCGCGGTGGTGCTCATGGTTGTTGCCATCGATCAGTTGATCTGGCGTCCGCTGATTGTCTGGTCGAACCGGTTCAAGATCGAAGATACGGAATCGGAATTCCAGGAGAGCTCTCTAGTGCTTCGATATTTCAGCCGGTCGCGCGTTATTATATGGATCCAAAGCAAGTTCAGGTATTGGGTGCGGAGGCCCGCCGTTGTGCCGAAGGTTACGGTTACGCAGAAGATGAGTGCTCCCTCGAAGCTGCTGTCGGCCATTCCGTGGCGTGGTGTTTTCTATCCGAAAGGCCTGGTACAGAAAAAGGAACTGGAATATGCCAGCTCCAAACTGACCGGCATCGAGGTCAACGGCACCTATTACGGCTCGCAAAAGCCAGAGAGCTTCCGCAAATGGCATGACGAAACGCCGAAGGATTTCGTCTTCGCCCTGAAAGGCCCGCGTTTCGCCACCAACCGGCGGGTGTTGGCGGAAGCGGGCGACTCGATCGAGAGATTTTTCGACAGCGGCGTCACCGAGCTGAAAGACAAGCTTG
>Ga0207703_10004926_pt1 | contig 10835 bp, 7 predicted proteins | sample KBSSwiS12_FD_184304 | JGI IMG/M metagenome (GOLD analysis project Ga0207703, IMG submission 184304) | Switchgrass rhizosphere microbial communities from Kellogg Biological Station, Michigan, USA - KBS Switchgrass S1-2 (SPAdes) (version 2) | ecosystem: Host-associated > Plants > Roots >... | reverse complement strand
CAGTTTAATCGGCGTGAGCTTGATGTGTTACTACGCGAACTTCACAAAGTGCTAAAGGATGATATACCGGGAGATATTGTAGAGCTAGGTTGCTACAAAGGTTTAACTTCTTTAGAGATCCAACGGGTTTTAGCTGAGTATCATCTAGTAAGACAGCTGTATTTATATGATTCATTCGCTGGTCTGCCAACAAAGACCGGGCAGGACAACAGTCCGGCAGGAATACAGTTTAAGCAGGGAGAGTTGCCAGCTAGCAAACAGGAAGTTATTAATTTGTTTAAAAGGTCAGGGCTTCCAATGCCGTATGTGAAAAAGGGCTGGTTTAGCGATCTAACAGCTCGGGATTTGCCGGACAAGATTGCCTTAGCGTTTTTGGATGGTGACTTTTATGAATCAATTATGGACAGCCTTAAGTTAGTGTGGCCAAAATTAGACCATGGCTCGGTCGTGATTGTGGACGATTACCAAAATGAAGCTTTGCCAGGTGCTGCTAAGGCCGTGGAAGATTGGCTTAAGACCCATCCTGGCAAACTTAAGGTTGAAGCAAGCCTGGCAATTATCAGACAGTAAAAGCATAAGCGTAGTACTATGGAGTAATGGAACAATCTGATGTTTCGCGGCAGCATGTGCCCAAACACAAGAACGGTGATATGGTTACGCGGGCTATTCACGTTGCTGTTATAGGGATGGGTATTTTATTCCTGGTAACACTAACGGTTTTGCTAATTGCCAAGGAAAAGCCTGATTCGCTAAACTTGCACTTCAACGTTTTCGCATTGCTATCCGCGGCCTCACTTATAAGTAACCTGGTTGCATTCGTGTTTATTGCTAGGGTTAAGCAGCGTACGAATGTTTTGGTATGGTTTTCGGTATTCTTACTGAGTTTGGCAATGTGGGCAGGAGCTGAAATGATGATCCGGCTGGGTGCAACTCCAGCAGCAGCGATTTTTTGGTCCCCGTACACCACCCTGGGTTCAGTAATTATGCCGATCTCTCTTTACATGTTTGCCTTAAGCTACACCAATGCGAAGCGTACTCTTAGCCCTTTCACTCTCCCGGTCCTGCTTGGAGTATCTACACTTTTCCTGTTTGCGGACGCTCATACCCAGTTGCTTACTAACTACAGCTTGAAGGCCGCCAAGTCCACGCCCTGGGGTTTTGTGACACCAACTGAGCCCGCATTCTTCATGATTTCCTTATGGCTAATATTGTTGTCCCTGGCGGCACTATTGCTGCTAGTACGTTTCCGCAGTCATACGATTGAACCGACTTTACGCCGGCAAACCAAGCTTTTTGTGATAGCTATTGCAATTCCCCTAGTTGGAGGCGGCATTACGGACGGAATATTACCGGCATTAAACGATGCCGTATTGCCACCTATGAGCGTCATGCTTTTGACCATAATGGGTATTGTTATATGTTACGGCATACGCAAGCATCATTTCTTTAGTTTTACCCCGGATCTTATTGCTAGCGAAGTTCTTGGCACCATAAATGAAGCGGTTATTGGGCTTACGCCTGATCTTGTATTAAGCTACTCCAACGCTGGAACTGAAAGGCTGCTTGGGCTAGACACGAAAGGGCTTTCAGAGCGTAAACTTCAGGACTTGCTTGCCGAAGCCTGGACACCGGCCGAATTGCAAGAAAAAGTGTTTGACCATTTAAAAAACGAGACTTTTTATACGCTTGACTCGGTCAAGTTTATGACAGCTTCAGGTAAGCCTATAACAACTAAATTATCCGTTACCAAGGTTGTTGGTGAGGGTCAGCCTTACGGTTACCTACTAGTCCTAACCGATATTTCCGCCTTGGCCCAGACCCAAGCCCTGATTGAGCAAAAAGTCGTGGAACGCACAACGCAGTTACACGAAGAGCAGGCCAAGCTGTGGGCTTCAATCGAAAGTTTAAAGGTTGGTTTCGTTTTGGTGGATGCTAGCGGTAATATCATCGTCCAGAATAATGCTATGGGAACTATTTTTGACTTAAGACAACCCGCCACTTCAATTAACCAACTTGGAGAACATCTTAGCGGTATTGATCTTCAAGCCAAAAGCCAGCAGGTCCAATCTAGCAGCCAACCCACTAACATAAGTGAGGCTAGTATGGGCTCAAAAATCCTACAAATATTCATGGGGCCGGTCACTGCCGGTGAGAGCGATCAAAAGCACGTGATCGGCACAGTACTGCTTGTAGAAGATGTTACTGAGGCTAAAGTTGCCGAGCGCAGCAAGGACGAATTTTTCTCTATTGCCTCTCATGAACTTCGCACTCCACTAACAAGCATAAAAGGTAACAGTAGTATGATCCTGGATTTTTACAAGGAAATACTAAAAGATGAACAGTTGAAAGAAATGGTGGATGACATTCACGAAAGTTCAACCCGCCTGATTGAAATAGTGAATGACTTCTTGGATATGTCCAGGCTGGAGCAGGGCAAGATGGTGTTCAATAACAAAGCTTTTTCTATTGATAAGGTTATTGAAAGTTTAATTTATGAGATGAAGCCGATTATTAACGAGAAAAAACTTACCCTAAGTACCGACCAAAAAACCCTAGGTAATTTGCCGCTTGTCTGGGGTGATTCTGACAGGGTAAAGCAAATCCTTTACAACTTGGTAGGGAACGCGGCAAAGTTTGCTGATAGTAGCAAAGGAGTCATTGGTGTGAATGCGATTGTTGATGGGGCTAACATTAAGATAACAATAAAAGATAATGGCAGGGGAATTTCTGACGAGAACAAGAAATTCTTGTTCCACAAATTCCAACAGGCCGAAAGCAGTATATTGACCAGGGACACCACTAAGGGCACGGGTCTGGGGCTCTATATAGCCAGGGTGATGTCAGAAGCCATGGGCGGAAGGGTAGCCTTAGAAGAAACCCACGTTGGTAAGGGCTCCACTTTTAGCTTTACATTGCCAATAGCCACCAAAGAGCAACAAACATCCGTATCAAAGCTTAATACTGCAACCGATGTATCAACAGGGCTTACAGTCCCAAAAGCTGAATAAACAGCAGAATCTTGATAACAGATTAAAATAGTCTCTGTAAGCTTCTAGGCGGTAGGTGTAGCTGAATCATCGTCGGAAGCTGGCTGTGCCGGAGTAGCAGGTGCTGGGTCTGGAGCAGCCGGAGGAGCGCTAGGGCTAACCGCTGCGGCGGCAGGAACAGCATTGCGCGTGTAGCCAGCTACAATCTCTTTGACCATGTCAGCGACCTCTTTAGGGTCGTGCTCGCTCTTTATAATATATTTGACCGCGCCCTTGGCCATAGCTGTCTCGGCATCTTGCTGGCCGGCTAGGTTAGTGAGCATAACGACCGGTATTGCCTTGGTAGCTGGGTCAGCTTTTAGCTTTTCAAGTACTTCAAGGCCATTCATCTTAGGCATCATAACGTCGCACAGAATAATTGTTGGATTTACGCTTGATGCTTTGGCTAGACCCTCTTCACCATCTCCAGCCATTTCTACTTCATACTTTTCGAAGGTGAAGATCTTTTGGTACATCCGGCTCATTAGTGGATCGTCTTCAATAATTAGAACTTTGACCATTTAACACTCCCTTTATAAGTTACTTATGTTTATTATACGCTCTATTTATTTATTTAACTGTTTCTCACTGGTCCTTAACTCCTATGTTCATATTGAGAGATTGGCTTATTATCTTCTTCAATAGATTCTTGTGACTTTAACTCCTCAGTAGCAATAGGCAGCGTAAAGCTAAAGGTTGTACCTTTGCCTAGCTCTGAGCTCTCTAGTTTTATATTACCCCCCATTTTTTCTATAAGCATTTTGGAGATGTACAAACCGAGGCCAGTGCCGCGAGTGGAGTCACGAGTAAGTATGCTGTCACCCGTCTGTTGGAATTTATGGAACAAAAGCTTTTGGCCTTCCGAAGGAATGCCACGGCCAGTATCCGTAATTAGAACTTTAACCGATTTGCCCTCTTCACTCGCGCTAATTGTTATGCCACCGGTTTCAGTAAACTTACTGGCATTGCCAACTAGATTATATACAATCTGTTTAACGCGGTTTTTGTCCGCCCAAACCATAGGCATGCTGTCCAGGGTCATTCTGTCGAAGCTCAAAGTGAGTTTTTTATCTGTTAACACGGCTCTCATCTCGTAAACAACGCTCTCTATTATCTTTTCGAGAGAGAACTCTTCTATCTTGAACTTTACCTTACCTTGCTCTAGGCGCGATAAATCTAAAAAGTCGTTAACAATTTCAATCAATCTTTCAGAAGATATATGAATATCGCTAACCATCTCTTTAAGGCCAGGGTCTTTTAGCTGCTCGGCATAATAGCCCATAATCATTGAGGCATTGCCCTTAATTGATGTTAAAGGCGTACGTAGTTCATGGGAGGCAATAGAGAAGAATTCGTCCTTGCTGCGCTCCATGATCTTGGCTTCGGTAATATCTTCAATAATAACAATAGTTCCAAGGATTACCTTATCCTCCGAAACAATCGGTGCGCCTGACAAATTAATAATCTTTTTACCAATGGTTACTTGGGTACCGCCAAATGATAAACCCTGATGCTGAGCATTGTCGATCGCTGATCCCAAGTCAAAACCCTTAATCATAGGCAGTAGTGTTTGAAGTGTAAGAGGCTTACTGCTCCTTACGCTTGTTGCTCCTGGATTTATACCTAATATCTGTAATACAGCAGGGTTATAGGTGAGTTTTTCGGTTCCTTCAAAGGTCATCAGAAGGCCAATATTAAGGCTATCTATAGAAGCCTCCAGACGAGAGTGTTCTTCAAGCAGTTTCCTTCCGGAGTTTTGTAAACTATCGGCCATATGGTTAAAGCCAGTGCCTAACTGGCCAACTTCGTCACGGGATTTAATTTCAACCGGCTCAGAGAAATCTCCAACGGCCAAACGCCCGGAGGCTTCTTTTAACTTTAGGATAGGCCTAACTACTAGGCGGCTTAAAATCTCTATAAATGCTATTACCGAAATTATGAGCATAACCAAGAAAGTTAATATCAGTTTTTGAGCCAGGGATTTTGCCGGTTCAAAAGCTTGTGATTGTGGAGTTTGGAATATAGCTGTCCAACCCTTGCCTTTGTAATCCAAATAGCCAGATTCTTTAGCATAAGCCGTTAAGTAGGGTATCCCTGGTTTACTTAAACCGGGCAGAACCTGGGCTAAGGAAGATGATTTGCGGGAAGCAATAAATGCCGGTGAGGACTTAAGGTCTTTTGTTAGCACTAGTCCTTGGGTGTTTAGTTGGTTATCACCCAAAAAAGTACCCTGAGCGTTTATTAACGTACCTGTAACATCTTTAAAGCCATTGAAAATCTCCAAAGCTGATGTCCACTCTAGCTCGCCCACAAAGACCCCGATGATAGGATTACCCGAAGATTCGCCGTCCCGGATAGGTGACATAAATAACATTATTGGTTTTCCACTACTGCCTTCAAGAATCACATCAGAATAACTGCTCTGGCCCTTTACGCTAGTTTGAAAAAGCTGGTTAAATTCGGCCTGTCTTGACAATTCAGTGGCAGTTTTTGGGCTATCGGTGGTTAATACAACGTTGCCCGTTGTATCAGCAAGAGTCAGGTCACCCCAGGTGCCAGCCAAAACCTTAAAGTCGTTTAGTTGCTTAATTAACCTAGAGGAGAAGTCGGGAGTTCGCGTTTTTGGGTCGGCTAAGAAGTGTTGGATTTGTTCACGCCCCGAAGCTTGTTGAACATCGACTAACCTTTCATATAAAAAACGATCTACCTTATCCAATGCCTGGTTAGTGTCATTTGATATGTTAATGCTGATTGAGTTTTTTAACGCCGTTGAAGAGTTGGCATAAACAAAATAAGCCGTTAAGCTGCCACCAATTGTCAGTATCAGCATCACTATGGCTGCAATTTTGATCCGGAGCGAAATTTTCATTTTACTTTATTTCACAAACTCGGAAGTGTAGAAATCCGAAGCGGATAGCTCATTTTTTAGCAGCCCGGTCTCTTTTATCCCATTGTATGCCCGGTTCCAAACCACAAATTGCATACTACCAAGCGGCTGGTTGCCAGTGGTAGCAACTAAGGGCAGGGTATTTTCTAGATCGAACTTAACGTAAGCTGGGTCTTTATAAAGAGCGTTGTCGTATTTGGCCAAAATTGTTAATGCTTCGGCTTTGTGGTCGGCAGCGTATTGCCAGCCTTTCATTGTGGCTCTGGTAAATGCATCAACTTGGTTTGGGTTTTGGCTAATTTTTTTATCTGAAGCAATCAATACATCACCATAAATGGCAAAACCGTATTGTTCTGGGAATACCTGATCGTACGGTATATGTGCCTGGTCTAGTAAATATGTTTGATCGGTACGATAAATATCACCGGTTGCAGCCTGGTTTTCATTGAAAACTTTTGCAATGTCAAAATCTACGCCTTTTATCGTGATGTCACTAGTTTTTAAGCCAGCGTTGACCGCAAGGACGGTATAAGTTACTTTTGCTTCATTGTTGTCCCCTAAAGATCCTAATATCTTGCCTTTAAAGTCGCTAGGAGATTTAATGTTGGCGGATTTTTGGCTAACTATTGAGTAGGCTGATGTTTGGTAGACTGCAGCTACGGCTTTGTTTTTCTCACCTTTATCGCGAGCCAAGATTACCTCTAGTGGTGTACTGACGCCGAAGTCTACTACCCCATCAGCTACTTCTTTATTAACGTTGGTGCTATCTTCGAATTCTTTTAGGTTAACGTCTAGGCCCTCTGCTTTATAGAAGCCCATATCCTTAGCTACATACATCCCTGTAAACTCAGGGTTGTTAACCCATTCAAGCCTCACGTTAATCTTGGTTAGGGCAACGGGAGCTGGTTTTTTAGTGCGGACGAGAACTAGTGTCAGAGCCAAACCAACTATAATGACAAGAACAATTAGAAGCAGCCATTTTTTAGGCTTCTTGGATTTTGGTATTGGGGCAGCATTTGGGCTTTCATCAGAAATAGTACTGTCCGCGGGAATTTCCGGGGCTTGATCAGGTTGACCCACTGGTTTTTGCTCTTCCACCCAAGTACCTCTTTAGACTAATAGTACATAAGGCTTATGTTTATAGCAAATGGAGCTAGGCGCGATGATGCCCGCGGGGTATATGTCGCAAATGTTTCAGATTAAGTAGCAGTGATACCTGCTGGCGTTCGCCAAGCCAAAAGCTGATGGACATGAGCGTTACGGTTGCGTAGGATCCCCAGGCGAATACTACCCAGTGTTTTGCCAGAAGTAGCCAGCTTGCGCCCAAGAAAGAATTTTGTTGCGGGGGGTTGGTCGTGCTACCTAGGCTGACAGAATCTGAGTCAGTTATAACGGCTGTAAGTTGTAAGAATGTAACTGAACCATTTGTGTCAGTAAGTTTAACTTTTATAGTGTAATAGCCAGCTTTAGAATAATGATGAGTTATGGTTATTTCTTTGGCTTCAGGTTCGGTCTGGGTAGAAGTTGTACCGTCACCCCAATCAATATCCAAGCGGTAGGGGCCCTTGCCATCGGTAATTTGAAGCTTTGATTCAAAATCCGAATTTACGTCAAACGTCCGGTAATTGTAGTCTCCGGTTAAAATTGGCAAGCTTGCTCCTGCTGAAGTTTTGGAAGGCGTTGTGGCTGAAGGTGAAGACGGAGATGAAGCAGGTGGGATAGGTGTTACAGCAGGTGGGGTATAGAACACGTCGATCGGAGCCGTAGTTGGACCGGGGTCGTCAGTAAGGTTGTAATCTTGGGCCTGAAGAACGTTTGTCCCTGACGACAGGCTTGTTTCGATCACGAAAGTATTATCGCTCGCGCATAAAGCGGTACCACTCATGAGGTTATTACGAGTTAGCACTACGTATGAACTTAATGGGCAAGTACCAGACACATTTATTGGGCTGGTTATGAAACTCGCTCCGTCGGAGGGCTCAGTAATTACGGCGCCTTGTATAAGGGCTGGAGCTGCCACTTTAGCTGTAATATCAATGGAGTCGGCCAGGGCTTTATAAGTCCACATGACGATAAAAACACCGGTACAAAGCAAAAGGAAAACAGTAATTGGGTGAAGCAGTACTTTTTTGTGAATAGGCCGGCTGCGCTTAACAATCCTCTTGGCCTTTTGTTTTTTTGCCTTTAGGGATTTATGTTGGTGGCTGTTTATCCGTATAATGGCTTTTTTCATTTTTTATTTTCAGAGTATCTTTAGTCATTATCATACCATATTACTATGTAATACCCGACTTACGGAAAACTGCTGCACCTCGTGGACTTTTTCTGCTGTCTAGAAATAATTTTTCTGCTGTCAAAGTATCTTAAATGGATACTCTTCCAGCATAGAAAATTATTTCTATCTCAACCGAAGAAAGCCCAGATAGGCACATCATTTTCGTAAGCTCGGGTATACTATAAGCAGTATGAGGTCACTAAATTTACTTCTTTCTGGTTTGATGCTGTTTGCGGCTCTACCAGCTACCACAAACTATATGCTAGATGGTTATGGTTTTGGGAGTGGAGGTACGGCTAACTCAACTACTTCTAATTACGCGCTAGAGGGCATCTCGGGGGAGCTTGGCGGCCAGACATCCACGACCGTAACTTACAACGCCAAGCCAGGTTTTACGGAAACCGTTCAAGCCAACGTGCCTAAAATTGCCAGTTTTGATAATGGCAGCGGTGCTTTCTATAACAAGCTCCACTTTGTGCTTGACGAACAAGGTAACCCAAGCGACGCGCTTTATGCCGTATCAATCAGCACTGATAACTTTGCTAGCAACGTAAACTACGTTAAAAGCGACTTAACGGTTGGGTCCTCATTGACGCTTACCGACTATCAAACGTATACGGCATGGGGTGGTGCGACTGGCTCCAACATAATTGGGCTATTACCAAATACAACTTATTATCTGCGCGCTAAAGCCACGCAGGGTAAATATACCGAATCAGGCTATGGGCCAATTCTTTCAGCCACAACAGCTAACCCCTCTCTTTCGTTTTCGGTGACTACATCCAGCATTAGTATGGGGTCATTAATCGCTGGGAGTGTAGTAAACTCGCCGTCTACTATTGATGTCACTTTTGCTACTAACGCCTCTTCAGGTGGGGATGTATATATTAATGGCAAAAACGCTGGCTTGCTTAGTGCTTCAAGTTCATCAACAATTACTTCAGCCACGGGTGATTTAAGTGTGCTTTCACGAGGTTTTGGCGCCAAGGTCACAACAACCGGCAGTACAAGCGGTAGTTTTTCAAGCGTAAGCCCATACAATGGTGCCTCGAATAATGTGGGTGTTACAGATACCATTATTCGTAGAATCATGACAGCGACAGGTCCTGTAGTAGGTGGAACAGGCTCAGTACAAATTAAAGCCAAATCGGCCAGTAGTGATCCAGCTGCGACAGACTACACTGAAACAGTAACCGTGCTTGCTTCAGCTTCCTTTTAAGGGTGTGGATAACTAAATTGCAAACCATAAGCATAACTGTTATTCTAGTCTCCAGATAAGCAGCTAAATAAATATAAAAGGAATAATCCAAAGTGATTCATATAAAAAGCAAACTCGAGCGTCTAATAAGTTTCCTAAGCATTGGCGTTTTAGTTTCTCAGATGTTATTCGTCATTTTGGGCAGTCAGGTTGCCAGCGCCGCAACCCTAACTACCACATACATCAGGCTTAACCGTATGAAATCTGGCCAGGGCACAACCTTCCGTTTAGTTTTTAAGGCTGCCTCTTCTCAGACAGCCCAGGTAGCGGTTGATTTTGATGGTACGGATACAGGCGCAGCCCAGTGGACAAACGCTACTCCTGGCGGTCTTGTGACCACCGGTGCGGTTACGACCTCAACGGCACAGTGTGTTACTGACGGTTTCACAGCACTTCCAGGTGTTTCTAGTGCCACAGGTGCAGGCTCAACCATCACCACTACAGGTGTTACTGCAACAACCTCTGGTACCACGTACTGCGTAGACTTCACTACTGCTACTGCTGTTACAAATCCTACTCCTGGTCACGAAGGTGAATATCACCCTACTATCACTCAAGGTACTGACTCTGTAACAGTTGGCGTAAGAATAATTAGTAACGACCAAATCGTTGTTACCGCTACGGTGCCACCAACCTTCAACTTTGTACTTGGCGGCAACACCGATACTTTCGCCTCAAACTTGAGCACTGGCTCAATTGTTTCAACTGCTGGTAAGACAGTTACAATCACCACTAATGCCGCTTCAGGCTGGATCGCTTGGGTGAAGAACACGAATGGATCAAGCGGTGCTTCAACAAAAGGTGCTCTAAAATCATCCTCAGCAGGTAACTTCACGATTCCTACTACCAACGCTAACACTCTAGGTAGTGCTTCACACACGCTAACCACTAACACTCAGGATTATGGACTTGGCGTAACGATAACAACCGATGCTGGTGGTGGTGGTACGGTTGCGCTTGACGCTGCCTACGATGGTACAAGCACAAAGGCTGGTGTCTTAGACCCAACCAACTACCGTCCAATAGCTAGTGCTAACGGCACGGCAAACGGTGATGTTATTACCTTAACTGAGCGCGCCACAATTGATGGTGCCGTACCAGCTGCAACTGACTATACAGACACATTGACAGTTATCGGTGCTGGAAACTTCTAGGAAATATTACTACATATTTAACATGACCTCCCTAGCTCTGGGGGGTTATGTCCTGTAGTATTAGATGACAATGAGGGTATTAAAGTTCACGGTACTATTACTAGGCATTGCTGTGCCTTTGTTATTTATTAAGCATACCCACGCTGCTACAGCGTCCGATACATCTTTTAACGTTGTTACCTCCTCTTTACCAATCAGCTTAAGTGGTAAACCGGGAAGTACTCTAAGCGCTGAC
>Ga0207703_10004924_pt1 | contig 10836 bp, 8 predicted proteins | sample KBSSwiS12_FD_184304 | JGI IMG/M metagenome (GOLD analysis project Ga0207703, IMG submission 184304) | Switchgrass rhizosphere microbial communities from Kellogg Biological Station, Michigan, USA - KBS Switchgrass S1-2 (SPAdes) (version 2) | ecosystem: Host-associated > Plants > Roots >... | reverse complement strand
CTGCTCCGCCTGTTCCCGCCCATCACCTATGGTCCGACGACGGTTCCTGCTCACTTTGCCGCTTGCAGCGGCGGCAATCCGAGCGATCGTGCAGGCCCAGCAGTTACACAAACCCCTGAGGGTAGGCGAAAGGCGCCAGCCCGGCAACGATGCCCATAGAACAGCCAACCAAGTTTGCACTTGTCGTCAACCTCAACGCCGCACGGACGATTGGCATAACGATTCCATCGTCAATTCTGCTTCGTGCCGATGAGGTGATTCAGTAGCTGCACCGCGAAATGTCCGGTTCTGGACCCTTTGCAGCCGTTCGATCTACTACAAAGCGGACCGTGAATGAATCGGAATGGTCGATGGCGCGGCCGAGAGCGAGCAAGCCACGAACAACGCGGAACGATCCATCACTGAATCCCCTCGTCCGCGCGCTGGAGTATCGATTGCGGAGTCTCAAGGCCAAGTGCAACCGCCGCCCTACGGTTCACCACAAGCTTGAATGTGGTTGGAAGCTCGACAGGGAGTTCGTCTCCTGCGCTGCTGCTCTAGTCGTGTCGACCTGCGCATCGCCGCCGGTCGCCGCAGCGCCGACAGCTATCGCGCTCGGCAACGAATGCTCGGATCGGTGATCGCGAACGGTCCGCCCACGCGTCGCCTATAATTCCGAAGGTACCGTCGCTCGCGGCCACACCGGCGAACGGACTTACCGGGCGACGTTTACGTGTCCCTGTCGCGACGGCACCAGGAGTCCCGTTTGGACAAGGTACAGACCGTCGTCGTCGTTGCCGTGGCGTACCTTGCGCTCGGCGCGTTCTCCGCCTTTTTCGCGTATTCGGACCAAGACGCGTGGAGTGTGTGGCTCACCAGCGGCCTCGCGCTCGGCCTGGTGCTGGGCCGGGTCCGTTCCGACTGGATGCCCGTGCTCGCCGGCGCCTTTCTCGGCGCGCTGATCTTCGAACCGCTGGTGGGTTCGTCGCTGGGCGAATCATTCGGCTTCGCGCTCATCGAAGTCCTCGTGACCGTCGTCGGCGGCTTGGTCGCGGCAAGCCTCTCGGCGACGCCGCTGCGTTTCGAATCGCCGCGCGACGTCGGCGCGGTCATCGCCGGAGCGTTCGCACTGGCGCTCACGGGCGCGGTGTTGGTCGGCTTGTGGGATTACTTCACGAGACGGCCCGACGCGTGGCGCACGTTCCACGTCTGGCTGGTCGCGAATTTCGCCGCCATCCTGCTGCTTGCGCCCTTTATCGCGGCGTGGGCGCAGTTCCAACTCAAGCGTCCGGACACCCGGACGCTGCTTTCGATCGCCGGCGGGGTGGTGGCCTGCGCGCTGTTCGTGCTTTGCGTCCATGCGCTGTTCGGCGCCCCCGCTGGCCGGAATCGCGGGTGGTTTGCGATTAGCTTCACTTGCCTTTCGGTCGTGCTCTTTGTCCTCGTCGCGCTGCTGTGGGGTGCCCGCGGCGCGACGCTGGCGGCGCTGGTCGCGGCGATGATCGCGATCACGCAGACCGTGCGGGGCTTCGGCCCCTTGATCGGCAGCGACGAACCCTTCGGCGACGCTGTCCTCAACGCACAGGGCTACGCGGTTGCGCTGTCGATGGCCGGGCTGCTGCTGGCGACGGTCGTGGAACGTCGGCGCCTGGCGAGGGTGCATCCACCAGGCTGATTCGCGTCCCCTCGATCACTCGCGCGAATCAGCTCCCCAGATCCGCCGCGAGCTTCTTGAAATCCGGCGACTCCAGCAACAGCTTGCGCGCGACCGCGCGCAGGCGGTCGACGGTCGCAGCGTCGAGTGTTAGCGTGGTTGGAATGGTCTGGAAGCTGTTGCGCTCGTCTTCGTCGGCGATGCCCTGCAGCGAAACATCGATGAAATAGAACTTCGGGCCCTCCCCGCCCGTCCTGCCCGCCGCACCGCTCGCGCCTTGGCGCGCCTTCCTCACGTCGTTGCGCCAGCCGTCGAAACTCGCCCGGAGCTGCTCGGCCACTTCCGAGGAATGCGCCGACCCCGGCAACTTGAGCGCGTTCATCGTCTGGAAGAAGTTCGGCGTATTGGCGTTTTGATCGATCGCATGGTTGGAGGCGGTCTCGGCGTTGACCGAGATGAAAACCACATGGGAAACGTCACGATAGCCAAGCGCCTCCACCAGCTCGAAGAATCCCCCGTGCTCGACCGCGAAATCGCCTGCCACGCGCAACCCGAGGTTGTCGATCAACCCGCCGTCGACCAAGTGGACGTGCGGTCGTCGCGAACGATCCAGGTAGGTGCGGGCTTCTTCAAGACGGACAACGCGAGTCGGCGTGGTCGCATCGATCTTCGCGGCGATCCCCGGCAGCGACACCGGACCGCAGGAGCCGGCGAAGCTGTCGATAGTGATCGCGCCAAAGAAAGGTGGCAGCGCTGCGGACGCGGCGACCGCGCGCCCGACCGACACGCTGCCAAGGTCCGAGCAGAGCAGGTCGAATTGCGCCTGCGTAAACGGAAACCGCGCACCGGTCGCCAAAGCGGACGCGTTGATCACCACGTACGGCCGCATGTTGCCGCGCGCCAGGTCGCTGTACGTTGCGCCGTCGAACAGTTCCCGATCGAAGTATTCGGCGAGGAGTTCACCGCGCGAGAATTGCGGCTGGGCGAGCCGCAGCAGATTGGCGAAGACCTCCGCGCGGATCTGGCGCTCCACATCGCGCTTGAGGAATCGGGACTCGAAATCGCGGAAGAGCCCTTCCCGATGGACCGCGTAGTATCCGGCGACGATGCTGCCGCCGGACACCGCGTTGATGACGTCGACCTCGTCGAGCAGGCTGCGGCTTCGGCCCCCCATCCTGAGCTTCACGTCCCGCAGCGCTTCCATCGTTCCGTACGCCAGCGCCGCCGCGCGCGTGCCTCCGCCCGACAAGGTCAGGATGACCAGCACATCCCCGGGGTTGTCGGGATCGGCCTTGACCCGCTGGAGCCGGTAGCCCTTGGTGAGATCCTGGGTGGCGATCGGCGCATTGGCGGGACGCTGGGCGTCACAACCGACCAGCACGATCGCGCCGGTGAGGATCCACGCGAGGCATCGGGTGCCGAGCATTGCGTCGAGTACAGAGCGCATGGGAGCGAGTCGCTGGTTCCGAGCGAGACTCTCGCCTACGGCTTCAGCTGTTCGACAAAGAAGGTGACGATGGCTGTTCTTGCCGCAGCCGCGTCGCTGGGGGTCGGCCACATCCTGACGACTCCACCACGTCCACCGTGAGCAAACTCATCATTGAATTGGCGCGGTCGACCCTGCGTGTCGAACCCGTGGGTCGCGCCTTCGTAGTAGTGAAGCGTTGTCCGTTCGCGTGCAGCAGCAGGCCACGATGCAACGAGCGCGTCGCACCCGTGCTCGTCGTCCTCGTAGTCGTCCTTCGTTCCCACCTGAATCAGCATGGGTGAACTGCTCATTCTGGTTTCGGCGCCGTAGAACCCGCTTTGCCTGCTCTTGACGATGCGCGCGATGGCCGAGCAGGTGGGATAAAGCGGCGCAAAGGCGATCGGTTTCGGAACATCCTTGCCCAACGCGTTCTGCGTCAGCTCGCTCGACATAAGAACGGACATGACGCCACCCCACGACAAGCCCATCACGCCTATACGCGTAGCATCCACTTCGCCTTGTGCGGCCAGCCATTTCAATGCTGCGGCGGCGAAGGGCATCGTAGCCTTCGTGCCCGATCGCGGCCGCGCTCCAGGCGAAAACATGGTGATCTCGAGCGTGGCGATGCCGGCGTCCTGTAGCGCCTTTGCGTAGAAAGCGCCCCGGCCATCTATCCCGCCGCTACCGTGCAGGATCAACACGGCCGGAACCTTAGTCATATTCGCCGATGGCTTGCCGAAATGACCGTCGACTTTCTCGACCTGGCCCCAATCCGCGATCTCAGTACCGGGGAGGACGACTGCTTCACCAGCGGCATACGGTTGCGCTTCGGCGACAATGGAGATTGCCAAGACAAAGCCGACAAGCGATGAGCGCGCAAAAGAGCCGATCACGCAGAATCTCCAACTCATTTATCGAAGCAGCTGATAGGCCAGTTTGCCCGGGGCGCGAAGTTGCCAGCGAATCAGTTTTCTGATCTAAATTGTGAATCTTACGCTGCGATGAGCCGACGATAACAGGATGGGCAAGTCTCCGCCTGCCGAGGATGCGCACAGTTGGACGCCCGGCCTGCCAAGCTGGCCGGCTGGCGTGCCGGATACCGGCAATTCAGCGATGTATCCGTTGTCAGCCCTCCCAGGCCAACGCAGAGGATCATGAAGCTTCTTCTCACTTCCGGGGGGATCAAGAACGCGTGCATCCGCGACACGCTCGTTGATCTTCTGGGAAAGCCGATTGCGGAGTCCAGCGCCCTATGCATTCCCACGGCGGAGTACGGCCACCCGATGTGCACGCCTGCGTCGGCTTGGCGTTTTGTCGCAGGTCGGACCCCCGCGCCGATGTGCGACTTGGGCTGGAAGTCGTTGGGCCTGTTGGAACTCACCGCGCTGCCCAGCATCGGTGAAGAGCGCTGGGTTCCTTGGGTCCGGGAAGCCGACGTCTTGCTCGTGGACGGCGGCGACGCGACTTACCTGTGCCACTGGTTGCGGCAGTCCGGGCTGGCGGCTCTGCTGCCGTCTCTGCCCGAGGCCGTTTGGGTGGGGGTGAGCGCCGGAAGCATGGTGATGACTCCCAGAATCGGAGAGGAATTCGTGAACTGGAAGCCAGCGGCCGGCAACGACAGCGGCTTGGGGATCGTCGGCTTCTCGATCTTCCCTCATCTCGATCATGAATTCATGCCAGAAAACAGTATGGTCAACGCAGAAACTTGGGCAGCAAGCATCGGAGGTCCGGCATACGCCATTGACGACCAAACCGCCATCAAGGTGGTCGATGGCGCCGTCGAAATCGTCTCCGAGGGACGCTGGAAGTTCTTTCCCTAAGTGAGAAGGTCGGCGAGAGGCCCCGTCGCTCGAGCGACTCAAATCGAAAGAGGTCGAGTCTTAGCCAGTGGACAATGCGGTTAACGATCGAATGCGAGCATATTCACACGCCGATCCCGCCCCGCCTTTTGCTCGGGACTCTGCCCCTGCGGTGGAGACGTCGAGTTGCCAGCTTTCGCAATTGAGCGCACGCTTTCCCAAGCCTGTGCAACAGCGAGATGCGTCATGCAGCGCGATCACATTGCAAACCCACTTCTCAACGTGAGGTGGGCGCAGCGGTCGCTTGTCGTTCTGACTGGCATTGCCGCGGTGGCCGGCGGACTCGGATATACCGGGGACGCGCGCGCACAAACCGAAATTGCTGTGGAGTATTACCACGCGGGCTGGGACCATTATTTCGTAACGGCGTTCCCGGAGGAAATCGCCGCCTTGGATGCCGGTGCCTTCGCTGGAGTCTGGAAGCGTACAGGGCTGACATTCGACGTTTGGTCGGGGCCCGTCGCCGGTACATCCCCTACCTGCCGCTTTTTCAGTACGTCGTTCGCACCTAAAAGCTCTCATTTCTACACGCCATTCGCCGACGAATGCGCATCCGTCAAGGGCAATTCGGATTGGCAATTCGAGGCCGTGTCCTTTTCTCTCCAGTTGCCCGATGTCGGCGGCGGGTGTACGCCCGGAACCTCGGAACTCTACCGCCTGTACAACAATGGCATGGGTGCCGCGCCCAATCATCGCTACACCATCAGCACCGTGACTTTGAACCAGATTCGTGACGCGGGCTGGACGGCCGAGGGTGACGGTGTGACCGGGGTGTTTGCCTGCGTTCCCGAAGCAGCGCCAAGCGTATTGCCCGCTACCGCCGTGGTTGTTGGGGCGAGACCGCTGGAAGTGGCACAGTTCCCGTCCTCGAATCAAGGCTGGCAGATCGAGTACAAATACCGTGTGCCGCCGCTTCCTTCGTCGCCTACCTGGGATCCGGGCCAGCACACGTTCTATGTGTGGGGCGATGTCGACTTTGACTGGTATGGAGACGAGGGACCCTACAAGCTGTCGGACTACCGCTTCAACCATATCGTCCCGCTACTGTTTGTAGGTCGCGGGCTGTCCGGCAACGATGCGAACTTCAGTCCATCCTGGACGCAGGTCGACACTTGGTCCATCCAGGCTCAATACTATTGGCAGAAGGGGGCAACCCCCTACGCACAAACGGGCAGCATCGTTGGCGTTGAACCGGGAGATGAAATCACGACGTCCATAGGCTTCGATGCGACGAACGGCAAGTTGACGGTAAGCGTCGCCGCGGCGGCCGGCAGAAGTTTCATTACCCTCGATCGGCCCTTTCCGAACGAGCCAGGGCTGTTTGCGAATTGGACGGATTTCTTCCAGAAGGCGGAGCAAAAGAGTCAATTCATTCATGCTCATCCTGTAGTTGCCATTCAACCTTTCGCCGATCGACAGACGATGTGCTCGATCCTTCCGTTGCAGGTCGACCGCATCGCGATTCCGAGCGTTGCCACGTCATGGACGGAATTCTTGGTTTCCAACACCGGGGGCCTGTCGTGCGGCAAGCCCGTGGTGATTCTCGCCTTCTAGGGAAGGGATCGAAGCGCAGCCGCGCAGCGGCCGGCTTCACGCTGGGCGGCGGCATCGGCTAGTTGATGCGTCGCCATGGCCTCACATGTGACAACCTGCTCCGCGCCGAGCTGATCACCGCTGATGGCGAAATGCTCGTCGCCGACGAAAGCCGGCATCCAGACCTGTTTTGGGCCCTTCGTGGTGGCGGCGGCAATTTCGGTGTCGTAACGCGCTTCCACTTCCGCCTTCATCCGGTGACTACCGTGATTGCCGGCCTGACGCTCTATCCTGTGGAGCGCGCGGCGGACGCATTGCGTTTCTTTCGCGAACGGACCGACTCGGCCCCCGACGAGCTGACCATGCTGTTTGCGTTCCTCACGGCGCCGCGGGCGCCCTTCGTGCCGGGCACGCTCCAGGGCAAGCCTGCGGTCGCCATCGTCTGTTGCTACTCCGGAGATTCCGTGGAAGGTGAGCGGGCGGTGCGCCCGTTGAAAGAGTGGGATCGGGCGGGTGTGGATCTCGTCGGCGCCATGCCCTACACGGCCCTGCAGTCGATGCTCGACGCCGGAGCGCCGTCCGGGTGCATGAACTACTGGAAGTCGGCATACCTCGACCGGCTGACCGACGCCGCGATCGAAACGATCACCGAGCACGCGTGCGGCATGGGGGCGCCGCTCGCGCAAGTGCATGTGTATCACCTGGGAGGTGCGGTCGCGCGCGTGCCTTCAGACGCGACGGCGTTCGCGCACCGGCGCGCCTCGTTCGCGGTGAACGTCGTCGGGATGTGGACCGGGAGCTCCGACACCGAGCGTTACGTCGCCTGGGCGAAGAACTTCAACGACGCGTTGCAACCCCATTCGAACGGCGGCGTCTACGTCAATTTCCTGGGCAACGAAGGCGAGGCGGGCGTAAAGGCGGCATACGGCGAACCAACGTACACGAGGCTCGCACGCGTCAAGGGTCGCTACGATCCCGAGAACGTGTTTCGCCTGAATCAGAACATCCAGCCGCGGCGGGATTGACCCGGCCCTGTGCTACGTCGACCAGAAACGCACGAGCTTCCTCGAGAACGAGCTCATCGCGTGACGATGCGCCGGCGGCATGTGCCTCATCGAATCGGCGGTCCCCGAGCTCTTGCCGGGCTCGCATGGTGGCGTCTTCGTTGTGCGGAAGCCAGAAGCTGAACAGTGGATTTCGGGTTCGCTCCCGCATGTCCGCGGCCTTGCCGAGCCAGCGCGCGCAGTGCTCGGCTCGTGCGGTTCGGACCGCGAGGTAGCCGGCCATTTCACTGACCGCGGCCACCGATCTCACCCCTTGCGACCGCAGCATCTCGAGGGCCGCCAGACACGAACATGCCGCGTCGCGCCAATGCCCGAGCGAGAAGTGTGCAAGACCGGAATAGATCTCGATCATCTGGTGCTGTTGCGGATCGAAGCTCACGTGACGCAATGGCAGCAGCGTAGCGAGGACGCGATCGTACCCGTTTTCCGCCAGGGCCAACCAGGCCTCGGCCCATCCGATGACCGATCTGAGCCAGTCGTCCCGTATGTCCTTAGCCAGGTCCGCGGCAATGGCCAGTCGCGCCCTCGCTCGTTCGGGTCGGCGCAGGTGCGCGTCCCACAAGGCGAGATAAGCATTGGCACACACCTGCGACCGGCGATCGCCCAGCTGCGCGGCCAGGTCGGCCGCGAGGACAAGCTGAGACTCGATGCTCTCGTTTTGGGTGTAGAGCTTGAGCATGCCGCTCGACAGCAGCGCCCGCAGGTAAGTCGCCGTAGGCGCCGGCGCCACGTTGTCGAGCGCCCGCGCTGCCAGCTCGCTCGCCAGCCATATGAACTCGCAGGTCTTGCCGTAGAGCATGAGCGCACCGGCAAGGCGCAACGCTGCATCGTCGTCGTTCGCGCCCGACTTCGCCCATGACACGGCGGCGTCGAAATTGGCGTGCTCGTGTCGAAGCCGCGCCGCCCAGTGCTCGACCCGCGAGTCGAGGATCCCCTCGTGCGAACGTTCGGCGAGGCGCACGAAATGGTCGAGATGAGCACGGCGGGAATGCGCTTCATCGCCACGTTCTTGCAGACGCTGCAGCGCGAACTCGCGCACCGGCTCCAGCATGCGATATCGGATGGGCGACAGTGTCGGATCGAGCACGACCAGCGACTTGAAAATGAGCGACGAATGCAGCTCGAGAACCTCCGCGCCACTCCTGCCGAGCCCGGTCGCAAGCGCTTCGACCGCATCAACCGTCCAGCCTTGCAGGAACACGGCCAGCCAGCACATCAGCCGTTGTTCGTCCTCAGACAGCAGTTCGTAACTCCATTCGACGAGCGCCTGCATTGTCTGGTGCCGACGCTCGCGCCCCGCGCTGTCGCTTGCGAGGAAGGCGAAATGCTGGCCCAGACGCTCTCGAATGGCCGCCGGGGAGAGCGTAGCGAACCGGGCGGCGGCAAGCTCCAGGGCGAGCGGCATGCCTTCGACTCGTCGGCAGATCTCGACGATGTCATCCACATTGTCGCGGTGAAGCGTGACGGCTGGCTGTGCAGCAGCTGCACGCTCGAGCAGCAGAGCCACGGATGGCGTCGCCGCAATGGCTTCGAGTGCCGTGCCTTGCGCTTCGGTGGCACTCGGTGGAAGTTGCAACGCCGGGAGCCACACCAGTCGCTCGCCTACGAAGTCGAGCCGCTGCTGAGACGTGGCCAGGATCTTGAGGAACGGGCAGCTGCGCAACAACTCGTAGGCGAGCGCCCCGAGGTCCGTGGCGAGCCGGTCGCAGTTGTCGATGAGGAGCAGCGCCGCACGGTCTCGCAAAGCGGCCGCGATCCTCGGCAATAGCGATTGAGTGGCGGCGGTTGGCACGGAGAGCGCAGCACCGAGCGCGCGCAGCCATTCCTGCGCGCGTTCGAAGGGAGAAAGGTCGAAGAACCAGACGCCATCCGGAAAATCGTCCCCGCAAAGTCGGCCGAGCTCGAGTCCGCATTGCGTCTTGCCCATGCCGCCGGGACCGATGATCGTCACGGCGCGATCCTTCAGGAGCATCGCTCGCATGCGGTCGATCTCCGTGTCGCGGCCGATCAGCGGGCCCAGCTTCGTCGGCAGGCGGGCGATCGGCGGAGGTCCGAAGCGGGCGCGGATCGGCTCTTGAGGCAGGACGATGCGTTCGACGGTGCCGATGAAGCGGTAGCCGGAGCCATGCACGGTGCCGATCAAGCGCGGCCGGTCCGCATCGTCGTCCAAAGCGCGCCGCAGGACCGCCATTACTCGGTTGAGTGTCGCCGGCGTGCTGTAGCGGTGGCCCCACACGCCGTCCAACAGCTCGTCGCGGGTCACGAGGTCACCAGCGCGCTGGATCAGCAATACCAATGTCGCAAACGCCTTGGGCTCGAGCGCAATCTCGGCGGCGGCGCGAGTGAGTCGCCGGTTCGCCGGGTCGATCCGGAAATCACCGCATTGGTAGAAGAGCTTGTCCACGGCCTCTCACGAATTGCATGCGTACAAATTGTCCATGGTCAACCGGATCGTGTCATTGCACGATGGGCGCGGGCGGGCTGGAACGGGCCAATTGTCTCGCAAATTGTCCCGCGGCCGAAGCGAGGGTTACAAAGGCGCCGGGTATTGCCGAGCCGCATGTGTCGGTGTGGGACAAGACCCAACGCCACGACGAAACGCTATCGAGCAGCGACTTTCATTGGGACGAACAGGCTGACGAATACCGCTGCCCGCAGGGTCGTGTGCTTCGCCGCCAATGGCGCCCCTTCAAGCGCCTGCGTACCCACATCACCAAGGCCGACACCATCATCTATCGATCCAGCCAAGCCGATTGCGCTAGTTGCCCGATGAAGGCGCGCTGTTGTCCGAACACGCCGACTCGGAAGATCGCTCGCAGCGTCTATGAATCGGCACGAGATGTGGCTCGCGACGTTGCCAAGACCGATGCTTATAAGCAATCACGCAGGGATCGCAAGAAGGTCGAGGTGCTCTTCGCCCACCTCAAGCGGATTCTGAAGCTTGATCGACTGCGATTGCGCGGACCGAGTGGGGCTCACGACGAGTTTCTTCTGGCGGCAACCGCACAAAACCTACGACGAATGGCGAAGTGGTTGTGCCCGGTAGACCAAGAAATGGCAAGAATGGCGATCTGAATCGGTGCCGAAAAACACCGCCGATACAAAATAGGCCGCCGTTACTCACCGATCCTCTCGCCACCTAGCGATCGCGACAATAAAGTGCCACTCAAGCGTCGAGTTCTTCAACAGAATAGGTCGTTAGCGGTCTTCTGCGCGGTGGCCGATTGCGGGCTTAGCGATGCGCATGGTCGCCATCGCGCAGTTCGGCGAACGATGCGG
>Ga0207703_10004905_pt1 | contig 10875 bp, 10 predicted proteins | sample KBSSwiS12_FD_184304 | JGI IMG/M metagenome (GOLD analysis project Ga0207703, IMG submission 184304) | Switchgrass rhizosphere microbial communities from Kellogg Biological Station, Michigan, USA - KBS Switchgrass S1-2 (SPAdes) (version 2) | ecosystem: Host-associated > Plants > Roots >... | reverse complement strand
GTCGATGTCCTTCTGCGGGACGGCCGGCAGGCCGAGGCCGCGGGCGGCCTGGGCGACGAAGGAGAGCGCGGTCACCGACACCCGGGCCAGGTCGCGGCGGGCCTGCTCGTCGTCGATGTCGAGCAGCTGGCGCAGCCCCCAGTAGGGCGCGAGCATGGCGACGGCGGACTGCACGTCGACCCGGATGTCACCGGAGTGGACCGGGACCGGGAACGGCTCGGCGGGCGGCAGGCCGGGACCGAACTTCCCGTCGACCAGCAGCCCCCAGACATCGCCGAAGGAGACCTGGCCGATCAGGTCCTCGATATCGACGCCGCGGTAGCGCAGCGATCCCCCCGCCCGGTCGGGCTCGGCGATCTCGGTCTCGAAGGCGACGACGCCCTCGAGGCCCGGTTTGAAATCGGACACGGCACTCAATTGAGACAGGTCTCCCTGCGAAGAAACGCTATGAGTTCTTCATATTGCCCGCATTATGGTGCCGACGCGATGTGCTCTGGACGACACCCATCCTCCACGAGCTGACGTAAGGTCCGCACGGGCTTACGGTCGTTGAATCGGAAAGTAATTCAGGGAGCGCTCGTGACCGTGGAACCCCCCTCGCCCGCATCGATGCGGCGCGACTACACCGAGCGTGCGGCATTGCTGGAAAGTGACCTGGCCGGGAGCTGGACCAGCCAGTTCGCGACCTGGTTCGCGGATGCGGCGGCCGATGGGCTGCCCGAGCCGAACGCGATGATCGTGGCCACCGCGGGCGCGGGCGGGCGGCCCTCGGCGCGGACCGTCCTGCTCAAGGAGTTCGACGAGCGGGGCTTCACGTTTTTTACGAATTACGAGTCGCGGAAGGGCTCGGAACTGGCGGCCAACCCGTACGCGAGCCTGGTTTTTCCGTGGTTTCCCATGCAGCGCCAGGTGATCGTGGCGGGCACGGTGGAGCGGGTGTCGCGGGCCGAGACCGAGGAGTATTTCGCCTCCCGCCCGCGCGGTTCGCAGCTGGGTGCGTGGGCGAGCCCGCAGTCGCGGGTGCTGGCCGACCGGGCCGCGGTGGAGGCGGGGCTGGCCGCGGCGGTGGAGCGTTTCGGGGACGGGCCGGTGCCCGCCCCGCCGCACTGGGGTGGCCTGCGAGTGCGGCCCGAGACGGTCGAGTTCTGGCAGGGTCGCTCGAACCGGCTGCACGATCGGCTGCGCTTCCGGCGTACGGCAAACGAGTCTTGGATCTTGGAAAGGCTCGCCCCGTGAGCCAGGCCGTCGACGCCGAGCGCAAGTCCTGGGTGATCGACACTCGCCCGCTCAAGGTTCCGGCGTATCGACGCATGTGGATCGGTAATGGGGTGTCGTTCTTCGGCTTCCAGTTCACCTCGGTGGCGGTGCCGGTCCAGATGTACGCGGTCACCCGCTCCTCGAGCTGGGTCGGCCTGCTCGGCGTCGCGGCCCTGGTCCCGCTGCTGATCTTCGGGCTGTGGGGCGGCGCGGCGGCCGACGTGATCGACCGGCGCAAGCTGCTGATCGCGAGCTCGATCCTGGCCTGGCTGTCGACCGTCGGGCTGCTCCTCCAGGCGCTGATCGGGGTGCGCGGCGGCTGGCTGCTGCTGGCGCTGACCGCGCTGCAGTCGGCCGGCTTCGCGGTGAGCTCGCCGACCCGGCAGGCGATCATCCCGCGGATCGTGCCGACCGGCCTGGTCCCGGCGGCGAACACGCTGAGCTACACGACCACCACCGCGGGCGGGGTGCTGGGCCCGCTGACCGCCGGCCTGATCTTCGGGGTGGCCACCACCAGCACCGGCGTGACGGTCGCCTACCTGGTCGACGCCGCGCTGTTCACGGTCTCGTTCTGGGCCACCTGGAAGCTGCCGTCGATCCCGCCGATCGGGCACGCCGAGGACGAGGAGAAGCCCTCGGCGGGTCTCCGCGGCATCGCCGACGGCCTGCGGTTCCTGGTCACCCAGCCGGTGCTGCTGCTCTCCTTCGCGGTGGACATCATCGCCATGGTGTTCGCCATGCCGCGGGCGCTGTTCCCCGAGGTGGCGACCGACCGGTTCGGCGGCGGCGCGGCGATCGGCTGGCTGTACGCGGCGATCGCGATCGGCTCGGTGGTGGCCGGCCTCGGTTCCGGCTGGATCGGCCGGGTCAAGCGGCAGGGCGTCGCGCTGGTGGTCGCGGTGGTCGGCTGGGGTGTGGCGATCGGCTTCTCCGGGCTGGCCCACCAGCTGTGGCTGATGGTGCTGCTGCTCGCCCTGGCCGGCGCGGCCGACCTGGTCAGCGCCGTCTACCGGCAGTCGATGCTGCAGACCTTCGCCCCGGACCGGATGCGCGGGCGGCTGCAGGGCGTCTTCATCGTGGTGGTGGCCGGCGGGCCGCGGCTGGGTGATCTGCGGGCGGGCGCGAGCGCCGGCCTCACCAACACCACCGTGGCGTGGGCCGGCGGCGGGTTCCTGGCGGCCGGTCTGGCGCTCGGGCTGGCCGCGGCCTTCCCGGCATTGATTCGTTACCGCCCCGCAGGCAACCCCGAAGAAAACAACAACCGATAGTGTCCAAGCCATGACGAGTGTCGCGCCGGCGATTTCCGGAACCCAGTGGTCGATCGAGTCGGGCACCGCACGGGCGGTCGTGGTCGAGGTCGGTGGCGTGCTGCGCCACTACTCCGTCGGCGACGTTCAGGTGCTGGACGGCTTCGAGGCCGACGAGCTGTCGCCCGCGTCGGCCGGGCAGATCCTGGCACCCTGGCCCAACCGGATCCGGGACGGCAAGTACACCTTCGAGGGCCAGACCTACCAGCTGTCGCTGACCGAGCCGGCCCGGCACAACGCGATCCACGGCCTGGCCAACTGGTCCCGCTGGACGCCGGTCGAGCAGGCCGCCGACGCGATCACCCTGCAGTACGAGCTGCCCGCCCAGGTCGGCTACCCGTGGTGGCTGACGTTGCGGACCCGCTGGTCGGTGTCGGCCGAGGGGCTGCGCTGCGAGCAGGAGGTCGTGAACAACAGCGGGACGAACGCGCCCTGGGGTTACTCGGTCCACCCGTACCTGCAGCTGCCCGGCGTGGCGGTGGACGACATCCTGCTGCACGTGCCCGGCAAGAGCCGGATCCAGGCCGACGGCCGGCTGCTGCCGATCGGCGCGGTGAGCGTGGCCGGCACCGAGTACGACTTCACCCAGCCGCGCCGGATCGGCGACCTGGTGCTGGATACGACGTTCGGCGACATCGAGCACGACGCCGCCGGGATCACCGAGGTCACCATCGCCGACCCGGGCTCGCCGGCGAAGGTCGTGGTCTGGGCCGACGACAAGTTCAAGTACTGGCAGATCTTCTCCGGCGACACCCTGCACGGCGAGCGGTTCCGCCGGTCGGTCGCGATCGAGCCGATGACCTGCCCGCCGGACGCATTCCGGACCGGACGCGACCTGATCGTCCTGGCCCCGGGCGAGAGCTGGACGACGGCCTGGGGGATCCGCAACTGATGGAGTTCGCCGAGGTCGTCCGCAGGCGGCGGATGGTCCGCACGTACGCCGATCGCCCGGTCCCGCCGGAGGTCGTCGACCGGATCATCAAGCACGGCCTGCGGGCGCCGAGCGCCGGGTTCTCCCAGGGCTGGGGGTTCCTGGTGCTCACCGAGCCGGCCGACCGCGATCGCTACTGGTCGGCGACGACCGGCGGCGCGGCCGGGCCGGCGCGGCCCGGCGACTGGCTGACCCGGATGCGCAACGCCCCGGTGCTCATCGTCTGCCTGGCGAACAAGTCGGCCTACCTGGAGCGCTACGCGGAGCCGGACAAGGGCTGGACGGACCGCTCGGAGAAGCACTGGCCGGTGCCCTACTGGGACATCGACGCCGGGTTCGCCGCGCTGCTCATGCACCTCAGCGCCGTCGACCAGGGGCTGGGCTCGTGCTTCTTCGGCCTCCCGGCCGAGACGGTCGCCGACTTCAAGGCGGCCTTCGGGGTGCCCGAGGAGTACCAGCCGATCGGAACCCTCACGGTCGGTTACCGAGCCCCGGACAAGAGGTCACCTTCCCTGAAACGGGGGCGTCGCCCGGTGGACGAGGTAGTGCATCATGGCCGATGGGCCGGGCTAGGCTAACCCGGTAACCACGGCCGATGGAGGGGAGGAAACTCGACGTGATCTTCAAAGCGGTCCGGGACGGTGCCCCGTACCCCGATCACCACACCACGCTGAAGGCGTGGGCCGAGATTCCGCCCCGGCCGATCCGCCTGGCCGACCTGATCACCACGAAACGCGAGCTCGCGCTCGACAAGCTGCTGGCCGAGGATTCCACCTTCTACGGCGACCTCTTCCCCCACGTGGTGGAGTATCAGGGCGCCCTCTACCTGGAGGACGGGTTGCACCGCGCGCTCCGGGCGGCCCTCCAGCAGCGCAACCAGATCCACGCCCGGGTCCTGATCGTCGAGGGCTGATCATGCCGGTCGCGCCGCTTGACCTCCTCGATCTCGACACCCTGCTGACCGACGAGGAACGCGACATCCGCGCGCTCTGCCGCCGGGTGGCCGACGAGCGGGTCCGCCCGTACGTCGCCGACTGGTACGAGAACGGCGGCGTCCCGGTCCGCGACCTGGCCCTCGAGTTCGGCAAGCTCGGCCTGCTCGGCATGCACCTGACCGGGTACGGCTGCGCCGGCGCCGGCGCGGTCTCGTACGGCCTGGCCTGCATGGAGCTGGAGGCCGCCGATTCGGGCGTCCGCTCGTTGGTCAGCGTGCAGGGCTCCCTCGCCATGTACGCGATCTGGAAGTACGGGTCGGCCGAGCAGAAACAGCGCTGGCTGCCCGGCATGGCGGCCGGCGAGTTGCTCGGCTGCTTCGGCCTGACCGAGCCCGACCACGGCTCCGACCCCGCGACCATGTCGACCCGGGCCCGCCGCGACGGCGCCGACTGGGTGCTGACCGGCGGCAAGATGTGGATCACCAACGCTCCGCTGGCCGACGTCGCGGTGATCTGGGCGCGCTCCGACGACGGCGTGCTCGGTTTCGCCGTGCCGACCGATACGCCCGGTTTCTCCGCCCGGGAGATCAAGCACAAGATGTCGCTGCGTGCCTCGTCGACCGGGGAGATCACGCTGGATGAGGTGCGCCTACCGGAGGCGGCTCGCTTGCCGGACGCGGCCGGCCTCAAGGCGCCGCTCTCCTGCCTCACCGAGGCCCGGTTCGGCATTGTCTGGGGCGCGCTCGGCGCGGCCCGCGACTGCCTGGCCACCGCGATCGACTACGCCGGGAGCCGGGAGCAGTTCGGCCGCCCGATCGCCGGCTTCCAGCTCACCCAGGCCAAGCTCGCCGACATGGCCCTGGAACTGCAGAAGGGCTTCCTGCTCGCGCTGCACCTGGGCCGGCTGCGCGACTCGGCCGGTGAGCTGCGCCCCGAGCAGGTGAGCGCGGGCAAGCTGAACAACGTGCGTGAGGCCATCAAGATCGCCCGGCAGTGCCGCACGATCCTCGGCGGGAACGGCATCAGCGGGGAGTACCCGATCATGCGGCACGCCGCGAACCTCGAAAGCGTGCTCACGTACGAGGGAACCTCGGAGATCCACCAGCTGGTGATAGGTCAGAAATTGACCGGTCTGAGCGCCTTCGCCGGCTGAGCGGGTGCGACTGTCGTACCCCTCTCGTACCTTGTTGGTATGGCCCAGTCACCGGATGTCGACGAACCCACGAGGGAATATCCGGCCGTCCCCGAGGAAGAACAGCCGGCCGAGGTTCCCGATCCCCCACGCAGGAGCATTGTCGCTCGCGTCCTCATCTTCTTCGGTGTGGTCTTCGCCGTCATCGTCGCCGCCTGCTTCGGGCTGCGCTCGCTGAACGTGCTGCCCAGCTTCGACAACCCCTTCGACAAGCAGACCACCGATCGCAGCCAGCCGGTGCTGCTGCAGTCCATGCGCGACCTGAGCCGGTACGTCGCTGCCGACGGCACCTTCCAGGTGATCGTGGATCTGCAGGACGACCGGAAATACGTCCCCGACTGGCTGATCAACCGGCGCATCCTGTTCGTCGGCTCCGGCACGGTCGAGGAGTATGTGGACTTTTCCTCGCTCTCCGACAAGGCGCTCGAGGTCGACAACGAGAAGAAGACGATCAAGCTGACGCTGCCTCCGCCGCAGCAGGGCGACGCCGCGCTCGACCTGCAGAAGAGCTACGTGGTCGAGGAGGATCGCGGCCTGCTGACCAGCATCGGCGACGCGTTCAAGAGCGACACCGACAAGCAGCAGCGGGTCTATCAGCTCTCCCAGCAGCGGATCACCGAGGCGGCCCGGTCGAGCGGTCTCGACCAGCGCGCCCGAGACAACACCCAGCACATGCTGGAGAGCCTCTTCACCCGCCTCGGCTACACCTCGGTGACCGTCACCTTCACTAATCCGTGAAGGTGACCCGGCTCGCGTCCATCTGCGGGGCGCGAGCCGGGGAACCGCCTCATTCGTTGGGCAGCAGGGCCCAAAGGATGAGGTAGATGACGAACTGTGGTCCGGGCAGCAGGCAGGAGAGCACGAAGAGCAGGCGCACCACGCCGGACGAGAGTCCGAAGCGGCGGGCCAGTCCGGAACAGACCCCGGCGATCCAGCGGTCGTCGCGGGGGCGGGCGAGGCGGCGGGTCACGATCGGTTTCTCCTTCGTTCGCGGTGGTCTTGTCTCGACGGTAGGGGCGCCGCGAACGGCTTCCCTCGGTCCCGAGGCGGAGATCGGCGGTCCGGTTCCCGTAAGGGTGACCCGTACCCGTTGTCCGCTCGCCGCTAACCGGTCAAGGGCGGTGAACGTCCCGTGACGCTCGCCGTTCTCTCCGCCGACCGCGGCAACGCCCTCGATCCGCCCGATGCCACCGGCCTGGCGGCCGATCTGGTCACCGCGCTGCGGGCGGCCGGCGCCTCCGAGGTCGAGCGGCTCGGCGACCCCGGTGAGCTGCGGGCCCTCTCCCGGCGCGCGCAGCAGGCGAACCAGCGCGTGCTGATCTGCGCCGACAACCTGGTCGCGCACGCCAGCCTGCTGCGGACCCTGGCCACCGAGCCGGGCGGCCGCAGCACCGCGCTGGTCGTCGCCGACCCGGCCGGCGACCTGCGCGACGACCGCGGCAAGCTGCTGCCGGCCGAGCCCGGCGCGGGCACCGTGCGCTACCTCGGCGCCCTCTGCGTCGCCCCGGTCGACCTGCCCACCCTGGCCTCGGTCGCCGACCGTCCCGATCTGTTGTCCGCGCTGCTCGACGCCGGCGTGGTGCCGGTCGCCACCCCGGTGCGGCTGCTGCGGGCCACCCAGGTGCGCACCTCCGCCGAGCTGGCGGAGGCCCGGGCCGAGCTGGCCGCCGTCGACGAGGACGCCGCCCGCCTGCGGCTGGCCGTCAAGGAACAGGACGACTTCTTCACCACGTACGCGGTGAGCACCTGGTCGCCCGTGGTCACCCGGGCCGCGGCCCGGCTCGGCCTCTCGCCCTCGGCGGTGACCTGGCTGTCCGTGCTGCTCGCCGGGCTGGCGGCGGCCGCCTTCGGGCAGGCGTCCCGGCCCGCGATGATCGTCGGCGGGGTCCTGCTCTACCTCGGCTTCGTGCTCGACTGTGTGGATGGTCAGCTGGCCCGCTACACCCGCACCTTCGGCGCCTTCGGCGGCTGGCTCGACACGATGGCCGACCGCGCCAAGGAGTACACGGTGTACGCCGGGCTCGCGGCCGGCGCCGATCGGGTCGGCCTGCCGTACGCGTGGCCGCTGGCGATCACCGCGATCCTGCTCCAGACCGTCCGGCACATGACCGACGCCTGGTACGGCGCGCTGCACGACGAGGCCGCGTGCCGGCCGGGCCCGCGGGCGGCCGGCGGGGTCGGCGCCCGGCTGACCGCCGCGTCCGACCGGGTGCGGGGCGCGGCCGGCTCGGCGGCGTACTGGCTGAAGCGGATCGTGGTGTTCCCGATCGGCGAGCGGTGGGCGCTGATCGCCGTGCTGGCGATGCTGACCGACGGCCGGGTCGCGCTCGCCGCCGTGGCCGGCTGCGGGCTGCTCGCCTTCGCGTACACGCTGGCTCTGCGGTCCTTGCGGTCGCTCTCGATGCGGGTCGGCGTGCTCGACAAGGTCGGCGCCGCCCGGCACCGCGACGACGGGCCACTGGTCCGCCACCTTCTCGCGGCACACGGCGTGCCGATGCCGCTGGCCTTCGCCGCGCTGGCGGCGGTGGCATCGTGCGTGCTGGTGGCGGCGCTGCTGCTCGGCTGGGTCGCACCGCCGGCCAGGGTAGCCGTGGGTGGGACGGCGTTGCTGATTCTCGCGGCCGGGTTGCCGGCTCGGGCCCGGCACGGCGGTCCGCTCGACTGGCTGGTCCCGGCCGCCCTGCGCGCCGCCGAGTACCTCTACGTGGTCGCGGTCGGCTGGGCCGGCTCGGTGCCTCCGCCGGTGATCTTCCTGCTGCTGTTCACACTCGCGTTGCGGCATTACGACCTGACCGCCCGGATGGAGAAGGGCGCACCGGCCGGTCTCGGCGCCGGCGCCCTGGTCGGCTGGGACGTCCGCGTGGTGGCGCTGGCCGTGCTCGGCGGCGTGGCCGGTCACGCCACGCTCGCCGAGGCCGGCCTGGCGGTGATCGTGGGCGGCTCGTTCCTCGGGTACGCCGTGGCCGACTGGCACCGGTCGTGACTCTCCTCAGCGTCGTTCTGCCGGTCTACCGGGTCCAGGGGTACCTGCGTCAGTGCCTCGACTCGGTGCTGGCGCAGTCCTTCGACGACTTCGAGATCGTCGCGGTGGACGACTGCTCGCCCGACTACAGCGGCCGGATCCTCGCCGAGTACGCGGCCCGCGACCACCGGATCCGGGTGCTCACCTCGCCGGCGAACGTCGGGCTCGGCCGGGCCCGCAACCTGGGTCTCGAGCACGCCCGCGGGGAGTACGTCTGGTTTCTCGACAGCGACGACTGGCTGGCCGCCGGTGCGCTCGCCGCGGTCGCCGAACGGCTGCGCGCCACCGGGCCGGACGTGCTCGTGGTCGGCTGGGACCGGGTGCACTGGGACGGCCCGGTGCAGAGCGGCTCGGTCAAGGCGCTGCTCGAGGGCGCGCCCCGGGTCTTCTCCGTCGAGCAGTGGCCGCAGGTGCTGAACGTGCTGCACGTGGCCTGGAACCGGGTGATCCGGCGGGAGCTGCTGGACCGGCTGGGCCTGGCCTTCGAGGCCGGCTGGTACGAGGACGTCTCGTTCACCTTCCCGCTGATGGTGGCCGCGCCGCGGATCAGCGGCCTGCCGCGCACCTGCGTGCACTACCGGCAGCGGCGGACCGGGGCGATCACCCGGACCGTGGGGGAGCGGCACTTCGAGGTCTTCGAGCACTGGGAGCACGCGCTCGCGCTGTGCGCCCGGTACGCCCAGGGCCGCCCGGCGGCCTTCGGCGGCGAGGTGCGCGGCCTGCTGTTCCGGCGGATGCTCTGGCACCTGACCCGGGTGCTCCGGCACGACGCCCGGGTGCCGCCCGGGTCGCGCCGCCGCTTCTTCGCCCGGATGACCGAGATGTATCACCGGCACCTGCCGCCGGGCGGTTTCGGAGCGCCGGGTGGGGGCGAGGGACTGCGCTATCGGCTCGTCGCCCGCGGGGCGTACCGGTCGTTCCAGGTCGCCGAGCTGGCGATGCGGGCGGCGCGCGGTCTGCCGAGCCGGGTCCGGCGCCCGCGCCGCCGGCTGCTCCGGCGCGGCCGGCAGGTGGTCGGCCGCCTCTACTACCGGGCCCAGCTGCTGCTTCCGGTGGATCGGTCGCTCGCGCTGTACGCCGCGTACTGGTATCGCGGGGTCGCCTGCAGCCCGGCGGCGATCGCGGCCAAGGCCGCCGAGCTGGTGCCCGAGGTACGCGCGGTCTGGGTGGTCGGCCGCTCGCGGGTGGGCGCGGTCCCGCCCGGGGTCGACTACGTGGAGGCCGGCTCGCGGGCCTATTACCGCGCGATGGCCCGCGCCCGCTACCTGATCAACAACGTCAATTGGCCGAATATGACGGTCAAGCGGCGCGGCACCACGCACGTGATGACCCACCACGGCACCCCGCTCAAGGTGATGGGGATGGACCAACTCGACCACCCGGCGGCGGTCCGCGACACCGACTTCGCCGGGCAGATGCGCCGGGCCGACCGCTGGGACTTCTCGATCACGGCGAACGCGCACACCACGATCGCCTGGGAGCGGGCCTATCCGTCCGGGTACGAGACGCTCGAGGTCGGCTACCCGCGCAACGACCGGCTGGCCACCGCGACGGCGGCCGAGGTCGCGGCGCTCCGCGAGCGGCTGGGCATCGCGCCGGGCCGCCGGGCGGTGCTCTACGTGCCGACGCATCGCGAGTGGCTGCCGAGGGGCACTCCCGTCCTCGACGTGGAGCGGCTGGCCGGCGCGCTCGGCGCGGAGACGGTGTTGCTGGTCCGCGCGCACTACTTCGACGTGGGCGCCGACCGGGCCGGCCGGGCGCCGAGCGGCGGCGGCCGGTTCGTCGACGTCTCCGGCTACCCGACCGTCGAGGATCTCTACCTGGCCGCCGACGTGCTGCTGACCGACTACTCGTCGGCGATGTTCGACTTCGCCGTGCTCGACCGGCCGCTGGTGATCTACGCGCCGGACTGGCCGGTCTATCGCGACCTGCGTGGCGTGTATTTCGACCTGCTCGCCGAGCCGCCCGGGCCGGTTGCCACCGGGTTCGGCGAGCTCGTCGAGATCTTCCGGGAGCGGCGCTGGGACGACGCGGCGCGGCGGGCGTTCCGGGACCGGTTCTGCTACCTGGACGACGGCGGCGCGGCCGAACGGGTGGTTCGCCGGGTGTTTCGTGACGAGCGTTAATCTGCCGTAATCAGTCCGCTACTGTGTGCAAATGGCACGTTCACCCGATGGCGGCATATAGATACTCCTCGTCAAAGTGAGCTAGATCGCCGGCCAGGTTGGGAC
>Ga0207703_10004904_pt1 | contig 10876 bp, 8 predicted proteins | sample KBSSwiS12_FD_184304 | JGI IMG/M metagenome (GOLD analysis project Ga0207703, IMG submission 184304) | Switchgrass rhizosphere microbial communities from Kellogg Biological Station, Michigan, USA - KBS Switchgrass S1-2 (SPAdes) (version 2) | ecosystem: Host-associated > Plants > Roots >... | reverse complement strand
GACCGAATCGTCCTGCCGGCGCCCCTCACATCGTTCTGGTGGGCTGGGATTCTGCCACCAATCAAATTTAGCGTGATTCTGCCCGCGGGGGAGTATCGGCCGCTCTATGAGGACGACCAATACTACTACTATCAGGGGCCGGCGAAGGTGGTCTATCGGGGTGCTCTCGACATCGGCAGTTCCTTGTTCGATGGCGGCATCTATGTGGCGCGCGGGACGACCACGCCCCGGGGTTGGTTTTATGTGGATCAGGATGGCTCGCAGAACTTCGGAAGGTTCGATACGCCGCCGCCGACAAGGTGACGGGGTGGCTGTTTCCTGAGGCTAAGCGTCTGTGCGGGTGGCCGAGTAAAAGCTGTGTATCAACCTGTTTCTGAGTGGTATACGCTATTTTACGTAGTTATCCTGCGCCCCCTCTGATGGGGTGAAATTATGGAAAATTCGTATTCTCACTTTGCCCGCGGGAAAGGGATGTGTTAACTCTCCAGCCAGCCATGTCTGACGCCGGCATCATCTGTTCTGCGGGTTTCTCGGTATTTTTAAAGCTGTGATGCGCGTCGACTCTTATCAGGCCGGGTTTTTGATTGGGGCGGCGCTGTTCATTGCGTTCACGGCCTGGCACGGGTGGCGGTTGGGGATCGTGCGGCAGATCATGAGCATCCTGGCGCTGGCTGCGGCCTATATCATCGGCTACTTCGGCGGAGGGAACCTGGGGCGCTTGCTGCACCACATTTTCGATTTGCCGGAGCGCGCGCTGGCCGTGCTGGGCGCGGTGGCATTGGGGTTTGTCGTGTATTGCTGCATCACGCTGCTGGGGGTAATCGCTTTTACGAAAACCGCGCAGCAGAAGGCCGGTCTGACGCGGCTTGGGTATGGGATTTCCGGCGCGGCTTGCGGAGCAGTGTACGGGCTCTTTCTCGTCTGGATCACCGTGCTGGCCATTCGCCTGCTCGGCAGCGTGGCGGAGACGCAGCTTTCGGTGGCTTACAATCCGCCAGTGGCCGTTGCCGGAAAACCTTCGCCGACTCCCTTGCCCGCGCCGACGCCGCCGAGCGCGATGGTCCGCACGCTGGCGCACATGAAGGAATCGCTGGAGACGGGGCCGACGGGAGCGGTGGTGCAGCAGGTGGACCCGATCCCGGGGACGCTCTACGGCATCCTGCGCAAGCTCGGGGTGATGGTGTCCGACGACAAGAGCGTGGACCGGTTTCTGTCGTATCCCGGCGTGAAACCGCTGCTGTCGCACCCGAAGATCGCGGCGCTGCAAAGCGATCCGCAGATCGCGCGCGATATCGTGAACCAGAACTATTTCGCGCTGATTCGGAATCCGCGGATCATCACTGCGGCGAATGACGCGGAGATCGGGGAGCTGATGCGGAAGTTCGAGTTTGAGAAAGCACTGGACTACGCGATCCGGCGGCCGGAGCAGGATACGGCGCAGATTCGGCAGGGGTCGGGGCGGTAGGTGGGCTGGGAGGCTTGGGAATGCGGGGATGGACGGGAGTGATGAAACGCGGATGACAGAAACGACTTCATCCTTCATCCTTCGACCTTCATCCTTATTTTCAGATGCCTCGTTACATTCCCACCATCGGTCTCGAAGTCCACGTGCAGCTCAAGACACGGAGCAAGATGTTCTGCTGTTGTCCGGTCGAGTACGGGGCGGAGCCGAATACCCACACCTGCCCGGTGTGCCTGGGCTATCCCGGCGCGCTGCCGGTGATGAATGAAGAGGCGCTGAAGATGAGCGCGCTCACGGGCCTCATGCTGGGGTGCAAGGTGCCGGACATCTGCAAGTTCGACCGGAAGAATTATTTCTACCCGGACATGCCAAAGAATTACCAGATCACGCAATTCGACCAGCCGATCTGTGCGGGCGGCGCGGTGCCACTGCACGATTTTGCCTATCCGAAGGATGCGCAGAAGAGCATCGCCCAGCCGAACAAGGCGGTGCGGCTCACGCGCATCCATCTGGAGGAGGATGTGGCGAAGTCGCAGCACTTTGAGACGAGCACGGGGATCGACTTCAATCGCGCCGGGACACCGCTCATGGAGATCGTGAGCGAGCCGGAAATCGACACACCGGAGGAGGCGTTTGCCTATCTCACCAGTCTCCAGCAGATCCTCGTCTACGGCGGGGTGAGCGATGCGGACATGGAGAAGGGGCAACTGCGCTGCGATTGCAACGTGAGCGTGCGGCCCGAGGGGACGAGCGAGCTGGGGGTGAAGATCGAGATCAAGAACATGAACTCGATCAGCGGGGTGCGCCGGGCGCTGGCCTACGAGATCGAGCGGCAGATCGACGCCGTGCAGCGGGGCGAGAAGCTCATTCAATCCACGCGCCGCTGGGACGATGACGCGGGGCAGACATTCCAGATGCGGGTGAAGGAATCGTCGCACGATTATCGCTATTTTCCCGATCCCGATTTGTTGCCGGTGGATACGCGCGCGTTCATGGAGGAAGTGCGGACGAAGCGTCCGGAGTTGCCGGGCGAAAAGCGCGAACGCTTTGAACGCGACTTTGGGGTGACGGCTTACGACGCCAGCGTGCTGGCCAGCGAGCATGCCCTGGCCGATTATTTCGACGCAGCGGCCAAGGCGGCGCGCAAGCCGAAGCATGTGGCCAATTGGATCATCAACGACCTGCTGAGCGCGCTGGCCGCCGAGGGCAAGACGATTGGCGATTGCCCAATCTCCGCGCACGCCCTGGATGAATTGGTGAACCTCATTGACGACGGGAAAATCAACGGCACGCAGGGCAAGCAGGTCTTCACCGAAATGTATGCCACGGGCAAGGATGCCGGGGTGATCGTGAAGGAAAAAGGCCTGGAGCAAGTGAGCGACATGGGCGCCATCGAGGCGCTGTGCGACCAGGCCATCGCGGCCAGCGCCAAGGCGGTGGCCGAATACAAGGCTGGCAAAGTGCAGGCAATCAATTCTATCAAGGGCCAGGTAATGAAACTCTCCCAAGGCAAGGCCAACCCGCAGCTTGTCGGCGAGATTCTCGCCCGGAAACTTGCCCAATAATCATTCATGAAACGTTCGCTGCCCGCCGCCCTTTTCCTGAGCCTCGCGCTCGCCCTGCCCGGTCTCGCCGCGGACAAAAGGCCGAAGAAGCCGACCGGCACGCCGAGCACGCTGCCACCGACCTCGCCGAAACTCGTGGTGACCCCGCCGGATGCGCCGCCCGCGGATGGCGCGCAATCGGGGAAGTTGATCAACAGCGAGATGAGCGGGCACGATCTCGAGTTTTTCACCAAGGCGGTGGAGGCGGGGCGTGAGCAGGCGTTTTTCGTGGAGTTGCTGAAGAAGAACGCGAGTTCGGAGCAGATCAAGAAGCTGGCCGACGCGCTGACGACGGCGCAAGCCGAGGAGAACATGCACATTGCCAAGCTTGCGGGGCAAAAGGGGTGGGGCGTGTCGCTCGAACCGACGGCGGAGGACAAGAAAGCGGGTGAGGAAATCGAAAAGCTTTCGGGCTCGAATTTTGACAAGGCGGCCATGGACAAGGTGGTGGCGGCGAGCAGCCAGGCGCAGGCGGCGTATGAGGGTGCGGCGCAGTCCACGGATCCGCAGATCAAGACGTTTGCGGCGCAGATGCTGCCCCTGGCCGAGGAGAAGCGGCATCTCGTCGAAAAGATGACCGGCGCGGGCGCCAAGACGGCGAACCAGCTTTTCCGTCATGGTGGGGCCTCGGAGGGCGCGCCGGCAGCGACTCCCGCTGCCACGCCGACGGGCAAAGGCAAGGCTGGCAAGGCGACTCCGGCGGGTAAGGTAACTCCGCCCGCTGACAAGACGGCGCCGCTGCCTGTGGCCGCAACGCCGGCTGCTTCGGCGACGCCTGCTGCGAATAGTACCCCCGCCGGGAAGTTTGTGGCCACGCCTACACCGCTTCCCTCAGCGCTGGGACGTCCGATCGCCACGCCGCCGGGACAAGGCACGCCCGGGCCGGTTTTGCCGGCAATCGTTCCGCCCAAGACCAAGGCTACGCCCGCGGCAGTGTCGGCGCCGGTCGCGACACCAGTCGCGAAGTAGATTTCGGTTTAAGCCCAGACGCCAGTATCGTTCAGGCCAAAGGCCTGCCACAAGCCAGCCCAGGGCAGAGCGAGGAACGAGCGCCGCCCTGGGTTAGACGATCAACGATGAGTTAGCCCTGAAGGGGCGGAACAACCGTCAGCCATCAGCCATCATTTCAATCCCAAACGTAGCGTTCATCCATCTCGATCCCGTGTTTGCGGCACAACGCACGGAATTCGTCTTGAAATGAAACCTTCCGATGGTGTTCCGCTTGGGATGCCACGTAGGCGCGTACCTGCTCCACGTTGGATTGGCTGACAGAAAACGCGCCGTAGCCCTGTTGCCAGAAGAAATCCCGGTAAGTGGGTCCTTGCTCTTTCATCCATTTTGAGGAGCTCTTCTTCACTTCTTCCACCAATGTCGCGACGGTAATGGTGCGAGGAAAATTGCAGAGGATGTGGACATGATCTTCGACGCCGTTGATGAGGATCGGTTCGCAATCGATACTCTGCAGAATGCCGGCGACGTAAGCGTGGAGTTGTGAGCGCAGTTCAGAATCTTTGAGGAAGTTGCGGTACCCAGGGCGGCGCTCGTTCCTCGCTCTGCCCTGGGCTGGCTTGTTTGCGGGCCTTTGGCCCTCCATCTGGCGGCGCGACCGTTTGGCTCGTTGGCTCGTTGACTCGTTGACTCGTTGACTCGTTGACTCGTTGACTCGTTGACTCGTTGGAGCGTTGGCTCTGCTCTGTTTTAACAGCAGCGATTCACGCCGCGGTAGCGATCTTCGGTGGCGGTGAGGAAGGCGTTTTGCCGGCGGTATTTTGCCGGTTGCACCTGGCCCGAGGCCTCGGCCTGCGCGCAGGCGCACACTTCGGCCCGGTCGATGGCCGCTTCGCCCGAGAGTTCCTTGAGGAGCGTGAAGCCGAGCATGGCGATGCCGAAGGCGGGCAGGGGACTGGATTCCGAGAGTGCGCTCGCCGGCAGGAAGACGGGCTCGGTTTCGCTGAGGGATGGAGCTTTGCTGCGAGTCAGCAGCCGCAGCCATTCGTAGATGCTGAGCACTACGATCAACGCGACGAGCACGAGGAAGAAGCCGGTGACCCAGGCATCCACGGTGCTGTTTAGATACAACGTCCCCCACTTTTTCCGGGCGGCGAGCGCGGTGGCGAGGTCGGCCTGATGTTCCGGAGTAGTGAAGGTCGCTATCGCACTTTCGGTTTCGACGAGTTTGGCGTGGGCAACATTCGCCCCGGCGAGGAAACCAATCTTCGGATTCGGGTCCCAGATCTTGATCACGCTGGCGTCGATGGTCACCGTAAGCAGCCACGCCAGGGGAAGGAGCGTGACGAAGGCGAACCCAGGAGACTTGCCGCGCTGGAGCGACATCTTGAGGAGCACCGTCGTCGCGAGGCAGAGGGCGATGCTGGCGAGGAGCTGATTGGCGATGCCGAAGATGGGCCAGAGCGCTTTCACGCCGCCATCGGGATCGCGCACGCCCATGATGAGGAAGAAGCCCCACGCGGCGACGATCAGCGCGCTGGCGATGACGCCCGCACCGAAGTTCCTGGTATCGCCGAAGCTGGGGATGAGGCGCTTGAAGGCGTCCTGTAACAGGTAGCGGCCCACACGGGTGCCGGCGTCGAGCGTGGTGAGGATGAAGAGCGCCTCGAACATGATGGCGAAGTGGTACCAAAGGTCGAGCCAGTGGCCGTGGGTGAGCTTCGCGAAGATCATGGCCATGCCCACGGCGAGGGTGGCGGCGCCGCCGGTGCGGCCGAAAAGAGTCGTTTCACCCATCTCGGTGGCGAGCGCTTTCATGGCCGCGGGTTCGACGCTGACGGCAGTGGGGATGTATTGGCCGTCGGCGCCGGGAACGAGTTGGGTGAGACCGCTGGCGGCCACGGCCGCCTGGGTGGCCACGGGATCACCGCCGGGAATGTTCATCGCGAGATACACACCCGGGTCGAGCGTGCAGGCGGCGATCATGGCCATGATGGCGACGAGCGATTCGAGGCACATCGCGCCATAGCCGACGGGGCGCGCGTGGCTCTCGCGGGTGATGATCTTCGGTGTGATGCCGCTGGAAATAAGCGTGTGAAAACCGCTGATCGCGCCGCAGGCGATGGTGATGAAGCAAAACGGAAACAGCTTGCCGGGAACGACGGGTCCGGTGCCGTCGACAAACTTGCTGATCGCCGGCATGTGCAGCGTGGGCAGCACAAGCAGTGTGCCGATGGCCAGCGCGCTGATCGTGCCCAGCTTCATGAACGTGCTGAGGTAGTCGCGCGGCGCGAGGAGCAGCCACACCGGCAGCACGCTGGCCAGGAAGCCGTAGAAGATGATGGTCCAGGCGAGCGGCTCGGCCTTGACCAGGAAAGCGGCGTGCAGGGATGGGTTGGTGTGCACCAGCTGCCCGCCCCAGACGGCGAGGAGGAGGAGCACGACGCCGATGGCGGAGACCTCGAGCACCTTGCCCACGCGCAAGCCGCGCAGATACACGCCCATGAACATGGCAATGGGAATGGTCGCGCCGACGGTAAAGACGCCCCAAGGCGACTCGGCGAGCGCTTTGACCACGACGAGCGCGAGGACGGCGAGCAGGATGATCATGATCGCCAGGATGGCGATGACGCCGATGAAGCCCGCCACCGTGTTCAGCTCTTCTTTCACCATTTGCCCCAGCGAGCGGCCGTCGCGGCGAATGGAGGCGAAGAGAATGATGAAATCCTGCACCGCGCCGCCGAGAACGACGCCGATGATGATCCATAGGGTGCCCGGCAGGTAGCCGAATTGCGCCGCGAGCACCGGCCCGACCAGCGGCCCCGGCCCGCTGATGGCCGCGAAATGATGGCCGAAGACGATCCACTTGTTCGTCTTCACGAAATCCTTGCCGTCCTCATGCACCTCGCAGGGCGTGGCCCGGCGGTCATCGAGCGTCAAGATCTTCGCCGCAATCCACTTGGAATAGAAGCGGTAGCCGATGGCGTAAGTGCAAAGCGCAGCGATGAGGATGAAGCCGGAGTTCACCGGTTCGTGGCGCTGCGTGGCGATGGTCCAGTAGCCAAAGGCACCAAGGAGGGCGACGGCGAGCCAGACAAGGAGGGAGACGATTTTTTTCACGGGGAGCGAAACCTCTAGCTGACTTCGTCCACGGATGAAAGAGTCCGCTTGAAAAAAGGCATAAAACCGGCTCCGCATCGATGAATCCAGCTTGCCCGCGCCGCGCGATCATGCTGCATAGTCAAGCACACGCATATGAAATCCTTGTTCCTCCCACTCCTCTCCCGCTCCGTTTCCGCGCTCGCCATTGGCGCCGTATTGGGCGCTACCGCCTTCGCCCAAGCCCCCGCCACGCCTGCGGCGGGAGCCCCGCCCGCGGCGCCCGCTGCACCGGCGGAGAAGCCGAAGCCGCTGTCCGCCGGCGATGAAGCTTACGTCAAGAACGCCGTCGTCAGCCTCAGCTTCCTGATCCAGGTGGCGAAAGTCCTGCCGGCGTCCGCCACCACGCCGCCGCCGACTGAGATGCGTCTGAAGGATTCGACGGTCAAGGACATGACCGCTGCCCAGGCGGCCCTCAACAAGATCGTGGAGGCGCACGGCCTGAAGATTTCCACGGACCTCGTGGGTGCGGACAAGAGCGATCTCGATCGTGTGACCAAGGCGTTTTCAAAACCGCCGATCAAGGGCTTTGAGAACAAGCCTTTGCAGGAATGGACGGCAGAGATCTTGAAGGAATCCAAGCGCCTCAATCATGAGACCGATGCGATTGGCAAAACCGGGCAGGATGCGGATCTTAAGACGTTCGCCAGCAATTATGGTCCGAGCGTCCGCGTGGTATTCACGACGGCGGAATCCTTGGACAAAGCCCTGAAGGCTCCCAAAAAGAAGTAGCCTTTCATCACCCGCATCGATGTCTGTATTTGGGGCGCGGCTTCGGTCGCGCCCCTTTCTTTTGTGCGGATTCACGGAAACGATTTTCAGGAATCGTCAGCGGCGGATTTGCGGTTGGTCGTGGGGAGCGGTATAGTCGAAAAACTCACAACGATGGACGAAGACTCATTCGACTTCAGCCAGCACGGAGAAGCGCTTTCGCCGCTGGAACGTCTCGACCGCATCATCGCCTCTATTCCGCCCGGGGACGTCGTGCGGGGCGAACTCATCGACCTCCGGGTCGAAATCGGGGACCTGCAAGACACGATGGGTGAGGCGCGGCAGACCATCGAAAAGATGGACGCGATCATCAAGAAGGTCACCTCGCCGGCCAATCGCATCGGCACCTTCCTGGGTACGCCCAACCGGGAGACCGCGCAGATCGTGGTCGGCGGCAGCGACTATTACTGCAACGTCGATCCGCGCGTGCCGATCGAATCGTTGCGCCGCGGTACGCGGGTGCTGGTGAATGAAGCCTACGTCATTGTCGGAGATCTCGGTTTCGACCGCAGCGGGCCGGTGGTGAAAGTCACCGAGGTGCTGGGCCCCGACCGCCTGCGCGTGGGGAACGAGCATGGTGTGCAATCGCTGGTGCTCCAGCGGGGCGACTTGCTGATGAAGGAAAAGCTCAAGGCCGGCGACGAAGTGCGCACCGATCCGAATTACAAGATCGCCATCGAGGTGCTCGCCCGTCCGCACAGCGACGAGTACTACCTCGACAACGTGCCCGAGCTGCCGTGGGAAAAGGTGGGCGGTCAGCAGGAGGCGCTGCGCGCCATTCGCGATGCCATCGAGCTGCCATTGCTGCACCCCGATCTCTTCAAGCGCTTCCAGCATTCGACGCCGAAAGGGTTCCTGCTCCACGGCCCGCCCGGCTGTGGCAAGACGCTCATTGGCAAGGCCACGGCCTACAATCTCACCCAGCAGCTCAAGCAGCAGACGGGCGAGGAGATGCGCGAGTACTTCATGCACATCAAGGGGCCGGAAATCCTCAACATGTGGGTGGGCGAGAGCGAGCGCATGGTGCGCGAGATCTTCGCCACCGCGCGCGAAAAGCGGCGCGAGGGCTACCTGCCTTTCCTGTTCATCGACGAGGCGGAGAGCATCCTCGGCACCCGCCGCGCCTCGCGCTACTCGAACATCCTCTCCACGCTCGTGCCCATGTTTTGCACGGAGATGGACGGCATCGAGTCGCTCGCCGAAGTCGTCATTATCCTGGCCAGCAATCGTGCCGATCTCATCGACCCGGCGATTCTGCGCCCCGGGCGCATCGACCGGAAGATCAAGGTCGCGCGGCCCACCAAGGAGGGGGCCCGCGAGATTTACCACATCTATCTCGCGCCGAATCTGCCTTACGATCCCGCGCTGGTCCAGGAAGCCGGCGGCATTCCCGCGGCGATCGACTCATTGATCGAGAAGATCATCGACCTGCAATTCGGGCATCGCGACGAGAACCGCTTCCTCAGCATCACCCTGCGCTCCGGCAAGAAGGATACGCTCTATCGCGGCGATCTCGTCAGTGGGGCGATCATTTCGAGCATCGTCGAGCGCGCCAAGAGCCTCGCCATCAAGCGTGCCATCGCCAGTGGCCTGGAGGAAGGGATCAGCATGGACGACCTGCGCGCCTCCCTCGATGCCGAGTATCTGGAGAACGACATCTTCCCGCCGGGCGACCTCACGGAAGACTGGCTGCAACTGATCGATCACGACCCGGAAAACGTCGTCAAGGTCGCGCCCTATCGCGCCAGCGGCAAGTCCGCGTCGAATCCCAGCGCGATCGTGTAACACTCGTCGGGTTTTCGGAATTGTCGCGTCATAGGCCGGAGCACATCCTGCTGCATCGTGATGCTGCCCACCGACAAGATCATTTCTGCTTTGTGCGAGGAATTGCAGCAGAAGCACCAGTGTCACTCGGTGATCCTCTATGGTTCGCATGCCCTGGGAACCTGCGCGGCCTTTGATGAGGCATTGCGACCCAGTGCCAGTATCGACTCCATCGCCTCTCTGGTGGCCTTGGTCACGCGCTGAGGATTCGCCCGCTATGTCCACGGTTACGATCCCCCAAGCGCTCGAGCTCGCCATTCAGCATCATGAAGCCGGGCGGCTGGCAGAAGCCGGGACGATCTACCGACAGATCCTCGCGGTGCAGCCGAATCACGCGGAGGCGCACCACTTGCTTGGGGTGATCGCCCATACGGGTGGGCGTGACGAAACGGCGGTGGAGCTGATTTGCCAGGCCATTCAGCTCGGGCTGAACACGGGCGCGGCGCATTCCAACCTTGGCGAAGCGTATCGTGGGCTGGGCCGGTTGGAGGAGGCGATCGCGGCGTATCGCGGTGCGCTGCAAATCAATCCACGTCTCGCGCCGGCACACTACAATTTGGGTATGGCGCTCAAGGCGAGGGAGCAATTTGGCGAGGCGGTAGCGGCGATTCGTCGCGCGATCGAACTGGGAGAGGACCATGCCGAGGCCCAGAGCAACCTGGGGGAGTGCCTCGCGAAAGAGGGAAAGCTCGGCGAAGCGGTTGCGGCGTATCGCAGCGCGTTGCGGCATAAGCCCGATCGGCCGGAATCGTATTTCAATCTCGGTGTGATTTTGACCCGGTACGGTCAGCTCGAGGAGGCCATCGCGGCATATCGGCGGGCCATTGGGCTGGAGCCCGACTTTGCGGAGTCACATCACAATCTGGGGGTGGCCTTGATTGACAGGGGACAACCGGAAGCGGGAATGGAGACGCTGCGCCGTGCGCTGGAACTCACGCCGGACTACGCCGAGGCGCACTACAATCTAGGTAATGCGCTTCGGAGTCAGGAGCGGTTCGATGAGGCGGTCGAGGCGTATCGCAGGGCAATTGAATTCCAGCCCGACTACCTGGGAGCGCACAACAACCTGGGCAATGTCCTCAAGGAGCAAGGCCGCATGGAAGAAGCC
>Ga0207703_10004903_pt1 | contig 10878 bp, 8 predicted proteins | sample KBSSwiS12_FD_184304 | JGI IMG/M metagenome (GOLD analysis project Ga0207703, IMG submission 184304) | Switchgrass rhizosphere microbial communities from Kellogg Biological Station, Michigan, USA - KBS Switchgrass S1-2 (SPAdes) (version 2) | ecosystem: Host-associated > Plants > Roots >... | reverse complement strand
GGTTTTCCGTCTGCCATGGCGATCCCGGTCTTCCCCTCTCGCCAGTTTCGGCACTCGTGCATCTACGTCAACAGGAACGCCGGCATCAACGAGCCGAGAGATCTGATCGGGAGGAGCGTTGGAGTTCCTGAATACTCGATGACCGCCGCCGTGTTCGCTCGCGGGTTCCTATTGCACGAATATGGCGTCGAGCCCGAGACGATCGAGTGGTTCAGCGGTACGCAGGATGGGCTGCAGCGTCCGTCGCGGATCGATTTCGAGCTTCCTGGCGTGAAGCTCACGCGCATGCCCGTGGAGCAGGACATGGGCCCGATGCTCGAAGCGGGCCAGATCGACGCCATCGTCTCCCCGAACGCTCCGAAGGCGCTCGGTTGGCCGGATTCCCCGGTGCGGCGGCTTTTTCCCGATTACCGTGAGACTGAGAAGGCGTACTTCGCCAAGACCGGCATCTTTCCCATCATGCACACGATCGTGCTGCGGAAGGACGTGTATGAAAGCCACCCCTGGGCAGCGAAGAGTCTCTTCGAGGCGTTCGTGAAGGCAAAGGAGTGGGCGTATGAACAGCTCATGGAGACGGATGCCCTCAAGCTGACGCTGCCGTGGGTGGTCGCGGAGATGGAGGAAACACGGCGCATCATGGGCCCTGACTTCTGGCCCTACGGCATCGAGCTGAACCGCGCGTCGCTCGCGGCGGTCCCACAATACCTGTACGAGCAACACCTCGCCCCTCGTAAGCTACCCGTCGAAGAGCTGTTCGCACCCGGCGTGGGATAGTCACAACGGTCGCCCGGATTCTGGAACTGATGCGCATGCCAGGCGACAGCGAAGAGCAGGCGTGACTTATAATCGGCCGCCGCGCCGATGAAACGCAGCGTCGACCGTATCCTCACCACACACACCGGCAGCCTGATTCGGCCGCCAAAGCTGCTGGGGTTCGTCAAGGCGCGCCACGCCGGTCAGCAGATCGATCAAAACGAGTACGAGGCGACACTCAAGGACTCGGTGCGCGACGTTGTTGCGCGCCAAGTCGAGGCGGGCGTCGACATTCCCAACGACGGCGAGTTCGGCAAGTCCACGAGCTGGTCGCTGTACGTGCTCAAACGGCTCAGCGGCTTCGAGCTGCGGGAGGTGAAGGGCGCCAACCCGTTTGCGCGCGGGGCGGATCGCCTCCGCTTCGCGGACTTCTACGCGGAGCTCGAAGGGCGAGGCGACGGCAAGGACTGGTCGAACGTGACGAGAAAGGATGCCGTTTGTGTCGGACCGATCACGTATAACGGACTGTTCGAGCTGCAGCGCGACATCGACAACCTGAAAGCCGCGGCGGTAGCCGCCGGCGTCGAGGAGGCGTTCCTGCCGGTGGCCGCACCCTCGAGCGCCATCCCCGATCGCAAGAACGAGTACTACAAGACCGACGAAGATCTCGTCGTCGCCCTCGCCGAGGCGCTGCGGACGGAGTACCGATCGATCGTCGACGCGGGGTTCCTTCTGCAGGTGGACGATGCGCGGGCGGCGGTGACGTACGACCGCATGGTGCCGCCCGCCAGCTTTGACGACTATTACAAATGGCTCGAGCGTCACGTGGAGATCCTCAACCACGCGCTCGAGGGAATCCCTGAGGACCGCATCCGCTATCACGTCTGCTGGGGCAGCTGGCCCGGACCACACACGACCGACGTGCCGCTGAGGAAGATCGTCGATCTAATCCTGAAAGTGAAGGCGGGCGCATATCTGCTGGAGGCTGCGAACCCGCGTCATGAGCACGAATGGAAGGTCTGGCAGGAGGTGAAGCTGCCTCCCGGCAAGATTCTCGTGCCGGGTGTCGTCAGCCACGGCACGAACGTCGTCGAACATCCCGAGCTCATCGCCGAGCGTCTCACTCGGTTCGCCTCGTGCGTCGGCCGCGAGAACCTGATTGCGGGCACCGACTGCGGATTCGCACAGGAAGAAATCAACCGGCGCGTGCATCCATCGATCATGTGGGCGAAGCTTGAAGCGATGGCCGAAGGAGCGCGCATCGCGAGCCGCGCCTGATCGGGGGAATCCTGGCCGGATGATTTGATCCACGCCTGGTGCGCGATGGTTGCGGCATCTCCTGCCCGATGCTAGTTTGTTGACGTCATGGGCGTGATGCGGCTGATCCTCAGCCTGCTCGTGGTCGGTTCGCACGTCGGCGGCATGGGCGAGGTGCCGTCTGGCGCGACGGCAATCGCCGGCTTCTTCACCATCAGCGGCTTTCTGATGGCACGCACCATTTTTGAGAACTACAGCACCGCGGAGCGCCGGCTCGAGGGAGCTGCCCGCTTTTACCTCAATCGGTTCGTTCGCATCGTTCCGCCATTTGCCGCGGTCGCGCTGCTGACATTCGGGCTGCTCTGGATTCGTGCGGGACGTGGATTTCAGATTCTGCTCGAGGATGGCGTCGTGGGCGGCGCGTACATGCCAGTGGACGTCCCCACGTCACCGCAGCAGGTGATCTCTCTCGGCTTAACCGGTTTCCCAGTGTTTTCGCGTCCGAACGTGGCGTTACTGCCGCAGGCGTGGTCACTCGTCACCGAAACGGCGTTCTATCTCATCACACCGCTGCTCTTTCTGTCGTTCACGTCGAGCCGCGTGCGCACGTGGCGCGTGGCGATACCGCTGTTATCGGTATACCTCGCATTTCTCACGCGCGAGGGGAATTGGCTGCGAAGCGCGCCGGCTGCGCTGTGGGTGTTCTGGCTGGGCATGCAGACGTATTTCCTCGTGCGAGACCGCGAACACGATTCACCCATGCTTCGCCGCATTGCCGTCGTTCCCGCCGTTCTGGTCGCGCTCATCGGCTGCGGTCTGATGCACGTTCCCGAGCGGGCGGCGATGTTTATCGTTCCCGTCCTGACGGCCGCGTGGCTCGCGCTCGGTGAATGGGATACGCGGCAGATGGTCGGATGGGATCGGCTTGCCGGCAACATCTCCTACGGCGTATTTCTGGGGCACTTCCTGAGCACGATATCGATGTATTGGATTGCCGAGGCGGTCTACACGCACACCGGTGTGTTCGGCATATTCGGCATCCCGGATGTCGCGGAAGTGCGGCTGCGCGTGTCGTCGTTCCTGTTCGCGATTGTGTTCGGAACGCTGATCTACATCGCGTTCGAGCGGCCATTCGAACGGCTCCGCGCCAGCCTGCGGCGACGTCGTCGAACACAGATGGCGGTAGAGGCCGTCGCGGTTACGACGGCAGCCGGCGCGTAGTCTTCAACATCCACCGCATGCAGCCGTGCGTTTTGTTCTTTTATCGTTCCGTTCATGATCTGTTCATGCGTTCTTGTGGATACTGCTGCCCGGGTAAACACCCATTCAACTAACGACGCCACCCTGTCCCGTGTGCCACTCGCCCGAGACGATCTTGGTCAAGGGTAATTCGGTGTACATGAGCGCCGATTGCGGCCAGAAATTCATTCAACCGCCGCCAAAGAAGGGGTGATAGCAGTTTCTATAGGTGGCGACACCCGACAATGACTGCAAACGGTGAGCGGCGCCACGGCACGTCAACGGCGAAGCCGGTGCGCTCCAGCAGACGGATCTCTTCGGCTAGCGGTACGTATACGTCTTCGTCGGCCCACGATTCGTAGACACGTCGTCCCCGCGTGCGACATTGACTTACTGTTGATATGTACGGCTGATCGCGTCCCGATGATCATCGCGGCCGGAAGTGTTCTCGTCATTGCTGCGGTCCTGACAATTATCTGGACGATGCAGCGCCGGCTTATTTACTTCCCAACGAATGACGTGCCGAGGCCCGATGAAATCGGTCTGACCGACGTCGAGCAGGTGACGTTCTCGACGAGCGATGGGTTCCGCCTGAGCGGATGGTTCTTCGCGGCATCTGGACCATCGCCGCGCGCGACCGTCCTGGTCTTCAATGGGAACGCCGGCAATCGAGCGCATCGCAGTCCCTTAGCGGCCGCGCTCCAGCGGCGCGGCTTCCAGGTTCTGCTCGTCGATTATCGGGGCTACGGCGGAAATCCCGGGACCCCGTCGGAGAACGGGCTTGCCTTAGATGCCAGGGCCGCCAGAGCATACCTGGCACATCGTCCCGACGTCGATCTGTCGCGGGTGGTTTACTTCGGCGAGTCGCTCGGAACGGCGGTGGCTGTCGACCTCGCGGTCGAACACCGTCCTGCGGCGCTTGTCCTGCGCTCGCCATTCACATCAATGGGCGACCTCGGACAGCGCCACTATCCGTTTCTACCGGTCCGTCTTCTTCTCCGGGATCGGTTCGCAGCCATCGATCACATTCGGCGGATCCGGGTGCCACTGCTTGTCATCGTTGGTGGGCACGACCGAATCGTGCCGATCGACAACAGTCGGCGCCTGTATGAGGCCGCGGAGACTCCGAAGACGCTCCTTGTCCTTCCAGACGCCGATCACAACGACTACGAGTTGCTGGCGGGGGACAAGATGATCCAGGCGATTGCCCGTTTTCTTCAGCCGCTCACGTGACGGCGACGAGAAGCGCGTTCGCACACAGCCCTGCGACGCGTCACGCCCCGTACGGAGAATTCTCGCTGGTGATCTCCTCTATGGCCGTGCGTGAGCAGCCAGCGCGGGCTTTCGGACATGTTGCGCCGAACCAGCAGGATCGCGAGTCCAAGCAGCGCACCGAACCCGAACGCCGAGGATCCAGGTAATCCCAAGCGCCAATCAGGCGCTCGCGCTTGGCGTCACGTCCCGGAGATAATGACGCCAACCTCCGGTTGCAACGGGGCTACTCTCGATGAAGAGACGCCTGTTCCTTCTCGTCGCCGCCTCTGCCATCGCACTCGGCGTCGCCGTTGTCCCGGTCTCGACGCTCGCGCAAGGCGCTGCCGCCGCGGGTGCCACGCGAGCCGAGATTCAGCGCTGGGAGCGGATGGCGCAATCAGTCGACATCATCCGCGACGACTGGGGCATCGCACACGTCTACGGGCCCACCGACGCCGCTGCCGTGTTCGGCATGATCTACGCCCAGGCGGAAGACGACTTCAACCGTGTCGAGAACAATTACCTCACGCAGCTCGGCATGCTGTCGCTCGCCGAGGGGCGGGGACGAATCTTCAACGACCTCCGCGCGAAGATCTTCGCGGATCCCGCAGTGCTGCAGGGCGAATACGCGTCGTCCCCAGCGTGGCTCAAGAGCCTGATGGACGCGTGGGCCGATGGGCTCAATTTTTATATCTACAAGCACCCGAACGTGAAGCCGCGCGTGCTCGCACGCTTCGAGCCCTGGATGGCGCTCAGCTTCACCGAAGGCTCGATTGGGGGCGATATTTCCGACGTGAACGTCGGGCAACTCGAGGCGTTCTACAGCCAGCCTGGTAACGCCCAGGTTGGCGATGCCTACACCGTCGATCCAGAGCCGCTCGAGCCGGGCGGCTCCAACGGCATGGCGATCGCGCCGTCGAACACGATCAACGGCCGCGCGCTGCTGCTCATCAATCCGCACACGTCGCACTACTTTCGCGCCGAACTCCAAATGGTGAGCGACGAGGGGCTGAACGCATACGGCGCCTCGACCTGGGGGCAGTTCTTCATCTATCAAGGCTTCAATGCCGGCGCGGGGTGGATGCACACAACGGCTTCGGTCGATGCCGTCGACGAGTACGCCGAGACGATCGTCAAGCGCGGCAACCAGATCTTTTACAAGTACGGCAACGAGGAACGGCTCGTCGCCGAGCGGCAGGTGACGATCCCGTTCAAGAACCCGGATGGTACGACCGGCTCACGCACGTTCGCCGCCTATCGCACGCATCATGGCCCGATTGTGCGAGCGCAGGGCGATCAGTGGATTGCCGTGAAGATGATGGAAGACCACGTGAAGGCGCTCACGCAGTCGTACACGCGCATGAAGGCCACCGATTACGACCAGTTCCGGAAGACGATGGCGCTGCACACGAACACGTCGAACAACACGATCTTCGCGGACGCGAAGGGCAACATCGCCTTCTTCAATGCGAATTTCGTCCCCAAGCGCGATACGAGCTTCAATTGGACGCAGCCCGTGGACGGAAGCGATCCGCGGACGGAGTGGAACGGGCTTCATGACGTCGAGGACTCGCCGTTCGTGAAGAACCCGTCGACGGGGTGGCTGTACAACTCAAACGACTGGCCGTGGGCCGCGGCGGGCGCCGCAAGCCCCAAGCGCGAGAACTATCCTGGGTACTTCGACCGCGGCACCGAGTCGGCGCGGGGCATTCACGCGGTGCGCGTGCTGCAGAACAAGAAGGACTTCACCCTCGAAAGCCTGATCGCCGCCGCCTACGACAGCTACCTGCCGTGGTTCGAGAAGCCGCTACCGGCACTGCTGCGCGCGTATGACGCGCTGGCGGTGGGCGATCCGTTGAAGGCGAAGCTGCGGGATCCCATCGCGCAGCTCCGCAACTGGGACTACCGCTTCGGCGTGAGCTCGGTCGCGACGTCGCTCGCCGTCTTCTGGGGAACCGAGGTGGGCGCCGCGATCAATCAGGGGGCGCGCACCGCCGGAGGAACACGGGACACGTTTCTCGATAGCCAGGCGGCCGCGATGACTCTGCTGCAGGGTCTGTCAACCGCGGTCGACAAGCTGACGGCCGACTTTGGCAAGTGGGATACGCCGTGGGGCGAGATTAACCGCTTCCAGCGCATCATCAACACCATCGAGCCGCAGTTCGACGACCAGCAGCCCTCGATCCCGGTGGCCTACACCGCGGCGACCTGGGGATCGCTGGCGTCGCACGCCGCGCGCGCGTACCCGAACACCAAGAAGTGGTACGGCACGAGCGGCAACAGCTTTGTGGCCGTCGTCGAGTTCGCTCCAGAGGTGCGCGCCAAAGCGATCACCGCAGGCGGCGAGAGCGGCGACATCACGAGCAAGCACTTCAAGGATCAGGCGGAGCGCTTCGCGGCGGGCAACCTGCGCGACGTGTATTTCTACAAGAACCAGCTCAAAGGGCACACGGAGCGGCAATACCACCCGGGGCGCTGAGCGTCATCGCTGACGCTTCTTGCGGAAGCGGCCACTTATGCGGGCGGTCAATTAATGGCAAAACAATAAAAAAGTCCAGCCCCACCTGTGCTTTCGAGCGCGGCCTGGCTGCATCCTTTGGTGGCGTTCGATGAATTCCAGGACGAGCCATTGCCGATGCGATCGGAATGGCCGACCTGCGCAGAACCCGTCGTGCTGCTCGTCCAGTTATTACACGTGTGATCGGCGTTATCGTCGTACGCGCGGCCGTCCCACTTGGATCCAGTGAGAATCTCACGCTGAATCGGCGGCGTATCGCCGATGCCGTTAATCAGCTGTCCATGCTCGTTGCGTGTGGACTGCTTGAACAGATTGCTGCCGCGTTGCGCCTGAACCAGCGTATCGCCGTGAAGCTCGCCCAGATTCGCCGAGATAACGGCGTTTTGCGGCGCTCCCAGTTGCGCGAACGACCAGTTGAACCAAGGTCCGGTGCCAATACGATCACGCGCGTTGACGGCGGGCTGCCCGGGGCGAGCCTGGGTACTGAGATAGGCGTGCCAGGTATGACCGCCCGCGCCGACGGCTGCCGCAAGCGCCTGGCAGTGCGCGTCGGCGCCCGCTAGTCCGCCAAGGTCTCCGCCTTTCCCCATGCCGACGCTGGTGACGAAGAAAGTCATTTTGGCAGGAGACGGATTGCTACCGGGGGGCGGCGTGATGCCTTGAGTATTGAATTGAGCACGTAACAGGCACGACGCGAGGATGAAGATAGACGCGACTAGAACGTAGGCATATCGCCGGGCCATAGATTTATTCGCCATCCTAGTTAGTCGCGAAACAGTAGAAGAGGCCGATGCCGTGCGTCCGCGGCAAATCCTCCTGCGCACACCCACGCGTTCCGTGAGCGGAGTTCCATGAACCGCTGCCGCCGCCATTGCGGTCGGGAAAACCGATCTGTGCGTTGAGCCTGCCATCGGAGGCATTCAGGTCGCCGCCTCTGCCCGGGGCTGGACTCGCATTGCTCGTCCAGTTGTTGCAGGTGTGATCCTGAGCATCGGTGAACGCGGTGCCATCGGTCTGAGTGCCGGTGAGCATTTCGTGACGGGTCGAAAAGCGAGTGGTTTTTGCGTAATTCCAGTCGTTGTCGCGTGGATCGGAATAGTCGTACAAACCAGGAACGATCTGGCCTTTCTCCGTCAAGCCAGTGAGCTTATTCAGATTGTTTCCCTGATGCGCCAGTTCCATCGTGTCGCCGTGGAGGTGCGCCAAATCCTGCGCGATCATCTCGCCCTTGAAGTTGTACCAGGGACCAGTGCCGATGCGGTCGCGGGCGTTCACTGCCGGCTGGCCGGGCCGCGCCTGCGTGCTCAAGTACGCATGCCAGGTGCGATTTCCGGCGCCGACGGCGGCTGCGAGTGTCTGGCAATGTGCGTCAGCGCCGGCCAATCCGCCGAGATTGCCGCCGTCGCCGATGGGTTCGCTCGTCACGAAAAAATTCATCATCGGCGAAGGCTTCACGCCGCGCGGATATTCGCCCGGCCTCTGGACCTGAGCGAACAACAGGCTGCAGGCGAGCAAGAACACACCAGAAAGCATCAGAGCCGAAGACTGAATCTTCGTCATATCAACTCCAGATTTTCACCGTATCGTGCCGCTTCGCAGTTGATCGCAACATCACAACGCATGCTGTCTGCAAACGACTCCGGCAGCTTACGCGCCACGGCGCAGTTTGCCAACTCCCGAGACGATAGGAATGATTCGCATCCGTTCCGAAACCCTCACCCTGCCCTCCGAACGCACGTTGCGCCTGTCTTCAAGAGAAGCCAAGGCCCTAACTGTACAATTCGGCGCTGTGACGAACAGAACGCTCGCTTGTGCATTGCTCACCGGGCTTGCGGTGATGTCGATGGTCGTGACCGGCCAGGACCGGCAGGCTCCGCGTAAGGCGCTTATCGCGCGTGGCAAATCGCTGGAGTTGCCAACGAAGTACGTGCCTCCGCCGGGAGAGAAGGTCGAACACTACGCCGCCGGTTACGCGAAGATCATGTGCACGGCGGTGTTCGTCACCGGGCTTGATCCGGCGTTCGCCATGGAGAACGTCGGCTACTTCACGGCGCCCTACGAGGCTCGAAAAGATCTCGGCGTCCCGAAAATCGACCGTCAGAAACGCACCGTCGAAGTCACGATGGCGAACGGTATCGTGCAAACGGCGAAACAGGTGGCGAGCCAGGGCTGCATCACGCTTCCGATTGGCAAGACCGACGTGGCCTTCAAGCCGTCGACGGTCAAGCCCAACCTGCCCGATCCAAAGACCACGCCCTGGCCGATGGGCGATCTGCTTCCGTCAGGTGCGCCGCCCGCCGGTGTCGACATGACGAAGGTGCGGCGGGCCGTCGATACTGCGTTCGACCCCGCCGCGATGACCGCTGCGTTCGTTGTGACCTACAAAGGCCGCATCATCGCGGAGCGCTACGACAACGGCGCCACCATGACGACGCCGCTCGAAAGCTGGTCGATGGGCAAGAGCTTGAGCGGGACACTATTCGGACTGCTCGTAAAGCAAGGCGTGTACACGCTGGACCAGCCGGCGCCGATTCCCGAGTGGCAGACGCCCGGCGATCCGCGGCAGAAGATCCGCGTGCGTGACATTCTCAATATGTCGAGCGGCCTGCGTATCATCGCGCCGCAGGATCCCGACTACGACGAGGCCGGCCCTTACCCGGATCACCTCTACTACTACACGGGCGCCATCGATGCGTTCAAATATGCGGCGACCCGGCCGCAGCAGTGGCCTCCCGCGACCGTCGGGCGCTATCGCAACACCGATCCGGTGCTGACGAACTACATGATCCGCCTCGCGGTCGAAAAGCGCGGTGAGGACTATCACGCCTGGCCGCAGCGTGCGCTGTTCGACAAGATCGGTGTGCGCACCATGGTGATGGACACCGATCCGTACGGCAACTTCCTGACGCACGGTTACGAGGCCGCGTCGGGCCGCGACTGGGCGCGTATTGCGAATCTCTATCTGCAGGACGGCGTCTGGAACGGCGAGCGGCTCCTGCCCGAAGGCTATGCGAAGTTTGTCGGCACGCTCGCCCCGGCGTGGGTCGCAGATGGCCGGCCGCAGTACGGCGGTCTGTTCTGGGTGAACGGTGACGGGGCATGGCCGGCGCCGAAGGAGATGTACTTCATGGCCGGCGTCGGCGGACAGCAGGTGATGATCATCCCATCGCATCAGCTCGCCGTGGTACGTCTGGGCCACTACAAGGGCGTGCAGGCGGCCGGGCGTGCGACGCGCACCGCCGTCGGGCAGTTGGTTGAGGCCGTTCAGCCGGTCAAGTAAGCATCCGACGCGGCAGGTGAGCTGCAGCGCACGCCAGCGCGCTACCGCAGCTGCGTCATCGTGCCCGCCACCTTAAGCGCGCCGTCGTTGAAGTTCTTTCCACAGAGAAAGACCCCTTCGATGGATCCGCCCCTGCTCGGATAGAGCTGCAGCAACCCGCATCCGAAATCATCCTGCTCCTTGTTCAAGCTTGCCGGATCGGACTGCAGCCGGCCGCTGGTGATGCCTTCCAGCATCTTGCTCTGGACCTCGACGAGGCGTGCCAACAGTGTGTTGCGTTCAGCCTGGGTGGTCTTCGGATCGTTCATCCTGCTGGTGATCGCTTCGATTTCCGCCTGCGGCGACGTCGTCGAATAGGCGAACTCGATATCCAGCCTGGCGTAGGGCGTGTGACTCTCGTTCGGCGCGCTGCGAGGGTTGAACGACTGGTCGCCGATGACCGTTTTAAACTGCGTTGCCTCGCCTGGCTTGTAGAACTCCGCCTGGTACTTCACTCTGGCGGTCCTGTTCTCGAGAATCGTGAACGTCTTCTCGACCGGCGTGACTTTGATCGTGTAGCCGTTCGGGCTCGTGAGAT
>Ga0207703_10004902_pt1 | contig 10878 bp, 7 predicted proteins | sample KBSSwiS12_FD_184304 | JGI IMG/M metagenome (GOLD analysis project Ga0207703, IMG submission 184304) | Switchgrass rhizosphere microbial communities from Kellogg Biological Station, Michigan, USA - KBS Switchgrass S1-2 (SPAdes) (version 2) | ecosystem: Host-associated > Plants > Roots >... | reverse complement strand
GACATGGGGGCGCGCTCGACCAACCTTGTTTTCGTCGAGAAATCGTCTTTTTGGATTCGTAATGTCCCCATCGCGGGAAATCAAATCTCCCAGAGCATCTGCAATGAAATGCAGGAGCCGTTCATGGCGGCGGAAACACTGAAAAAGGGCAAGGGATTCGTCTCGCTCGGCGGTGTCTACGCTGATCCGGATGATGTCGATGCCGCCCGCATTTCCAAGCTGATCCGCTCGACCATGACGCGGTTGCATGTCGATATCAACCGTTCCATCGCCTACTATCGTACGACGCTGAGCGGTGCCGCTCCCAAGCGGGTATACCTGACAGGTGGCAGTTCGCAGTTGCCCTACCTTGATCTCTTCATTGCAGACAAACTCAGCCTTCCCGTTGCCTACTTCAACCCGCTGCGGAATGTCACACTGGGCAAATCGCTGAACACCACGCAGCTTCAGCAGAACCATTGCTATACCGCCGAGCTCGTGGGCATGGCACTGCGTGAAACGGGCAGTTGTCCGGCCGAGGTTTCGCTTGAAGCTCCCAGCCTCATGGCCCGCGCGGACAAGCGCCGCAAGCAGCCTTATTATTTCTGCGCTCTGGCGGCGTGGGCGATTCTCTTTGTTTGTCTTTCTCTCTATTATTATCAGCAGACGGTCCTCGCGAATCAAATGGCGACGCAATTGAAGGAAAAATCCGACGCGCTTCCTGCGCTGTCTTCCGTGATTACCAAGCTCGCCAAGGAAGAGAATGGTCTACAGCACACCTTCGATCTTGCCGCCCGTCTCGGCGACCAGCGGGACGACTGGCTGAAAATTCTCGCTGCGCTCAATGACAAGATTCCCGAAGGCGTCTGGATCACGCAGCTAACTCCGGAACTAGGTGGAGGTGGAGTCGGTGAAACTCCGGCCCCTGCTGGAAATCGCAAAGGACCAGGCGGTGCTCCACCAGCCGCTCCTGCTGAGAACACGCCAGCCGCTGATGCAGTGACAGGACTGACCATCACCGGCTTGTATCACTCCAATTCCCGCACTCAGATCGTTAGTACCGACAAATTGCGGGATTTCGTCCTCGCGCTGGCGGATCTTCCCTATTTCGATATCGATAAGTCGAATCTCTCCAGCACATTGACTGGCATGACCACGGGGGGAGGCGACCCAGCATTTGCCAAAACATTTTCCATTCAACTCAAGCTGAAGACTCCGATCAGCTTCAAGCCTTGAGCCTGTGACCATGAAAAAACTTCCTATATCCATGTTTGACCTGGGCGTCATCATCGCCTTCGTCGTGATCGGACTTCTTGGCGGGGGCGCTTGGTACTATCTTTCGGGCCAGCTTACCACAGCCCAGCAGGATGTCGCCGCGGCCAAATCGCAATTTGATAAGTATTCGTCCATTCAGGATGGCTCGCAAAAGATTCTCGTTGTCCGTGGCAGCCAGAAGGCGCTTCAGGCCAACATTGATCAGCTCAAGAATCAGCTGACCCCGCTGATTCAGGACAAGTTGATCTCCAAGGAGAACAAGCTCTATTCCATCGAGAAAAAAGATCCGGTGGCGTGGAAACACAATTTGGACGACAAGGTGCGCGAACTGACCGCCGCCGCCAGTGTTCACAGCGTGAAGTTACCCGCCAACTTCTACTTCACTTTTGGCAACTACCTGAATCAAAACCCTGGTGACGATCAGACTGACGTCCTGAGCAAGCAGCTACTCGCCGTCGAGCAACTCAGCGATATCATGATTAACGCCCCGGTACGGAGCATCATCGACATTCGTCGCACGTATGAAGAAGAATCGCGGTCGGGAGGGAGTGGTACTCCTTCAACACCGTCACCGGGCCGGATGGGCGGATTTTCCTATCTTGCCAACGGCGGTACCTATCGCGTGTATCCCTTCGGGGTCGAATTTGAATCTTCCACCACAGGATTTCGCAAGGTCATGAATGACCTTGAGCAAAGCCCTTATCTTTTTGTTGTCCGCACGGTCGAGGTGAAAAATCTGCAATCCACTTCACCGCATCCTGCCGATCTCGACAAGATCGCCGGATCCAACGACACCTCCGTGACCGAGACCGCTCCCGGCACGGCCGCCGCGACCGTCTCCACCAAGGGGCCGCAATATCTCTTCGGCAATTCCACTCTCCGCGTCAAGTTGCGCGTCGACCTGATTGAGTGGCTGGCTCCTGCCCCGGAAAAGCCCGCTGACACCAATTGACATGAGCTTTAAATCACCCGAACCCATTATCCTGGCAGTCGCCCTCATTCTTCTGGCGGTCGGCGCGGGTATGTTAGCCTATGAGTTTCCGCCGCTTTCGGACATCGTTGGCTTCCACAGCACGGACCCCAGCGGCAAGGCTACCAAGACCATGGACGCTGCCGATCTTCAGGCCAGGCTCGTGTCCTGGAGCGCCCCTACACTCTGGAACAACCCGCCGCGTGAGCTGTTCGATTCGAAGGAATATATTTTCTATCCCTCGGCTTATCCTGCTGGCGATTACATCAAGGCGAATGACAAGTCGACCCGCTCGCCCAGTGGGGTATTGCTCAGTTGGTACAAGGACAACGGACTGAATTTCCAAGACTCGAGCGTTGACCGCCAGGATCCCGACGGAGACGGTTTCTCCAACATCGTCGAATACAGGAATGAAAAGGTGGGAGAGCGTCTCAAGGCCGCCGATTGCGATGGCACGAACGCAACCAATCCGCACGACCCCAAGAGCCATCCCGATTATCTCGCCCGCCTTCGTCTGCAGAAATACGAGAGCACTCCGTTTCACATCAAGTTCATGGGCATTGAACAGATCGGTGGCATAAACGAGTACCAGCTCTACTTTCAGGACAGTCCCAGTGAAAAGCAGCCTGGGTTAAAGAAGGAAGGCGATAAACTTCCTGGTGGTTATGTCGTGGGTAAGTACACGGAAGATAAACGGAAGGTGATGAACGATAAGACCAAGGTTCTTGAGGACAAAGACATGTCCACTTTAGAGCTGATTCGGCCCGACATCGATTTCTCAATCAAAGTTCCTTACCGGTCAGAAATTGACTCACCTGAATCGACGGCCGATTTCGTTATCCTAATGCCTGCGGACACGGACAAAGTGATCAAAGTCAGTCAGGGAAAAACGCTGACGATTCATTATATGCCTGAGCGACATTTTATCCTTCTGGAGGCCAACGACTCGGGTGCAAAAATTCGGGATACAGATTCCAAACAGGAATATCACATCTTGAAATTGGACCCCACCGAATGGGATGAAGTGCCCGCTACGGCAGTTGCTCCTGCCAAACAGTAGACAAATGTCGAATAATTGTCCTAAGACGCTTTCGGCACTTGACTCTCACTTCATTTTTACATAAAAACCTTTAAGTTAGAGGCTTTACGAATGAAACTTACTTACGCCTGCTGTGTGCTGACGGCCACGCTTTTGCCATTGTCTACGCTCTGGCTTCGCGCGGTTGATCCGGCTTCTCCCGCCAATCAGCCCACTACTGCGGCTCAAGCCGCACAAGATGAGGCAACTCGAAGCAAGCAACTTGCCATGAGTTCAAGCCAGGCAATTGCTGATGGTCAGCGTCTTTTGGGCAATGGCAAATTTGATGACGCAGCTGCCCGCTTCCAGTATGCCGTTGATGCGCTTTCTCCGGGGGGCGGAAGCAACGCCAGTCTTTACCGGCGTGCTTGCAAAGGATTGGCCTCAGCCAAGGCCGGGCAAGCCGGAGAGTTGGCCAAGACCGCCAAGTTTGCTGCCGCTGCTCAAAAGCTTCAGGAAGCCATTAATTTGGATCCCGAGAATCCAGCCTATCCCAAGGACCTTGAAGATTTGAAGGCCCAGCAGATCGTCTACGAAAAACAGGTAAACGATCCGGAAGGGACCATTAATAATCCAGCGGTGACGGATGAGTTCAAGGATCGGGTCGCTACGGTGCAAAAGCTCCTCTTCCAGGGAGATGCCTACTTCAGGACGGGGCAATTCGACAAGTCAGAGGATACCTATGCGAAGATTCTCCTGCTGGATCCTTACAACAAGGCTGCCCGGGAAAAGATGGATCACATCGAGAAGTACAAACATCGCGCTGCAACCTATCGAGCGGAAGAGTACACGGGTGAAAAGTTTGAAAAGGTGGATCATGAATGGTCGCAGGATGTCTCTCCGGATCTGGTCATCAAGCCGACAACAGTTACGTCTGTAGTGGTGCAGACGAATCGTGCGGTCATTACGCGCAAGCTCCAGACGATCATTATCGATAAGGTTAATTTTGATAAATTGGACATCGGCACAGTGATTCAGTTTCTGACGGCAAAGAGCAAGGAGCTTGATCCCGATCATGTTGGTGTAAATTTTGTGTTGCGTCTTTCCTCCAATACGCCTTTGGATGCGACTCCGGCGGCTCCCGGCGCTGCACCGGCGGGGCCCGCTCCGGCTGCGGGAGCTCCGGCTGCCACGCCGCCGCCGCCCATTCATCGTGAAGTCAGTATCACACTCGATAATGTGCCGCTTATCGAACTGTTGAATTATATCACGGAGCAGACCAATCTTCAGTTCTCCGTGGAAGACTATGCGGTCTACTTGCGGCCTTCCATTGATGAAGGAGAAACTCTTACAGTCCGTACCTTCCTCGTTCCGCCGAACTTTTTTAGCGGGACCAGTCTCCGCGTCAGTGCTCCTGCGGGTGGGGATACGTCGGCTACGACTGTCACTACGGTTTCGGTCAAGGTAACGGATGAGCTTGCCAGTCGTGGAATTCGTTTTCCTAACGGCGCGACGGCAACATTCCTGCCCGGTTCCAGCAAGCTCGTGGTTAGGGACACGCCTGAGCAGCTGGACTTGATTTATAAACTCATTGAAAACCTCAGCAAGGAAACGCCTCAGGTTCAGATTGAGGCCAAGATTGCGGAGTTTAGTGAAGATGCTCTCAAGGAGCTTTCGTTCAACTATACTGCTGCGGTTAATCCTGCCAACAGCATTTATGCCGGTTCGTCGGCCCAGACGGCGCTTCGTACGGCCGCCTATACATCAGTGAGTACTATTGGCGGCATTACTCCCAATAGCATCGCAACGCTAATTGCTCAAAATCCGGGATCGACCACGGGGGCGACATTCCCCATTACCGGGAATGCAGTTTCTCCGAATTCGCCCAATGTTTTTACCGCGGGAGCAATTATTGATAATGTGGGGCTGGCGGCGGTGGTTCAAGCCATCAATAATACAGTGGGTGCCTCGTTATTGGCGGCTCCCAGTGTCACGACTCAAAATGGTCAGAAGGCCAGCATCGATCTCGTGCGGGAGTTCATCTATCCGAATAGCTTTGAAAAGCCTAAGCTGAGCGACTCACAGGTCGAGTATTCGAATCCTTCGCCCTTTACCACCGCGCCAAACGGGGGGGCTAATCTGCCATTGCAGTTGGCTATTCCACCTACACCGCGTGACTTTGTGGAGCAGGACATTGGTGTCAATCTCGAGGTCAAGCCGACAACTTATCCCGATCAGCGTATCGATTTGGACATTACCAAGGCTGACGTCATCGATTTCGACGGGTTCATTGACTATGGCGTTCCCATTACAGCTCTCTTGAGTCAGCCAGAGCCGAATAACACGACTCAGACCATTCTAACGCAGGGTACTATTAACATGCCTGTGTTCAATCTTCGCTCGGTTGTGACCAATCTCCAGGTGCTGGATGGCCAGACTGCCGTGTTGGGCGGTCTCATTCGTGAAGATACCCAGGAAATTAACGATAAGGTTCCCGGTTTGGGTGACTTGCCTCTTGTTGGGCGTCTCTTTCAGAGCAAAGTCTCTCAACGCACAAAATATAACCTCCTCTTCTTCATCACGGCACGTTTGATCCGCTCGAACGGAAAGCCGCAGTATGTCAAGACATTGGATGCCGAACCGCAGGAGGAAAAGCTGGAGGCTCCGGAACAATCGATTGGTCCGGGCGTCACCTTGCCGCCATTGCCTGAAGGGACACCTAATTCATGATCCCCATCGACGCCACTACTCGGATCTTCTCAATGAAACGTACTTTACTATTTGTCGCTGCCCTCGCTGCGGCTCAGACAAGCCTTTCGGCCCAGACAGCACCAGCGACAACTCAGCCTGCGGCAACAACGGCTCCGGCTCCTGTCGCTTCGCCCACGCTTCTAACGCCTCCGCCTGATATCGCTCCGACGCCAACAGCCTCGGGAACGACGACCACAACCACCACGACCACGACGACGTTGGCGCCAGTGGTGCCGGTTACAAAAACGGAAACGACCACTTCAACAACTGTGACGTCGACATCCACGCCGATGTCCAAGGCCGAAATCGCCCGCGTTCAACAACAGGAAGTTATTCGCCGCCAGGAATTGGTTTTCAACGCGAATCAAGCCTTGGCCACGGCACAGAAAGCGGAACTTGGTCAGGATTACTCAGTTGCCCGCACCAACTACCTCTTTGCCGCCGAAGCTTTCGGTTCCATTTCGCGGTCTACCGCCTCCTATGCCAAAGCGGCCGAAGGCCTCACCCGCGTTGATCTCAAGCTCTATGATGATGCCTTGAAAGTTGGCGATACGGCGCGCGCCAAACTTCTTGTCGAAGAGGTCATCAAGTATAATCCCAATAACAAATTGGCCAACGAGAAGCTGGCCCAAATTAATCATGCCTTGGCCAATCCGAACGATACCTCGCTCTTTGGTGATCCGGCAGTCACGCCAAGGTTTGTCAAAAAGGTAAATGAAGTCCAGCAGCTCTTCATTGAAGCTGAGCAGTATCGACGGACTGGACAGTGGGATCTCGCGGAAGCGAAGCTTAAGCGTATCCTGGGAATTGATCCTTATAATATCGCCGCGACCAAGCAACTGGAAATCATCACCGCGGAAAAAATCAAGTATGATGACGTAGCGCGCACACAAACCCGCGATGAACGTCTCCGCCAAGTCGAGGAAAAGTGGTATGAGCCTATCATAAACAAGGATATTACCGTCAACCATGGGGACGATAACAGCAGCCCCATTATTCGCGCGAGCAACTTCGATATCAACCAAAAGCTAAAGAACATATTCCTTTCGCTCGATTTCACCAATGCCAGCATCGAAGAGGCTACAAACTACTTGAGTATCAAGAGCAAGGAATTGGACGATCCAAGCCACAAAGGAATTAATTTCATCATTCAGCCAGAAGCTTCATCGACAGCAAAGCCGATCACCCTGGCCCTCAATAATGTACCGATGGAAGAGGCTCTACGGTATATTTGCCAGTTGGCAAATGTTAAATACAAAGTCCAGGACTATGCCATTTCGATCATTCCCTTCACGTCACCCACAGATGATCTGATCAGCCGCACCTTCACTGTTGAGCCAGGTTTCGTGGTGCCTCCCTCGACTGCCACGACGGTGACAAGCATTGCGGCAACAAGGCCTGTGCCGGGTGCCGCCGCCAATTCTCCTGCGGATGCTCTCCCTCAGGATCCCGTTATTGATGCGTTGAAAGCAAAAGGGGTCAAATTTCCCCCTGGGGCTAGCGCGGTTTACACGCCTAACACGGGCCAGCTTACGGTGGTGAATACTGCTGATCAAATGGAACTCATTGAGGAGTTGGTCAACGCCGGGCATGCGCCAACTTTAATGGTTCGCATCGCAACTAAATTTGTGGAAATCAATCAGAATGATCTGAATGATCTCACTGGAAATACTGGAATAACTTACGGTGTTTCGTCTAATCCTGGCGAAAAGGGACTTCAACTGACTGCTGCTGGTTTCAATACCGCGTTGCCCGGTGCCCAGGCGTTTGTCCCCAACAGTATTGACCAGTTGATCCAGCCTCAGGCACTGGCATTTAACGGAATCGCCGTCCAAGGCATGATTGGATCTGTGACTTATAATTTTGTGATGCAGGCTCTCTCGCAAAAAAAGAGTTTTGATTTGCTCTCGGATCCTTTCACTATCGTTAAAAGCGGTGAGCAAGGCGTCGTCCAGTCTGTCCGCGTCTTCCCGTACCCGATTGCCTTTGATCCGCCTCAGTTGGTAACTCCCCCGACTAACGCGGGTAATAACAACCTTATTGTCTCCAATCCGCCCGTGGTCATCGCGACTACCCCGACTGACTTCAAACGCCGTAATGTGGGTGTGCGTCTGGTTATCAGACCCCAAGTAACAGCGGACAATAAAACCGTCGATCTCAACCTTGTTCCGGAGGTTACTGATTTCCAAGGCTTTATTAACTACGGCAGCCCGATCTTCGTGGGAAATCCAGATGGGACTCAATCCCTCTTGTCTTCCAATGATATCAATCAGCCAGTCTTCCAGACCCGTAAGATTACTACCAAGGTGTTGATCAAGGATGGCGCGACCGTTGTCTTGGGCGGATTAATTCGCGATGACGTACAGAAGGTCAACGACAAGGTGCCCTTTTTGGGTGATCTTCCGCTGGTTGGTCGTCTGTTCCAGTCGAAAGCCAATGAATCGACCAAACGCAATCTCATCATCTTTGTTACCGCGAATATCTATCGCAACGATGGCGAGCTTCTGAATCAGCCCGATACCGTGAATGCGGCGGACGTTCTCACTGGTCGCGCCAACGGGTTTACGCCGACAGGCGCTCAATAGGCAGACGAAGCTCGGAAATCGCTCCGGGCTTCGCTGCATTTGGGCCATTGAGGTTCAGTCTGGATACATCCCTTGCCGGGAACCGATCCTGATGTCTATATTTTATTATGGTTGATGAACCGCCGTTCCCTACGCCAGCCGTAGAGACGAGCCCTGGTTATGCAGGCGGTTCACCTCGGCCCCACTACGACCTTCTTCGTTGGGCCATTCGCATCACCGGAATTATCCTCATGTTTGGAGGCACAATTTATCTGGGGGTCACCGCGTCGCGGCTTTTGATCGACCTTAAGTCGGGAGAGACGCTCTTTTTTGTCGTAGGTTCCCTGCTCGCTCTGGGATTGGGAATATTCGTGCTCCGAATCGGCTACGCCATGCTGAAATCGATTAATAGCAGGACCATTGGTAATTTTTCATTCCTGTTTGCTCTCATCTATACATTCATTTTGATCCAGATTTTGCCTTCAACTGATGCCGTGGACGGTCACTCCATTCTCATTTATTTTTGCGTGATTCTTTATTTTGGGCTCTCTTATTGGGCCTTGAAAAGCATCTTGTTCCGCCTATTGCTCTCTCGTCCGGTACAATAATCATATAACTTCGTTTTGACATTCGGACGAGATGCGTGATTCTTAAGTAAGTATGGTACCGGGCGATGCAGAGATTTTTAGGACTGGGGATTTGGCAATCCTTGCTCTGATCGTTGCAGTGGCGGTGGGAGCTTCCCTGTCCGGTTTCATTGCCTGTTTTTGCTGGTTTCGGAGGGAACAAAATCGCTTTAAGAAGGAAATCCTGAAGTCAATTGCCGCTGCGAATTGCGAACCCGAGGGAATCTTTCTAACGGGTAGTGAAGCTGAAGCCCACGGCGAATTAATTGCCCAATTCAAGGTGAATTACGGCAAGCAAACGGTTTCCATCCTGGAATCGGAAGGCAAGCGCTTCATTCACGTCGATGGAGAGCTTTCGCCCAAGGAGCGGGCCAAGATGATCCACTATCTCAAGTCTGAAGGTTTTGTTTCCTGACAAATCCTGTCCATAGATTTGCGAAATTGTAACCTGCCATGCCCTTGTCAGGGACTGGGGCCAATGCATATTGAGTCACTAAAGGATAATTATGTTTTTCGATCCGTTTTATTGGTTGATGATTGGTGCGACAGCCGCGCTCTCACTGGGGGCAATGGGCTATCTGAAGAGTGTTTACGCCAAGGCCTCCCAAGTGCCGATTGCCTCGGGAATGACAGGCGCCCAAGCCGCTGCCCGGATTTTACAATGGGCCGGCATTCACGATGTCGAAATCGTCGAAGGCGACAGCTTTCTCGGCGATCACTACGACCCCTTGGGCAAAAAGCTCGTGCTCTCCCCGGACAATTACTCCGGCAGTTCAGCCGCCCATGTTGGCGTCGCTGCGCACGAGTGCGGACACGCCCTTCGACATCAACAGCACTATGCTCCGTTGCACATCCGAATGGGTGCAGTTTACGCGACCAATTTTGCCAGCAACGCGGTCATGATCGTGATTATGCTTTCGCTGTTCCTGGGGCTATATCACATCGGTTTATGGACCGCTGCGATCCTCTTTAGCATCATGATCTTCTTTCAACTGGTCACGCTTCCGGTCGAGTTTGATGCCAGCACTCGCGCAAAGGTCGTCTTGCAACAGCTTGGCATCGTTCGTCCCGGCGCTGAAGCTGATGCGGTAAATTCAACCCTGAATGCGGCAGGACTTACGTACGTGGCGGCCCTGATCGGTACGATGCTCAATGCGGCCTACTGGATCTTTTTGCTGCTGAATCGCTCGCGCGATTGAGTGGAGCAGTCAGAGTAGAATCAGGTTTTCTGCGGCCACTTGGAAGTGGATGGCTTCGCCTGAAGCTATCTTTTTTCGAGTCCAGAGTTTCAGCTTTTCCCCGGTTGAAGTTTCGAGTGTTAGCTCGGTCTTGCTCCCGAGGTAAGTCGCGTGCTTGACGAGGGCCGCGACGCCGTCCTCGGCCAGTAGTGCCGACTCCGGACGAAAACCGATCTTGCGATCGGCGGGAGCGCCCAGCTTCGCGGCGAGGGGATTGCCCGCTGATAGAACATTGATCTCGCCCATGAAACGGGCGGCGAATTCGTTCGTGGGCCGCTCGTAAATTTCCAGAGGTGTTCCAATTTGCTCGATCCGTCCCCGGTTCATGACGGCCACGCGATCGGCCAGCGATAGGGCTTCTTCCTGATCATGGGTAACGTAAAGACAACTCGTGCGCGTTTCTCGGTGGATGCGCTGCAGTTCCTCGCGAAGCTCAAGTCGTAGCCGGGCATCCAGA
>Ga0207703_10004900_pt1 | contig 10882 bp, 10 predicted proteins | sample KBSSwiS12_FD_184304 | JGI IMG/M metagenome (GOLD analysis project Ga0207703, IMG submission 184304) | Switchgrass rhizosphere microbial communities from Kellogg Biological Station, Michigan, USA - KBS Switchgrass S1-2 (SPAdes) (version 2) | ecosystem: Host-associated > Plants > Roots >... | reverse complement strand
GCTTTCGCTGTGCAGCTTTTGCTGGAGCTGCTTGCGGAGCAACTGGTCGATCTCTTCCGAGCCGAGGCCAAGGCGATCGATGAGCGTGTCGCCGAGCAGCGCAGCCAGCAGGCGCTTCTGCTCGTCATTCCAGGTCGGAGCCAGTCCGGCGCGAAATTCCAGGCGGCCTTCGCCCGCAATACGGGCCAGCGCCTCGATGAGGCTTTCGCCCTCGAGCATCTTCTCCTTCACCATCTCGAGCAAGCGCTCGAAGGTGAGATGCGCGGGCACCGTCGCAAAATCCGCCGCGCCATCGGTGGCGAGCGCATCGGCTGGCGTCACCGCCACGCCCGATTGCACCGCCATGTGCCATTTGCCTCCCCTGTCAAAAAATCCGATCTCCGCAAAGTAGGCGGTGTCGGGGCTGCTCACCGGGACGTACCAATTGCGCGCCTCGGGGTTGATCTCCACCAACCCCGCATCCGCGCCCGCCGTGGTCGTCACCTTCAGGAAAAATTGCTTCACCCCGCCACGGAAATCGCCCACCGGATATTTCGCCCAATTGAAATCCCAATAGCTGAACAGCCAGCGCGGATCGCGCGCCACGAGGAACAGCGTGTCCTCGAAATACGTCTCCGGCAACTGCCCCAAGTCCTCGTAAGCGGGCGCCGCCGGGCCCGTGCTTTCCGTCTCCGAACCAATCTCAAACTTATGCACTTCCACCTCTTCCACGCTGGCGATGACCGGCTCCTTCGCAATCTGGAAGGCGCCGTTCTTTTTCGCGGCGGTCGAAGCGCTGCTTTTGGTTGGATCGGGATTGGATTCGGGCATAATGATATTGCTTTCGTTTCGACGTAGCCTGCTTGGACGTCCCGCGCCGTGTATCGGTTCAATCTTTCCTCGTCAACACATTTATTCCATTTTTCGCACAATCTTTACAATTACAGGCCATACGTAAGCGAAAACCTGACTAATTTCTGCATTATTTGAACTCATGTTGACCAAACGCGTCATTCCTTGCCTTGATGTCCACGATGGAAAAGTGACTCGGGGCGTGCAATTTGGCCGCGCCGAAGACGGTGGCCTGCGCAATGTCGGCGATCCGGTGGATCTCGCCATCCGTTACAACGACCAGGGGGCCGATGAGATGGTCTTTTTCGACATCACCGCCAGCGCCCACGGGCGCTCCACGATGATCGACGTGATCCAGCGCACAGCTGCCCACTGCTTCATGCCGCTCACCGTCGGCGGCGGCATCCGCACCCCCGACGACATGCACGCCTTGCTCCACGCCGGCGCGGACAAGGTAAGCATTAACTCCAGCGCCATCGCCACGCCGGAGCTCATCAGCGCAGGCGCGGAGAAATTCGGCAGCCAGTGCATCGTGGTGAGCATCGATGCCAAGAAGACCGCACCCGACCGCTGGGAAGTCTTCGTGCAAGGCGGACGCAAGCCCACTGGACTCGACGCCATAGCCTGGGCAGTGGAGGCCGTGCGGCGCGGCGCCGGCGAAATCGTCCTCAATTCCATCGACGCCGATGGCACCAAGGCGGGTTACGACCTCACCATCACGCGCCGCATCAGCGAAGCGGTGGGCGTTCCCGTAGTGGCCAGCGGCGGCGCCGGCACGCTCGCCCATATGGTGGAAGTCCTCGACGCGGGCAAAGCCGACGCCGTGCTCGCCGCGAGCATCTTCCACTTCGGCACCTACACGGTGGGCGACGTGAAGCACTACCTCGCCGAACACGGCGTACCCGTGCGCTTGCCGGAAACCGTCAGCGCCTAGACATTTCAGCCCGCGCGAGGCCATGCGCATCGAGTACGAGGTCACCCTGGCGGATCGAAAGCAGTCGCAACGCTTCTACTACGCCCTTCCGCACGTGCGGCGGTACATCCGGGACCAGATCCAGATCAAGGCCATCCTCACCGCCTTCACCGCCTTCATCGTCGTCTATCTCTCGAACGCTAGTTTTTCCAAGGCCCTGATCATAGCGGGCTGCGCTTTCGTTCTGGCCTTGCTCGGTTTCTGGGCTTTCGGGCTTCGGCTGCGGCATCTGGCCCTGGTTCAACAGATCGCCGTCTGGCCGGCCATGTCCGGCATCGGCAAACGCACCTTGGTAATCACCGACGACACCCTCACCGAAGGAAACGACCAGATCGCCGTGGCGGTCCATTGGCCCTTGGTGAAGCGCATCACCTGCGACCGTCGCCATCTGTATTTCGTTCTGGAAAATGAAAGTGCTTTCATCGTGCCGCTTGACACCATCACGCCGGCCGGCGATCGCGAGCGCTTCCTCAATTTCCTGCGCCGGTGTGCCCCGCCCGAATTGCGTGGAGAGCTCCCCGAACCCGACTCGCGGGAAGCGGTCGCGACCGCGTCGAGCGCGCTGGATTGCGCTGGCTAATCACCGCAATTCCGAGCAAACGATCGCAATCCCGGGCAAGCCAGGCTTGCGCTGGTTCCAATAGCATCACCCCAAATGAATCTCCGCACCCGCCCCGCTTCGAGCCTGCTCGCCGCGCTCCTCTTCCTCGCCGCTACGACCTCGCTGCGCGCCGGGGACACTGGTAAAGCCACCGTCACCACCACCCCGGACACTCGCTACGGCATCTTTGGTCTGCTCGATCACCGCAGTTCCTACGGCACGGGAGTGATGCCCGAGCCGATGCTGATCGACGAAACCGACGTGGATGACGAATTTCGCGTGGACTGGTTCCATGCCAAGACGGGCCCGGCCCGCACCGACGAAGGTAAGATCGAATTGGAGAAGTCGTTTGGGCTGGTGACGATTGAACTCGAACTACCCGGCGAGCGCCACACGTCGCCCGATGGCCTCGAAAAGGGCCTGGGCAACGTCAACATCGGCGTGCGTGCCCCGGTCGCTCAGTACGTTTCGCCCAATCAATTCTTCGACACCACCTTTGGCGTGGCCTTCGAAGTCGGCATCCCAACCACCTCACAGGTGAGCAAAAATGCGGAGTGGGTCCCCAAGGTATTCAATGACTTGCGTTTCGGTTCTCATGTCTCGCTCCAGTCAATCTGCGGCCTCTCCATGCTCTCCGGGCCGGGTGAAGACAGCGGCCTGCACGTCTTTGAGTACGGCTTCGTCCTCGGCGTCACGTTCCAGCACAAGGAACTGCCGATTCCCGGCGTGCAGCAATTCATTCCGATGTTTGAAATATCCGGCGAGAAGCAGCTCAACCATGGCGAAGCGCACAACAGCGTTCTGGCCAACGCGGGTTTTCGCGTGAACCTGAAATCCATCGGCTCCATTCAGCCGCGCCTTGGCGTGGGCTATGTTTTCCCGATGAATGAAGTGGCCCGCGAGGACATCCACCACGGCATCTACACGAGCTTGGTCTTCGAATTCTAGTGTCCCGCCGGTCCCGCCGGATCGTCCACCTCGCGGTAGAGATATACCGTCCCGAAATCGTGACGGATGGTCTCCAGTTTCAACTTCCGACCTGGATGAGGCGGCGGCTGGCTCGCGCAACTGGCGAGCACCAGCACTCCGGCGAGAGAGAAGAGGAGTGAGACACGCTTCAGCATCGACAGGAACTTCGCACATTGCAGAGCTCCGACCACCTCATTTAGCATGATCCCATGAGTGCCAACCCATCGCCCGAGTGCTGTCACCTTGATCGCCGGGGCTTTCTGCTCCTTACTGCCACGGCGGTCGTCGCCGCGGGGTGCGAGGCCGTCGACACCGGAACCACGGCGACGGGTGGCGGACACGTCGTTGATGCCGGTCCGGCCAGTGCCTACGCGAAGGACGGTGTCTATTCCCAGTACCGCGATCTCGGTTTTTTCCTCATTCAGCGCAGTGGCCAGCTCACCGCCCTCTCGGCGATCTGCACCCACCGGCATTGCAAACTCGACGCCGAGCCGGACCGCACTTTCTACTGTCACTGTCACGGTTCCACCTTCGACCCCGCGGGCAAGGTGACGGAAGGCCCCGCAAAGCGCGATCTGCCGGTCTTCACCATCGCGACCGATGCACGCGGCCATTTGCTCGTGACGGTCACGGTTGCCTAGCCCGGCCCGTCTTCCACCGCCTCGATGATGCGCACCGCCTGGGCGGCGGCGCGGACATTGTGGACGCGGAAAATGTGGGCGCCCCGCAGCATTCCCTGGACGATGCAGGCCACCGTCCCCGCATCGCGCTCGGCGGCATTGGGCAGGCCGAGCACGTCGCCGATCACCGTCTTGCGGGAAACCGGGAGCAGGATCGGGCGCTCGAACTTTTGCAGGCGGCCCAGTTCGCGATAGATGCGCAGGTTGTCATCGCGTTGCTTGGCGAAATCGATACCCGGATCGAGGACGATCGCGTCGCGGGCCACTCCCGCCCGCTCGGCGAGCGCGATCTTTTCGGCAAAGAAGTCCTCGAGACGTGCCATGACATCGTCGTAGCCAACGTGCGTGTGCGCCACCTTCGGCTCCCCGATGGTGTGCATGATAAGCAGCGCGGCCCCGGACTCCGCGCACAGGCGGGCATTTTCCTCGGTGGGCAGGCCGCCGATGTCGTTCAGCAGGTCGCCGCCGTGCGGCAACACCTGGCGAATGACACCGGGTCGCCAGGCATTGATCGAGAGCAGCGGCCACGGGGTGCCCGGCGGGCAATTCGCCCTCAACTCCGGCCAGCGTTCGATGAAGCGCAACAGTTGCGCCGCCTCCTCTTCCTCGGGAATGGGGCCACGATTGGTCCGCGCGCTCTCCGCACCGATGTCGATGATTGTCGCACCGTCGGCCAGTTGCTGCCGGGCCCGGTCCAGCGCAGCGTCGATGTCGGTCGCCCCATCGCCGCTGAAAGAATCGGCCACGAGATTCACAATGCCCATGATGAGCGGACGTGCGGGAAACTCCCACCAGACATCGCGCAGGACCAGCTTCACGGCAGCGACACGAAGGAAAGCTGCCGCTGGGCGAACCGGCCCGTCTCGGTATAGCCCGCCGCCTTGGCGAGCGCGACGGCTTCGGCAAACCCGGCACCCAGCTCCGCGACCGCATGAGAATCGGAGTTGATCAACAGCGGCACCCCGGCCTGGGCAGCAAGCTCGATGAACTCGTGCGCGGGATACTGTTCCTTGCAATCCTTGCGCCACCCCGCCGTGTTGATTTCGTAGGGCGTCTTCATCTCGGCCAGCGCGGCGATGGCGGGCTCGTAGAAGCGCCGCAAATCCCCCGCGGGGCGAAACCCGAACTTCTTGGGCAGGTCGGGATGCGCCACGAAATCGAACAATCCACTCCTGATGCACCGCTCATAGCCCTGCCAGTAGCTCGTCCAGATCTCTTCCGCGTGGCCCACGTGCCGGCCGACGTACTTCGGGTTGTCGACTTCCAGCCCGTCGCGCAGGTAATGCACGCTGCCGATGAAGAAGTCCCACTTCGCCATGCCCCTGAGCTCATCGATCCAGGCTTCGCGGCCCTCGAGGAAATCGCACTCCAGGCCGATGCGAATGGTGAGCTGGGGAAACTCGCCCCGGGCCTTTTCCACTTCCTCAAGGTAGCGCGGCAGGTCTTCCCGCAGCATCCGCCAGTCATCAAAATACTCTGGCATCGGGTTGTGGTCGGCAAAGCCGAGCTCACCGAGGCCCAGTTCCACGGCGCGGCGCGCAAATTCGACCGGCCAGCCCGTGGCATGGAGGCAAAGCGGCGTATGAACATGATAGTCGGCCAGCGCGGAATACATCGGTGCGGGCAATTTGCCGGAACATTCCGAATGACGCACGCGCGAACTCTCCGCTTGCCGCGAATCCGCAGCGCAGCCAACCTTGTCCCCGCATGAGATTTATCGAGACCGTCTTCCAGAAACTGAAGCGGCACCCCAAACGCATCGTCTTCCCCGAAGGCACCGAGCCGCGCGTGCTGCGCGCCGCCGCGCGCTTCGTGAAATTGCAACTCGGTGCGCCGGTGGTGCTGGGACGCAAGGAAGACATCGAGAAGATCGCCCTCGCCGAGGGCGTGAGCCTCGACCATATCGGCATCATCGATCCCGCAACCTCGTCCGAGCTGCCCGCCTTTGCCGCGCGGCTGGAGAAACTCAAGCGCTACCGGGATCTCGGCACCAAGCAGGCCACCGACATCCTCGCCAACCCGAATTACTTCGGCGCCATGATGGTCCAATATGGGCAGGTGGACGGCCTGGTCACCGGCGCCCGGGAAACCGCCAGCAGCGCGCTCCGTCCGCTCATCCAGCTCATCAAGCCACTGCCCACGACGACCAGCATCTCCAGCTGCATGATGCTCGACCTTTCCAATAAGCGCTATGGCGAGCGCGGGGTCATGATCTTCGGGGATTGCGCGGTCATTCCCGATCCCAGCGTGGAGCAACTTTCCGATATCGCCGTGCAGGCCGGCACGATCTGCCGCCAGCTCACGGGCAACAAGCCGCGCATTGCCTTGCTCAGCTTTTCGACCAAGGGCAGCGCCAACCTCGCTTCGCCACAAAAAGTGGCGGCCGCCACCGCGCTGGCCCGCAAGAAGGCCGACGAGCAAATGCTGGAGATGGAGATCGACGGCGAGTTGCAGGCCGACACCGCGTTGCTGCCCGACCTCGCCTCGCGCAAGGCGCCCACCAGCCTCGTCGCCGGCAAGGCCAACGTGCTCGTCTTCCCGGACCTGAACAGCGGCAACATCGGCGCCAAGCTCGTCCAGTATCTCGCCGGTGCGGAAACCTACGGCCAGATCCTGCTCGGCCTCTCCCGCCCTTGTGCGGACCTCTCGCGCGGCGCCACCGAGGACGACATCCTCGGCGTCGCGGCCATCCTCGGCTTGCAGGCCATCGAGTACCGCAAGCTCTACCCCCCGACAACCCCCAGCGAAGCCTGATGAAAACCACCATCTGCGCCTCGCATGAATAGCGTCACTCCCCGCCTTTTTGTCGCCGCGACCGAGCAAAACGCGGGCAAGACAACCACGTCGCTCGGCCTCTTTTCGGCCCTGCAAAAGCGCCGCGGGCGCATCGGTTTTATCAAGCCGGTGGGCCAGCGTTTCGTCGAGGTGGAGGGCAAGCGGATCGACGAGGACTCGGTGCTCATCGACCAGACCTTCAGCGTCCACACGCCGCTCGAGGCCATGAGCCCGATCGCCGTGGAGCCCGACTTTACGCGCCGCTACATCGAAAATTCGAACAACGAGTTTCTCGTCCGGCGCATCCAGCATTCCTTCGACCGTGCGACGTGGGAGAAGGACTTCGTCATCATCGAGGGCACCGGTCATGCCGGTGTCGGGTCGGTGTTCGACCTTTCCAATGCCCGCGTGGCCAAGCTGCTCGGCAGCAAAGTCCTGCTCATTGCCGGCGGCGGCATCGGGAAGCCGATCGATGAAGTGGCCTTGAACAAAGCGCTCTTTGACAAGGAAGGCGTGGAATTGGTCGGCGTGATTCTGAACAAGATCATCCCGGAGAAATTCGAATACGTCTGCGATTTCGCCCGGCGCGGGCTCGAGCGGCTCGGGATCGACCTGATCGGCGCCATCCCGGAAGAGCCGATGCTGGCCAATGCCACTCTCGGCCAGATCTGCAAGACGACCCGCGGACAGTTCATCAACGGCAAAACCAAATCGCGGCGGCGCGTGCAGAAGATCGTCATCGGGGCGATGAACTCCGGCCATGCCATGGCGCATTTCAAGCCGGGCACCCTGATCATCACGCCGGGCGACCGCGAGGACGTCATTCTCGCCGCGCTCTCCACCAGCACCCTGAGTGAGAACGACGGACACTCCATCGCCGGCCTCGTCCTCTCCGGCGATCTCGTGCCTAATTCGCCGATCATGGACCTGCTGAAAAACTCCTCAGTGCCGACCATCGCCTCGCCACTCGACAGCTACACTGTGGCCAGCAGCATCCATTCGATGACCGTCAAGACGCTCCCCGGCGACGTGGAGAAGATCGACAAGATCCAATCCCTCGTCGATCGCTACGTGGAGGTGGATCGGCTGCTCGGGAAGCTCTGAGTAATCAGTAATCGGTAATCAATGGTCAGTGACTGAATACTGATTACTGACCTACTGAATACTGCTCCCGCTAATCCCGCGGGGTCTCTTGCTTCGGCTCGACCGGCTCCGCCTTGCGCACTTCCATTTCTTCCGGCGGTTCGGGTTTGTCCGCTTTCTTTTTCTTCGCCGCCTTCTTGTCCTTGGCTTCTTCCTGGAAGACTTCGCGAAGGACTTTGCCGATGAGCGGCGCGGCGACGGTGCCGCCGTGGACCTCGGCGTTGCTGACATCGCTCTCGAACAGCGCGGCAAAGGCGTACTTCGGCTTGTCCGCCGGGGCGAAACCCGAAAACCAGGCGGCGGTGCGCTCCTTGTTTTTCGGGCCCCATTGCGCGGTGCCGGTCTTGCCCGCGACCTTCACGTTGGGCACCGAGGCCTTGCCGGCGGTGCCGTTGGCGTCGGAGACCACCTGCACCATGCCACGCTTCACTTCTTTCAAGATCTTCGGCTCGAAATCGATCTGCGAGCGGGCACGCACCCCATAGGCAGTGACGATCTTGCCATCAATGCTCTGCACCTGCCGGACGAGGCGGGTCTGGTAAAATGTGCCGCCATTGCCGACGACCGCCATGGCCTGCGCCAGTTGCAGGGGCGTGACCAGCACGTCGCCCTGGCCGATGGAGAAGTTCGCGAGGTCACCGTCGAGCATCTTGCGCCCGTGGACTTTCTTCATGAACTCATCGGTCGGGATGCGGCCATCATTCTCGGCGGCCAGCGGAATACCGGTGCGGGCGCCGAAACCCATTTTCAGCGCCCAATCCGCCATCTTGCGACTGCCCGTCTTAATGCCGACTTGATAAAACCACGTGTCGCACGACTGCGTCAGCGCATCGGCAAAGTTCAACGAACCGGCGCCGGTCTTCTTCCAGTTGCGAAAGGTCATGTGGCCAATCTCCATCGACGCGGGACAACTGAACTCGCTGTCCGTCTCGATGACGTGCTCCTGCATGGCGGCGATACCCACGGGAATTTTGAAAGTTGATCCCGGGGGATACGAGGAACGATAGGCGCGCGGCAGCAGCGGAATCTGCGGATCGTCCTGCAGCGCCTTGAAAGCATCGGCAGAGATATTCGGGATGAACCAATTCGGATCGATCGTCGGCCACGAAGCCATCGCCAGGATGTCGCCGTTGTTGGGGTCCACGATGACCAGCGCGCCGCGTTTGACTCCCTTTTCCAAGGTTTGCTCGCAGAGCCGTTGCAAGTCGAGGTCGAGCGTGGTGACAACGTTGTAGCCGGGCTGCGGAGGGATGACGACCTGCTCGCTCGCCTTCCGCCCGGTCGGGTCGAAGGTAATGTTGTACTGGCCTTCCTTGCCCTGAAGCTGGTCGTCGAAGGTTTGTTCCAGGCCTTCGCGCCCTTCGGCGCCGGGCCAGAGGACCTCGTTGTTCTGGATCGGTCCGTCGGGCATGCGGCCGGTGCGGCCGGCGTAGCCGATGATGTGCCCGGCGACCCCGCCATTCGGATAGTAGCGCTGATAAGTGGGCAGCAACACCAGCGTGGCCGGTTTGCGCGTGTTGAATCGCTCGATCTCGTCCTGCTTCAAGTCCTGGGCGATGACCAGCGGCAGCACGCCGCGGTTCTTGTAGTGCTTGAGCAACAGGTCCTGAGTGACCGAAATCGGCCGGCCGGTGATGGAGCGCGCAAGGAGGATTTGCGGTTCGGCGTACTGCAGCACCTGCGCATCGGTGAAGGTGAGCGGCGTGGGAAAGTTGATGGCCATGTTGTAGCTCACGCGCGTCTGCGCGAGCGGCTGGCCATTGCGATCGACGATCTGCCCACGGGGCGCGGGTATGTTGAGCACGTAGGTCCGCGCGCCCTTTTGAGTGTCCCACGTGGGCGTGAACCCGTTCGCTTTCGGCGGCGCCTTGGTGTCGATCGACGCCAGCGGACCGCCCGCGGCAGGGCGCGGCTCCTGGGCACCCGCGACCGCGAGCGCCAGCGGGGTCAACAGCAACAACAAATGCGACCGGCGTGTCATCAAGCGTGCAGCCTAGGCCCAATCCGGTTTCCGCTCAACCCCTCAGCGCACATCGAAGCGGGGATTCTGTCCCAGGAAGCGGATCGGGTTTTGAAAAACGAGCCGGTCGATCGTCTCTTCGGAATGGCCACGACGGCGCATTTCGATGGCGGTCTTCGGCACGGCGAGCGGGTCGCTGCGGCCCCAGTCGCAGGCGCTGTTCAGCCACACACGCTGGCCCCCGTAGACCTCGAACATGTCGATGGCGCGCGGCGGGGTGGTCTTCGATTCCGGGTAGAGCGTGATGCCCGCCCAGAATCCCGCATCGAGCACCATCTGGATGGTGTGCTCCTCGACGTGGTCGATGATGCAGCGGTCGGGTTTGATTCGCGAATCGGCCAGCAGCGCATCGAGAATGAGCCGCGTGCCCTTGAATTTGTCCTCGAGGTGAGGGGTGTGCACGAGGATGAGTTGCTCGTGCCGCGCGGCGAGGTCGATGTGCTGTTCCAGCACCTTGAGCTCGTTGCGCGTGTTCTTGTTCAGCCCGATTTCACCGATGCCGAGCACGTTCGGACGGTCGAGGAATTGCGGGATGAGCGCGATCACTTCCTGCGCAAGCTGCACGTCCTCGGATTCCTTGGGATTGATGCAAAGCCAGGTGAAATGAGGCAGGCCGAATTTGGCCGCGCGCTTGGGTTCGTAATCGGTGAGCTGGCAGAAATAATCGTAGAAGCCCTGCGGGCCGCTGCGGTCGTAGCCGGCCCAGAAGGCCGGTTCGCAAACGGCGCGGCAACCGGCGGTGATCATCGCCTCGTAGTCATCCGTGGTGCGGCTCACCATGTGCCCGTGGGGCTCGATGTAACGCATGGTCAGTGGGCCTCCTGCCCGGGCCACGCCCCCACGGCGCCTTTGCCCGGGGCCTTGGCGATGGGCTCGGTGGTAGGATCGCT
>Ga0207703_10004898_pt1 | contig 10883 bp, 10 predicted proteins | sample KBSSwiS12_FD_184304 | JGI IMG/M metagenome (GOLD analysis project Ga0207703, IMG submission 184304) | Switchgrass rhizosphere microbial communities from Kellogg Biological Station, Michigan, USA - KBS Switchgrass S1-2 (SPAdes) (version 2) | ecosystem: Host-associated > Plants > Roots >... | reverse complement strand
CAGTCGGAAACGGCGTTCTCGATCAACCGTCACGGCGACACCGCGCGGGTCACGATCGCCTACAACGACGGCACGACGCAGAGCGCGATCACATACACCGCGACGACGCGCGTCGCCACGGCCGGAGCGACACACCTCGGCTGGTCGCATTCCGCCGACTTCGGAGCGAACTGGACCTACGGCGGCCGCGTCCAGGGCAACGACGACTGGCCGATCCTCTGGGGCGACCCGGGAATCGGCCACTCGGTGCGCGACCAGCGCTACGTCTACATCGTGAGCCTTGCGATTCCGAAGGCCAAGCTCGACACCGCGCCCGGCGGCCAAATCAGCGGCGCCGTCAACGCCTACATCGGCGGCGCGTGCGTCGCCCGCTCGACCGACAGCGGCCAGACCTTCTCGCTCTACCAGTGCGTGCAGACGAAGGAGTTCGACTCGAAGGGCGACTTCTACGACGGCGGCAACGTCGCGAGCGACGGCAAGGGCAACATCTACGCGGCCTGGGTCAACGCCGACACCAACGCGATCCACGTCTGGCGCGCCGTCGGCGAAGGCGGCACGTTCCAGAAGCTCGCCAACCCGTTCGGCAGCCGCACGATGGTCAGCCACGCCCGCCTGCGCGTGAACCTCGACAACGACGACCTCTTCGTCATGGCAATGGACGACAACGGCGAGCTGCTGATCGCGCGCTGGAACGGCTCGTCGTGGGCCGCCGTCCGGCAGACCAACATGTACGCCGTCGGCTATCCGTGCATCGCGAGCAACGGCGCGAACTGCACCAGCGCCGACACGGTGCTCAGGACCGGCCCGCAGTTCTCGTTCGACATCGGCGCGTTCGGCAAGACGAACGACCACATCCGCATGATGTTCACGCGGCGCAGCAGCGTGAACGGCCGGCTCTACATCGCCGGCGCCGGCTGCAACCTCGACGACCAGAACTGCCAGTACATCCCCGAGTGGGGCACCGGCGAAGGCGGCGCCGACAAGGTGACGTCGTCGTACAACCCGCTCGTGCGCGCTTACCGGTCGGCCGCGATGGCGAACAACGGCGAGCCGTCGCTGTGGATGGGGTCCCACGCGACGTACCACCCCGGCAGCGGCCGCGTCGGCTACGGCATGGGCGGCGTCGGCATGATGGAGGACGCCGCCAACCAGGACGTCTTTTTCTACATCCCCGTCTTCCAGTTGCCGAACCGGATCCTCTGCGCCGACCTGCGCGGCTACTGGGGCGACTACGACGACCTGCAGGCCCTCGGGCCGGTCGGCCAGCGCAGCAACGTGTTCGCGCGCACGTTCACCGACTCGTCGCAGGGTTGCGACTACCGCTGGCAGTTCACGAGCCAGCACGTGCATGTCGGCTTCACCGGGCAGTGAACGTCGACCGCGATCGCCCGCATCGGAGGAGGACCGCCGAATGAACACGTCGAGGCTCACCGCTTTCGCCCTGGTCGCCATCGTTCTCGTCCTGATCGCCGCCTGCGCGAGCCAGGTCGCTTCGCTGCCCAACGAGAAGCCGTTGAGCGATCGCGAGATCGCCGCGCGCCAGGCGGTCCTGGCAGGCGCCGGCCGCACGATGGAGCCGACGTCCTCCGAGCGGTTCGACATCGTGGTCGTCGGCGGCAGTTGCGCACCGAAGGTCACCGCCAAGTTCGCCGTCAGTGCGTGCGTCGCCGAGAAGCCGTGCAACGGCCACGGCCTGCGCATCGCCAGCGGCGAGGTCGTCTGCGCGTGCTACGAGGTCCGCGGCGGCTGCGACAGTGGGTCGTTCTGCAACCGGCGCACGCGAACGTGCTCGAAGCTGCCGCAGGACACGTACCACGCGCAGTAGCGAGCGCCCGCACCGCGGCACCCGCCGCGCGTTCCGCACAAACCCGAATATCTCGCCGCGTTCGAGAGGAGCAGATTCGCGCCAAAACTGCGTCCGGCTGCAGGTTTCCGTTCGACGGCTCGAGCGCCCACGAGGGCGCCGCAAGGGGGGACTGCAAATGCAACGCACGCGCTCTTCCGTGCTGCTCGGCACGGGCCTGCTGCTGGCCTGCGCGGCCGGCGCCCAGACGATCGATTTCGACGACCTTGCCCCGGGCACGACGCTCGGCGCCCAGTTCGCGGGGCTCGGCGTCACCTTCATCCCCAACGCGTTCACCGGCGGGGGATCGTCGAGCTCCGGGCTGCCGTGGGCGACCAACACCGACATGACGATCGTCTCGATCGACAGCGGCGAGCTCGGCGTCGACTTCGGCGCGCTCGGCGTGCCGAGCCTCGTCAGCCACAACATCCTCCACCACTTCCTCAACTGGGAGACGCTGGAGGACGGCGATGCGAGCTTTCGCATCGACCTCGCCAATCCTGCGTCGGCGGTGAGCATCACGTTCGCCGGCATCGGCGGCCAGCCGAACGCGCCCGACACACGCATCTTCGTCTTCGCCGGCGACACGGTGCTCGGCACGGTCTCCGGGTCGCTGCCCGACGACAACGTCGGCCAGCTGACGCTCTCGTTCTCGGGCGCCGGGATCACGGACATCGTGGTCGCGCCGGGATCATTCGACGACTGGGTCGGCGTCGACAACATCGTCATCACGCCGACGGCCATTCCCGAGCCCGAGACCTGGTCGCTGACGCTGCTCGGCCTCGCCACCCTCGCGTGGACGAGGCGCCGTCGCCACTCCTGACCCGGAGGTCAACATGCATCGCTACACACGCATCGCGGGTGCGCTCGCGCTCGTCCTCGTCCTTCCGCTCGCCGCGACCGTCCTCGCCGCGCGGCCGTTCGACGACCCGATCGCCGGCGTCGCCCACGGCACCGGCTTCGGCCCCGACGGCAAGCACATCAAGGTCACCGCCGAGTTCATCGCGCGCGCGCAGGAGATCTACCTCGCGCGCGCACTCGAGGGTGCGACGCCGGCGCAGCGCACACGCTACGAATCGAAGCGCACCTACCTCGAGGATCTCGCCCGCGGCGCGGCGACGCCCGCAGACCAGCAGAGCGCGCTGGTCGCGCGAAGCCTGCTCCTCGACTGGCTGATCGGCGAGGTCGCCCCGGCCGACGCAGCGCACCTGAAGCAGCGCAACAACGTGCTCGTCTCGTGGTTGCGGCGCGGCCTCGGCCACACCGAAGGAACCGCGTACCGGATGCAGGCGCACGAGGAAGCGACGTTGCGCCAGCTCGGCGTGCTCGCAGCGATCGCCGCGGCGTCGGCGCCGTCGGCCGAGGTGCTGCAGGCGCGCGAGGCGTACGCGAAGAAGTGCCGCAGGGCGGGAGTGCCGTTGCCGCCGACGTGGGGCAAGACCGGCGCGGGCGCCTGGAACAGCAAGGGCACCTTGTCCGCCCCGTTCATCAGCACGGGGCTGACCGCCGAGCTCTTCGAGTACCAGAGCGCGGCGCCCGAAGGGGTCTGCCTCGCGCTGCCGCGCTACGGCGGCGCCCCGGGTGCGCAGATCGAGCTGCTCGGCATCATCTGCATGGGCACAGGGATCGTCAATGCGAGCGGCGCGACTGTCGCCAGCGCGTGCTTCTGGGACAACCAGAAGGACAAGCGCGGCGTCCTCATTCCGCGCACCGGCGAGTTCCCGATCAACACCAACTTCGCCGCCGGCGAGGAGCTCGACGGCGGGTCGGGCGGCACGTGCACCGCGTGCCATGCCGGCGAGAACTCGTACATCGTCCATCCCGAGGACAACCCGTTCAAGGGCATCGCGAACCTGAAGCCGAAGGCCTGGTACAAGCCGATCGTCGCCGCCGGCTGGCCGCAGAACCCGGGGCCGAACACCAAGCTCGCGACGGTGCCGATCCCGGCCGGCGAGGAGAGCTGCCTCGATTGCCACAGCGCGGCGAGGCGGCAGCGCTTGCCCGAGATCGTCAAGTCGATCGCGACTCCCCCCGGCGAGAATTACTGCGATGCGGTGCTGTCGACGGCGCTCAACAAGACGATGCCGCCGGGCGTCGCCGTGCTACCCGACCCCGACTACAACATGCACAACATCGTCCTGATCGAGATGTGCAACGTCGCCAAGATGTGACGGCCGAAGTCGGCGGCGCGGCGCGACGCGAGCGCCACGAGACGACCGCGGCGTTTGCGGCGAAGATGCGGCCCGCATGAGCACCGCCGCCTCGCCTCGTCCGCTTCCGCACGTCCGCGCCGCGGGCGTCGGACCGGCCGTCGTCTGCCTGCATGCGAACGCGAGCAGCTCGGCGCAGTGGCGCCACCTCCTCGAGCTGCTCGCGCCGAGCTTCCAGGTGCTCGCGCCCGACCTCTACGGCGCCGGCGCGACCCCGGAGTGGCCGTCGGACCGCGTCATCTCGCTCGCCGACGAGGTCGCGCTGATCGAGCCGATCCTCGCCGGCGCGCGAGCGCCCTTCGCGCTCGTCGGCCATTCGTACGGCGCGGCGGTCGCGCTGAAGGCGACGCTCGCCGCTCCGCAGCGCGTCGCCGCGTTGGTCGTCTACGAGCCGACGTTGTTCGCGGTGATCGATCAGGCGTCGGCGCCGCCGAACGACGGCGACGGCATTCGCCGCGCGGTCGCCGACGCGTCAGCCGCGCTCGACGCCGGCGACCGCTTCGCCGCCGCGCGCAGCTTCATCGACTACTGGAGCGGCGACGGCGCCTGGGCGGCGGTTCCCGAGCAGCGCAAGCCCCAGGTCGCCGCGCAGGTCGCCAACGTCCGTCGCTGGGCGCACGCGCTGACGCGCGAGCCGACTCCGCTCGCCGCGTTCGCGTCGCTCGACGTTCCCGTGCTCTATCTCACCGGCGCGCGCTCGACGGCGTCGGCGCGCGGCGTGGCGCGGCTGCTGACGGCGACGCTGCCGCGCGTCGAGGTCGTCGAGTTCCCCGGCCTCGGCCACATGGGCCCGGTGACCGATCCGGCCACCGTCGACCCGGTCATCGCCGAGTTCATCGCTGCGCGTCTTCCCGGCGCGCGGTGACGGCACTGCGCAGCGGCCGGAAGAACTCGACGATCTCGCGCGCCAGCGCCTCGGGCTGTTCCATCGCCGCGAAGTGGCCGCCCGCGGGCATCCGCGTCCAGCGGCGGATGTCGGTGTACATCGTTTCAGCGACCGAGCGCGGCGGGTGCAGGATCTCGTGCGGGAACTCGGCGTAGCCCATCGGCACCGCGACGCCGCGCAGCGGGACCGGCCACGGCCCGTGGCGGCGCGCGTAGTACGGCCAGAACGACGAGCCGATCGCGCCGGTGAACCAGTAGAGCGAGATGTCGGCGAGCAGCTCGTCCTTGGAGAACGCACGCTCGACGTCGCCGCCGCAATCCGACCAGGCGCGGAACTTCTCGACGATCCACGCCGCGAGCCCGACGGGCGAATCGGTGAGCCCGAACGCCAGCGTCTGCGGCCGCGTGCCCTGGATCCACTGGTAGCCCGACTCCTCGTCGAGCCAGTTCCTGAGCTCGGCGAGGTACGCCTGCTCTTCGGCACTGCCCTTCGCGAGCAGCTTCGGATCGCGCGGCACCGTGAGCAGGTTCAGGTGGATGCCGACGAGCTTGTCGGCGTGCGCGTGGCCGAGCCGCGACGTCACGAACGCGCCCCAGTCGCCGCCCTGCGCGGCGAAGCGCCCAAAGCCGAGGACGTCGGTCATCAGCTCGGCGAAGCAGTCGGCGATGCGCTCGATCGCGAAGCGCTCCTGCCCGGGAGAAAACGACAGGCCGTAGCCGGGCAGCGAAGGCGCGACGACGGTGAACGCGTCGGCCGGGTCGCCGCCGAAGCGCGCCGGATCGGCGAGACGCGGCAGGATCTCGACGAACTCGAACACCGACCCGGGCCAGCCGTGCGACAGCAGCAGCGGCAGCGGCGCCGGCCCCTTGCCCTGGACGCGCAGGAAGTGCACGTCGATGCCGTGCAACGGGACCTTGAACTGAGCGAATGCGTTCAGCCGCGCCTCCTGCGCGCGCCAGTCGAAGGCGTCGCGCCAGTAGGCGACGAGCTCGCGCAGGTAGGCGACGTCGCTGCCGTACGCCCACGGCGCCCCGGGCGCCTGGTCGGGCAAGCGCGTGCGCGCGAGGCGCTCACGCAGGTCGGCGATCGCCTCGTCGGCGACGTGCAGCGTGAACGGGACGGGCTTGGCCATGGCGCGATCTCCTCGGCGCCATTGTCCGGCCGCGAACGCTTCGGCGCCGGTCGAAACGATCGCAGGCGCGATTGCGGCACAGTCAGGGCGACGACACGAGGAGCGCACGATGGCGATCACCTGCTTCATCCGCTACCGGATCGATCCGTTCCAGCGCGACGCCTTTCGCGCCTACGCGGAGACGTGGGCGCGCGTCATTCCGCGCTGCGGCGGCGACCTGATCGGCTACTTCCTGCCGCACGAAGGGACGAACGACGTCGCCTGGGGCCTGATCGGCTTCGCCAGCCTCGCCGACTACGAGCGCTACCGCGCGGCGCTGCGCGCCGATCCCGAGGGGCGGGCCAACTTCGCGCGTGCCGCCGAAGAGCGCTTCATCCTCGCCGAGGAGCGCAGCTGGCTCGAGGACGTCGCCGCGACGCGCGGCCGGGCGGCCGTCGCCGCGCGGGCAGCGGCATGAGCACGCGCGCCGTCGATCTGCACGAGCCGCGGCTCGCCCGCGTCGCGGCGATGGTCGCCGACCCGGCACGCTCGCGCATGCTCTCGTACCTGCTCGGCGGCGAGCTCGCGAGCGCCGGCGAGCTCGCCGCGGCGGCGTCGGTGACGCCGGCGACGGCGAGCGGCCACCTCGCCAAGCTGAGCGACGCGCGCTTCGTCGTCTGCGAGCCGCGCGGCCGGCACCGCTACTACCGGCTCGCCGACGCCGAGGTCGCGCACGCGCTCGAGGCGCTCGCGCTGGTCGCGGAGCGCGACGTCCACGACCGCGCGTGGGCGCACCCGGCGCGGCGACGGCTGCGCTACGCGCGCTGCTGCTATGGCCACCTCGCCGGCGTGCTCGGCGTCAAGGTGTACGACGCACTGCGCAGCGGGCACTGCCTCGCCACCGCCGCCGACGGTTTTTCACTCACCGAAGACGGCGAGCAGTGGCTGCGCAACCTCGGCCTCGCGCCGTCGCCGCCGTCGCAGCGGCGCCGCTTCGCCTACCCGTGCCTCGACTGGTCGGAGCGCCGCGACCATCTCGCCGGCCAGCTCGCCGACGAGCTCTGCAGCCACTTCGTCGACCGCGGCTGGCTGCGCCGCGACGGCGGCCGCGCGCTGGCGCTGACGCGCGCCGGCGAGCGCGAGCTGCTGCCGCGCCTCGACGCCGCGCCGCCCGTGGACGCTCGCAGGGCCTAGCATCGCGGCTCGCGCCGCCGATCGGCGGCGCCTGGAACGATCGGAGAACCCGCGATGCCCCGCGTCTTCAACTTCAGCGCCGGCCCAGCCGTGCTTCCCGAGGCCGTGCTGCGCCAGGCCGCCGACGAGATGCTCGACTGGCACGGCAGCGGCATGTCGGTGATGGAGATGAGCCACCGCGGCAAGGAGTTCATCGCGATCCACGCCGAGGCCGAAGCGCTCCTGCGCGAGCTGCTCGCCGTCCCGGCGAACTACAAGGTGCTCTTCCTGCAGGGCGGCGCGATCGGCGAGAACGCGATCGTGCCGATGAACATGCTGCGCGGCCGCGCGAGCGCCGACTACATCTCGACCGGCGAGTGGTCGAAGAAGTCGATCGCCGAGGCGAAGAAGTACGCGCGCGTCAACGTCGCGGCGAGCGGCGAGGCGTCGAAGTTCACGAGCATCCCGCCGCGCGAGAGCTGGCGGCTCGACCCCGACGCGGCGTACGTCCACATCTGCTCGAACGAGACGATCGGCGGCGTCGAGTACCACTTCACTCCCGACGTCGGCGACGTCCCGCTCGTCGCCGACATGTCGAGCGACATCCTGTCGCGGCCGGTCGACGTCGCCCGCTACGGCCTCATCTACGGCGGCGCGCAGAAGAACATCGGCCCGGCAGGGCTGACGATCGTCATCGTCCGCGACGACCTCGTCGGCCAGGCGCTGCCGTTCACGCCGTCGGCGTTCGACTACAAGCTCCAGGCCGAAGCCGACTCGATGCTCAACACGCCGCCGACCTACGCGATCTACGTCGCCGGGCTCGTCTTCCGCTGGCTGAAGGCCGAAGGCGGGCTGGCCGCGATCGGCGAGCGCAACCGCGCGAAGGCGGCGCTCCTGTACGAGTTCCTCGACGGCAGCGGCTTCTACTCGAACCCGGTCGCGCGCGCCGACCGCTCGCTGATGAACGTGCCGTTCCGGCTCCGCGACGACAAGCTCGACGCCGCGTTCCTCAAGGGCGCCGAGGAGCGCGGCATGGTGCAACTGAAGGGCCACCGCTCGGTCGGCGGGATGCGTGCGTCGATCTACAACGCGATGCCGCTCGCGGGCGTGCAGGCGCTCGTCGCCTACCTGCGCGAGTTCGAGGCCGAGCATGGCTGAGCGGCCCGGCATCCTGGTGCTCAACCAGGTCTCGGCGGCGGGGCTGGCGCGGCTGCCGGCGGAGCAGTACCGCGTCGGCAAGGACGTCGCCGATCCCGTCGCGATCCTCGTCCGCTCGGCCGACCTGCACGGAGTCGAGATCGCGCCGAGCGTCAGAGCGATCGGCCGCGCCGGCGTCGGCACCGACAACATCCCGGTCGACGCGATGAGCCGCCGCGGCATCCCGGTCTTCAACGCGCCGGGCGGCAACGCCAATGCCGTCAAGGAGCTCGTGCTCGCCGGCATGCTGCTCGCCGCGCGCCGGATCGCGCCCGCGCTCGCCTTCGTCGGCACGCTCGACGCCAGCGCCGGCGACCTCGACCGCACGGTCGAGAACGGCAAGAAGGCGTTCGCGGGCTACGAGCTGTGCGGGCAGACGCTCGGCATCGTCGGCCTCGGCAAGATCGGCTGCCTCGTCGCCGATGCGGCGATCAAGCTCGGCATGAACGTGCTCGGCTTCGACCCCGACATCACCGTCGACGCGGCGTGGAGCCTGCCCTCGCAGGTGCGGCGCGCGACCAGCGTCGCCGAGGTGCTCCGTCAGGCGCAGTTCGTGACGCTGCACGTTCCGCTCGTCGACGCGACGCGCCACCTCGTCAACGACTCGAACATCGGGCTGATGCGGCCGGGTGCGGTGCTGCTCAACTTCAGCCGCGACGGCGTCGTCGCCGACGACGCGGTCGTCGCCGCGCTCGCCGCCGACCGCCTCGGCCACTATGTCTGCGACTTCCCCTCGCCGGCACTGCACGGCCGGCCGCGCGTGCTCGCGTTGCCGCACCTCGGCGCATCGACGCGCGAGGCCGAGGACAACTGCGCGGTGATGGTCGTCGAGCAGCTGCGCGACTACCTCGAGCACGGCAACGTGACGAACGCGGTCAACTTCCCCCAGGTGGCGATGGCGCGCGAGTCGCCCTGGCGTGTCGCGATCGCCAACGCCAACGTGCCGAACATGCTCGGCCAGATCTCGACCGCGATGGCGCGCGCCGGGCTCAACATCCACAACATGGTCAACAAGTCGCGCGGCGAGATGGCCTACACGCTGGTCGACGTCGACAGCCCGGTCCTGCCGGACGTGCTTGCCGGGATCGCCGCGATCGACGGCGTCCTCGCGGTCCGCTACCTGCCGGTGGCCGACGCGCGCTAGGCGGTCACGTCGACCACGCTGCCGGCCGCGGGCGCGAGCGCCTCGGCGTCGCCGCCGAGAGCGCTCGCGATCCGCTGCAGCAGCGCGACCAGCGCGTCGCCCGTCGCGTCGTCGCCTTCGCCCGCACCGCGCGCAGTTGCCAGTTCCCGAAACGCGGTGAGGAGCGGTGACGCCGCCGCCGGCGACGTCGCGGCGGAGGCGTGCGTGGCCGACGTCGCCGCGCTCGCGGCGTCGGCGGCCGCGGCGGTCGCGGCGCCGGCGTCCGGCGCCGCGGGCGACTGCGCGGCGGCACCGGCCTGCAGCCGCGCGACGAGCGCGTCGAGCCGCTGCGCGATCGTCGCCGCGCTCGTCCGCCCCCACGCGAAGCCGCGCCCGTGGCCGCCTTCGTCGGCGCTCGGCCGCAGCCCGGCGAGGAGCGCGTGCACGAAGCCGTGCAGCGCCTGCTTCGCGGCGTGTCCGTCTGCTGGCTGCGCGCGCGCACCGGCGTCGGCCGCCGGCAGCAGCGACTCGACCGCGGTGGCGATCGCAGCGAGCAGCGCGTGGCGGCTGTTCGGCACGGCGCGCTCGCTCGCGCCGTCATCGCCGAGCGGGGACGGCCGACGCTCGCCTCCGGCGTCGACCGCCGCGATCGCGGTCGATCGTGTCGTCAGGGCGTGGATCGCGATGGCCATCGAGGCTCCCGGGGCGGCACTGCGCCGATCGCGCTGTATCGGCCTGCGCGCGCCGCGCCTTGAGCGGCTTCGTGTAGCGAAGCGTATCGTTCGTCGTTCCACAGCCAGCCCGCATCGCGACCATGCAGATCGACCGCATCTCCGCCCTCGGCGCGGCCCTCGCGTCCGCATCGCTCCTGCTCGCTGCCTGCGCGAGCGCCCCGCAGCAGGACGCAGGTCCCGTCCTCGAGCGTGCGTCGCAGGCGATGGGAACGGCGCAGCTCATCACCCTGCGCACGACCGCCGAAGGCACCGGCTACACGTTCGGCCAGGCGTACAAGCCAGGCGGCGCGTGGCCGAAGATCACGCTGCATTCGATGACGCGCAGCATCGACTACGCGAGCGGAACGATGCGCGACGAGATCGTGCTCAGCCGCGCCGAGCCGCAGGGCGGCGGCGGCTATCCGCTCACCGGCGAGCAGCGCAACGACCAGTTCGTGAGCGGCGAGATCGCGTGGAACCAGGCGGGGACGACGGCGACGCCGGGTCCGCGCTTCGTCACCGAGCGCATCCATCAGCTCTGGATCACGCCGCACGGCGCGATCAAGGCGGCGCAGCGCGGCGGCGCGCGCGCGCGGCCGGCCGACGCCGGGACGACGGCGGTCTCGT
>Ga0207703_10004896_pt1 | contig 10885 bp, 11 predicted proteins | sample KBSSwiS12_FD_184304 | JGI IMG/M metagenome (GOLD analysis project Ga0207703, IMG submission 184304) | Switchgrass rhizosphere microbial communities from Kellogg Biological Station, Michigan, USA - KBS Switchgrass S1-2 (SPAdes) (version 2) | ecosystem: Host-associated > Plants > Roots >... | reverse complement strand
TTCGAGCGCCTTGCGGCCGATGAATTCGTGATCGAATCGCACCGCCTTGTCCCAGTTCACCTCGAACGGATTGCGCTGGCGCGCGCGAAGGTCCGCGGGATCGTAGCTGCCCGTCCGCTGGGAGTGGAGCGCGAAATGGTCCTCCCCGACCCAGTCGCGGAAGCCCTGATCGTTGACCACGGCCATGCCGAATGTCCAGTTGGCCTGCGGAAAGCCGCCTTCGACATGATTGACGAGATAGGTGCGCCAGCCAAGGCGCTCGATCCCGATATCCTTGTTCGCCTGATAGATGGCGTCGTACACCGCCGGACCATCCGCGATCGGCCCGCGCACCTCATAGGCGAGGTTGCCCGACATGCCGATGCGGCCCACCTCGACGGTCTTGCCCGCGATGCGCGTCTTGCGATAGCGCAGGAACTTGATGTCGCTGAGGTCTTCGCCGGTGGCGCGCTGCAGCGCCTCCAGCGACCGCGGCCCGGCGATCTGCGTCAGGTAGCTGTCCTCCATCCAGACCCGCACGTCGAACTTTCCCTTGAGCCCCTGGTAAAGCGCCCAGGGCCCGGCTGCGAAATGGCGGTAATGCCCGTCGTCATAGCGCTGCAGGATGCCATGCGCGGCGATCAGCCCTTCCTCGGTGCACATCACCGCATGCCGCATCGTGCCTTCCGGGAAGCTTGCCAGATTGTTGGTGCAAAGCTGCGCCACGAAGGTGTCGGCGTCCGGTCCGTCGACGCAGGCGACGGGGCCCGAGAGACCCGTGTGGATATAGCAACTCTGCTTCCAGGACAGGCTCTCGGGCTTCCACCCGTTATATTCCCATGGCCGCAGCCTATCGCCGACGGCCACGTACAATGTCGGCTCGGCATAATAGGGGAATGCAAGTGTCTGGTTAAACGGCGTAGTCATGCTTCTCTCCTGAATTTTTGGCCCCTGACTCATTAACCGCGCGCCCTTGATCCGCCTCCGACGCCGATACGATACTGCGTCAGGCAAAAGGGCCGCTCATATCCTCTCATCGGAGCAAGGCCTGCAGGGCGGGGACCAGGTGCGGCCTGTGATCGGGGGGAATGCGCCCGAGCAGATCATCCTCGAACTCCCGGGTGATGGTGTCGACCCGAGCGCGGCAGGTGCGGCCCTCTTCGGTCAGCAGGATGGCCAGCGACTTCCGATCGAGCGGCTCGCGCCGTATCAATCCAGCACCTTCAAGACGTGCGAGCAACGGCGCCATGTTGGCGCGCTGGATGTCGAGTATCTTCCCTATATCCGCAGAGGTCAGGTCCGTTCGCGCGTCCAGCAGCAGCAGCACGGTCGCCTCTGAAATCCGCAGGTCCAGAGCAGCAAGGCGGGCGGCAAGTTCCGCCATCATCGCATTCGCGGCGCGGCGCAGCAGGTAGCCGGGCAGGGTCGACAGGGGATCGACCAGCGCCGCAGCAGTCCGGCGTTCCGACAACTCATTCATCGCATTATTCTTGCCCATGGCCTTGCCTAGCTCCCGGTATCGCTATTGACTATAGCAAAATAAAAGTTATCGAACATAGCAATTCATTATGTACCGGAGAGTGTGATGACCGAGCGCGCCGAAGAGGATACCGTCGCTGTCCATGTCGAGGCGCGCATCGCGTGGGTCTCGTACAATCGCCCGGAAAAGCGCAATTGCATGAGCCCGAAGCTCAATCGGCAGATGCTGCGCGTGCTGGAAAGCCTTGAGTTCCGCGACGATGTGGGCGTGCTGGTGCTGACCGGCGAGGGCGATGCCTTCTCGGCCGGCATGGACCTCCAGGAATATTTTCGCGAGAACGAAGAGCTGGGTATCGGCGCGATCCGCAAGAGCCAACGTGAGGCCTATTCGTGGTGGGATCGGCTGCGTTGGTACGAGAAGCCGACCATCGGGATGGTCAATGGCTGGGCCTTTGGTGGCGCCTACGGCCCGCTCCACGCACTCGACATCGTAGTTGCCGCCGACACTGCGACTTTCGGCCTGTCCGAGATCAACTGGGGCATCTTGCCGGGGGGCGGCGCCAGCAAGGTGGCGCAGGAACTGATGCCGTTCCGCAAAGCGATCTACCACGCCATGATGGGCGAGAACCTGACCGGCAGACAAGCGGCCGAACAGGGCCTGGTGACGGAAAGCGTGCCCGCCGATCAACTGCGCGCGCGGGTGGAGGAGATCGCCGGCGTCCTGCTCAAGAAAGATCCCAACGCGCTACGCTCCACCAAGTGGGCGATGCGCCGCATGACCGAGATGACCTTCGACAATGCGATGGACTATCTGATCCGCGCGCAGGAGGCGCTGAACGGCATGGGCGGGCTGGAGGCACGCAAGGAGGCGACCCGTCAGTTCCTCGACGAAAAGACTTACAAGCCCGGGCTGGGCGCGTTCGACGCATCAAAGGTGGCCAAGTAAGCCAGCACGGGGAGAGGGCAGATGCCAGAAACGCTTCACGCGGCGATGATCACGCGCCTGTTGCGGCCGCGATCGATCGCGGTCGTCGGCGCCAGCGACAAAGCCGGGGCGCTCGGCGCGTCCTTGCTGCGAAATCTCGACCGTCATGCTTTTGCAGGGCCGATCTATCCGATCAACCCGAGCCGGGAGACGATCGGCGGCCGCGCATGCCTCAGTTCGATCGACGACCTGCCCGAGGGGGTTGACGCGGCCGTGCTTGCCATCCCGCGTGTGGCCGTGCTCGACGCGATCCGCAGGCTCGCCAAGCGCAAATGCGGCGCCGCGATCGTCTTTTCCGCCGGTTTCGCGGAAGGCGGCGAGGAAGGGCTGATCGAACAGGCGGAGATCGCCCGGATCGCGTCGGAAGCCGGCATGGTGCTGGAAGGCCCCAATTGCCTCGGCATGGTCAACCATGTCGACAGCGTCCCGCTGACGTTCGTCGAAACCCGATGCATCGCTCCGGCTGGGCGCAAGGCGATCGGGATCGTGTCGCAATCCGGCGCGATGGCGGCGGTGCTGGGCACGACGTTGCAGGCGCGCGACGTTGCCCTCAGCTATTCGGTGTCGACCGGCAATGAGGCCGCCTCCACCGTCGAAAATTATGTCGACTGGCTGGTCGATGAACCAAACACCAGCGTCGTGGCGATGATCGTCGAGCAATTCCGCGATCCTCGCCGCTTCCTTGAGGTGGCGAAGAAAATCCGCGCTGCGGGTAAGCAGATCGTGCTGCTTCATCCGGGCAAGTCGAGCGCGGCGCGCGCGAGCGCGGCCACGCACACCGGCGCCATGGCCGGCGACTACCAGCTGATGCGGGCCAAGGTGCAGCGCGCCGGCGTCATCCTGGCTGAGACGATCGAAGAGCTGGGCGACATCGCCGAAATCCTGGTGCGCTGCCCTGCACTGGCACGGCCCGAATTGGCCGTGCTCGGCGAGTCCGGTGCCTTCAAGGCGCTGACGCTCGACTTCGCCGAGGAGCTCAGCCTACCGCTGGCCACGCTGGGCGATGAGGACAGCCCCGCGCTTCGCGCCGCGCTGCCTTCATTCGTGCCGGTTAGCAATCCGCTCGACATCACCGCGCAGGGCCTGAGCGAGCCGGCGATCTATACCCGCACGCTGGCTGCGCTGTTCGATGACCCGCGGGTCGGCGGGATCGTCTGCGGCATCATCCAGGGCGATCCGGTGACCAGCGGGATCAAGGTTCCGGCAATTCTGGCTGCGCTCGACGGTCGCACGTCAACCAAGCCCCTGATCTTTGCCGGTCTGGACGAGGGCGCACAAATCCCCCCGGACTTCATCGCAGACCTGCGCGCGCGCGGGGTTCCATGGTTTCCTTCCAACGAACGCGCTTTCCGCGCCCTCGCCGCACTGGCACGGCAGACGCGGGGGACCGAGGGCGGCCACAGCCCGGTGCCGACGCCCGTGGCCGGCCTGCAGGCATATAGCGGCGTTGTTCCTGAGTATCGCGCCAAGGCGCTGCTGGCCCCGTTCGGCGTGCCTTTCCCGACCGGGCGCTTCGCTGCCGATGCGGACGAGGCTGTCAGCGCGGCCGAGGCACTGGGCTTTCCGGTTGCGATGAAGGCGCAGGCGGCCGCGCTCAGCCACAAGAGCGATGCCGGCGGCGTGGCCCTCAACCTGGCCGACGACGCCGCTGTGCGCGCAGCTTGGGCTCGGATGCACGATGCCGTCGCAGCGTACGACAGTTCCATCGTGCTGGACGGCGTCCTCATTGAGGCCATGGGTCAACGCGGGGTCGAGATGATCGTGGGCGGTCGCAACGATCCCGACTGGGGACCGGTAGTTTTGGCCGGGTTCGGCGGGGTCACCGCCGAGATCCTGCACGACGTCCGGTTGATCACCCCCGACCTGTCCGAAGCGGAGATCGCGGTCGAACTCATGCAGCTCAGGAGTGCGGCGCTGCTCAGCGGCTACCGCGGTGGACCTGCGCTCGACGTCCCTGCGCTGGCGCGGCTGATCCGCACAATAAGCGCCATCCTGCTCGCCGAGCCCGAGCTACGTGAGATCGATCTCAATCCCGTCATACTCGGCCCCGTCGGCCAGGGCGTGACCGCGCTGGACGCGCTGATCGTGCGAGGATGACCGGAGATAGCTGCCAGGCGGCAGGATAGGGCCGCCTATCCCGCCGATCACTTCCGCCCCGTCAATCGTTGATCTTGGAGAGCGGCATGGAATTCAACCGCATCAATCCGATCACAGGCGAATTGGCCTCTTCCGCACCCGCGCTGAAGGCCGACGATGTTCCGGCGATCGCGGCGCGGGCGGCCGCGGCGTTCCCCACCTGGGCGGCGCAGGGGCCCAACGCCCGCCGCGCCGTGCTGATGAAGGCGGCCGATGCGCTGGCGGCGCGCAAGAACGATTTCGTCGCGGCGATGATGGCGGAGACCGGCTCGACGGCGGGCTGGGCCATGTTCAACCTGACGCTTGCGACCGGATGGTGCGCGAGGCGGCGGCCCTGACCACGCAGATCGCTGGCGAGGTGATCCGGGCTGCCTCGCCATGGCGCTGAAGGAGCCAGTGGGGGTGATCCCGGGCATTGCGCCCTGGAATGCCCCGATCATTCTGGGTGTGCGAGCGATCGCCGTCCCGCTCGCCTGCGGCAACAGCGTGATCCTCAAGGCCAGCGAATTGTGCCCGCGCACCCATGCACTCATCATCGAGGCATTCGCCGAAGCCGGGTTCCCGGAGGGCGTCGTCAACGTGGTGACCAATGCGCCCGAGGATGCGGCAGAGGTGGTCGGCGCGCTGATCGATGCGCCGGAGGTGAAGCGGATCAACTTCACCGGATCGACCAACGTCGGCCGGATCATCGCGAAGCGCGCGGCCACTCCCGGGCGATCCGTTCGAAGGTATTGCGGCTCGCCTCGATATTCGCCTCGATCCTCAGCTTCTTCACGACAGACGGATCGCGACCTTCGGCGAGAACGGCGCGTGCCTCGTCACGCTTCTCGCGTGCGGTGACGAGCGCTACCATCGGGTAGATCCCGAACGACATGCTCTTCTGCTTTCCGTCGTACGAATAATTCCAGCGCCACAGTTTGCCGCCGCTGGGTGTCACCAACAGGAACAGGCGGTTGCTGTCGGTGAGTTTGTAGGCCTTCTCGCGCGGCTTTGCCGCTCGCACTTTTGCATCATTCAGCAAGGGTCATCTCCGATACCACGTTTTTCCAAGCCGATGCCGCGCGCTGAACCCCACGCCATTGCCGGAGGCGTGCGGACGGCCGTGGCCGAGCTGACCTGCTAAACGTCAGTTATCAGAGGGAAAAAGTCGATATCGACAGACTTCTACGGCCCTCTGCGGAGGGGTGCCTGGCGGAGACGGAGGGATTCGAACCCTCGGTACGAGTAATCCCCGTACGGCGGTTTAGCAAACCGCTGGTTTCAGCCACTCACCCACGTCTCCGGCTGCGGCGAAGGGGGGCTATAGCCGGGGGCGACGGTACGATCAACCGCGCCTTTTCCACGCGTTCGGCGCGCAATCGACTCGGCTCGTCGCGCCGTTCATTGCGGGGCAAGGCAAGCCGGCGCTAGGGTGCTCAATCGAGGCGCGGCGGGGGAGTTTACCATGCGCAAGGCATTGACGTTGCTGTCGCTCTTCGCCGCGTTCGGCCTCGGCGGCCCGGGCATGGCGCAGGTGCGCACGATCGATCCCAACCAGGCGATCGACAGCGACCTGAACCGTCCCCAGACCACACCAGCGCCCCAGCCCTATCCCAACCAGACGTCTCCCGGCCAGTCCGATCCGGGCCAGCCGGTGCCCACCGGGATGCCGGTCGACCCCGGGGCGCAGGCGCCGCAAGGCGGCCCCACGGCAGGGACCGCGGCAGCGCCGGCAACCGCCCGCAGCGACGCCGATCATGCGGCGGCCACCGCCACCACCTTCCAGCGCCAGGAAATCCTCGCTGCCGCCGAGGGCACGTTCGGCAAGGGCGCCGCGGGCCTGGCCGGGATCATCGAGCGCACGCTCAAGGACCAGGGCGAGCCCAACGCTTATATCGCCGGGCGCGAAGCAGGTGGCGCGATCGTGGTCGGCCTGCGCTACGGCTCGGGCACGATGTTCCACAAGGTCGAGGGTCCGATGCCGGTGCACTGGACCGGACCGTCGATCGGCTTCGACCTGGGCGGCGATGCCAGCAAGGTGTTCGTGCTGGTCTACAACCTTTATGACAGCGAGGAACTGTTCAGGCGCTTCCCGGCCGGCGAAGGCCGGCTCTATGTCGTGGGCGGCTTTGCGGCGAGCTATCTCAGACGCGGCAATATCGTGCTGATCCCGATCCGGCTCGGCGTCGGATGGCGCCAGGGCGTCAATCTCGGCTATATGAAATTCAGCCACAAGGGCCGTGTCATCCCGTTTTAAGGCGAGGCGCGGCCGGCGCGGCCGCCAACCGCCTGACTCGCGCGAGCCCGGCCGGCGCGGCCCCGTTGCGACGACGCGGGCTTTGCCTGCGGCGGGCGGGGAGCCTAGGATCGCCCGATGACCGACTCGACCGACGAGATGATGATCGACACACCCGATGGCCCGATGACCTTCGCGGCGTGGAAGAAGAAGCATCCGGTGCAGATCCCGTCGCGGCGCACCAAGGGCAAGAAGCTGCCGGTCAAGGTCAAGCGGTTCACCGACAACAAGTGAGCGTTAGGCCGCGATGCGCCACGCCAGCCGCTCGCCGGCATGGAATGGCACCAGCGCGTCATCCCCGACGGCGATCCGCTCCGGCACCATGACGGGCACCCGCTCCAGCGTCACCACGCCCTCATTGAGCGGCAGGCCGTAGAAACGCGGGCCGTGCTCCGAGGCGAAGCCCTGAAGCCGGTCGAGCACGTCGTCCTCGTCGAACACTGCGGCATAGCTTTCCAGCGCGAAAGGCGCGTTGAAGATGCCGGCGCAGCCGCACGCGGCCTCCTTGCGCGCGGCACTGTGCGGCGCGCTGTCGGTGCCGAGGAAGAATTGCGGCGATCCTGATGTCGCGGCGGCACGCACCGCGCGGCGATGCATCTCGCGCTTGGCGACGGGCAGGCAATAAGCGTGCGGCCGGAGACCGCCATCGAACATCGCGTTGCGGTTGATGTGGAGATGCTGCGGCGTGATCGTTGCGGCCACCAATGGCCCCGAGGCGGCGACGAAATCCGCCGCCTCGGCGGTGGTTATATGCTCCAGCACGACCTTGAGCGCGGGGAAGTCGCATATCAGCGGCGCGAGCACGCGCTCGATGAACACCGCCTCGCGATCGAAGATATCGACCGCGCGGTCGGTGACCTCGCCATGGATCAGCAGTGGCATACCGATCCGCTGCATCGCCTCAAGTACGGGGGCGATCCGCGCGATGTCGGTCACACCATGCGCGGCGTTGGTGGTGGCGTGCGCGGGGTAGAGCTTGCACGCCGTCACCACGCCTTCGCCGTGTCCGCGCATAATCTCATCGGGGTCGCTGTCGTCGGTAAGGTAGAGCGTCATCAGCGGGGTGAAGTCGCTGCCCGCCGGCAGCGCCGCGAGGATGCGATCGCGATAAGCCGCCGCCGCCGCCGCCGTCGTCACCGGCGGGGCGAGATTGGGCATCACGATCGCCCGGGCGAACTGCCGAGCGGTGTAGGGCGCGACCGCCTCCAGCATCGCGCCATCGCGCAGATGGACGTGCCAGTCATCGGGGCGGCGGATGGTGAGACGGTCGGTCATGGCAAACCCCTTAATTGCGGGCGGCGCTTCGCGCCACTACCTAGGGCGCATGGGCACATGGCTTTCCGACCGCGCGTTGATCCGCATCGCCGGTGACGATCCGCGCGACTTCCTGCAGGGACTGGTGACCAGCGACATGCGTGGAGCCTTGCCGGTCTGGGCCGGTCTGCTCAGCCCACAGGGCAAGGCGCTGTTCGACTTCATCGTCTGGCCGGACGGGGATGCGCTGCTGATCGATTGCGAAACCGCAGTCGCCGAGGCGCTTGCGCGGCGGCTGACGATGTACCGCCTGCGTCGGGCGATCACCATCGAACCGGCGTCGGGCGGCGTGCATTGGGCGCCGGACGGCAGCGAGGGCGTGGCCGATCCACGCCTGCCCGAACTGGGGCGGCGCTGGCTGGGCGAGGCGGCCGGAGAGCCCGCCACCGGGTGGCGCGCACATCGCCTGGCGCTTGGCGTCACCGAGGGCCGCGCCGAGCTGGGCGATGGCGAGACACTATGGCTGGAAGCCAATGCCGGTGAACTGAACGGCGTCAGCTTCACCAAGGGCTGCTATGTCGGGCAGGAGAACACCGCACGGATGCACCACCGCGCCAAGGTCAACCGCCGGCTGGTCGTCGCGCCGCTCGCTGAGGCGGGCGACCGCACGCGGGTGAGCTATCCCGATCTGGGGTTGATGGTCGAACTGCGCCGGGTGGAGAATCTCGGCGATGCGCTGCGACCAGCATGGCTGGAGGCCGTCCTCGCCCTGAAAGAAGATTGATTCACGCGAAGACGCGAAGGCGCAAAGCGTGTCGATCCCGGTGTGGCAGGCGCGCGGAATGCGCGACGACACGTCGCCTTATTTTTCTTCGCGACTTCACGCCTTCGCGTGGACAAATAGCGGTAGCGCGAACGGAGGGTCCCGGAACAGGTCCGGCATGACGGAGGAGAGTTACCGCCCGATCGATGAATAGGCGAAGCCGGCGCGGGCGGCGTCGGCCGGGGGGTAGACGTTGCGCAGGTCGACCATCACCGGCGCAGTCATCGTCGCGGCCAGCCGCTTGAGGTCGAGCGCGCGATAGATATCCCACTCAGTGACGATCGCGATCGCGTCGGCGCCCTCGGCCGCGTCATAGGCGTCGCGGCAATAGGTCACCTCGGGCATCATGCCCTGGGCGATCTCCATCCCTTCCGGGTCGTGCGCGCGCACCTTGACCCCGGCATCGAGCAGGCTCTGCACGATCGCCAGGCTCGGCGCATCGCGCATGTCGTCGGTATTGGGCTTGAAGGTCAGGCCGAGCACCGCGACGGTCTTGCCGCGCACCCCGCCATTGCCCTCGCCTCCCAGCGCATGGATCACCTTGCGGCCCATCGCGCGCTTGCGGCTGTCATTGACCTGCACCACCGCCTCGACGATGCGCACCGGCGATTCGAAATCCTCCGCCGTCTTGAGCAGTGCCAGCGTGTCCTTGGGAAAGCACGATCCGCCATAGCCCGGGCCGGCATGGAGAAACTTCGAGCCGATGCGATTGTCGAGGCCGATGCCGCGCGACACGTCCTGCACATCGGCACCGACCGCTTCGCACAGGTCGGCAATCTCGTTGATGAAGGTGATCTTGGTCGCGAGGAAGGCGTTGGCGGCATATTTGATCAGTTCGGCGGTGCGCCGGCCAGTGAACAGGATCGGGCTCTCGCCGAGATAGAGCGGACGATAGACCTCGCGCATCACGCCCTGGGCGCGGGCGTCGTCGGTGCCGATGACAATACGGTCCGGGCGCTTGAAGTCCCCGATCGCGGCGCCCTCACGCAGGAATTCGGGGTTCGACACCACGGCGACGGGAATGTCCGGGGAGACGATGTCGGCAAGGATCGCCTCCACCTTGTCGCCGGTGCCGACCGGCACGGTCGACTTGGTGACGATCACGGTCGGGCCGGTGATCGCCGCGCCGATCTCCTTCGTCGCCTCGAACACATAGGTCAGGTCGGCATGGCCGTCGCCGCGGCGGGAGGGCGTGCCGACCGCGATGAACACCGCGTCGGCGCCGGCGACCGCTGCCTTGAGATCGGTAGTGAAGGTCAGCCGCCCGGCCGCGACATTGGCCGCGACCAGCGTATCGAGACCCGGTTCGAAGATCGGCATGCGTCCGGCCTCGAGCGCGGCGATCTTGCCGGCGTCCTTGTCGACGCAGATCACGTCATGGCCGAAATCCGAAAAGCAGGCGCCGGAAACCAGGCCGACATAGCCCGAGCCGATCATCGTTATGCGCATGATGGTGGTTCAACCTCGAAAATGCGGCGCGAACGAGCGTCCGCGCGGGAGATGGCGCCCTCTACCCAAAGCATCGGCGATTGTCAGCCTCTGGCCGTTCGACGCATACGCATCAGATTCCGGCGCCCGTCGCAAGCAAGAAAAAGGGGACCGGCGAACCGGTCCCCCAAATCTTCGTCAGCATTGGGTCGAGCTTAGTTGCCCGAACCCGGCCCGTAGGTGAGTTCCACGCGGCGGTTCTGAACCTCGCGGACACCATCGGCGGTCTGAACGCGCAGGTGAGCGGGGTCTTCGCCGAACGCCTGGGTGGTCATCACGCCCTCGGGGATCGAGTGAGCGCCGAGATAGGCCTTCACCGCGTCCGCGCGACGCTGCGACAAACCGATATTGTACTTCGGCGTGCCCGAACGATCGGTGAAGCCGGCGATCATGACCTGCGCGCTGCCGCAATTGGCATACTGCGCGACGGCGTTGTCGAGGATCGACGCGGCCTCAGGGGTGATGT
>Ga0207703_10004895_pt1 | contig 10887 bp, 12 predicted proteins | sample KBSSwiS12_FD_184304 | JGI IMG/M metagenome (GOLD analysis project Ga0207703, IMG submission 184304) | Switchgrass rhizosphere microbial communities from Kellogg Biological Station, Michigan, USA - KBS Switchgrass S1-2 (SPAdes) (version 2) | ecosystem: Host-associated > Plants > Roots >... | reverse complement strand
GCAGCGGCAGGAGCTTCGCGTTGCCGTTGAGGACCTCGGCCGCCAGCGCCAGCGAGATGAGCAGCGCCGGCGTCATGAACGTGCCGAGGTAGCAGGCACCGATGAAGGCGAGCAGCCCGGCGCCGTACTCGATGACCTTCGACGAACCGCGCTCGGCGCCGGCCATCGAGAGCGCGACCGCGCAGGCGACTGCCGCGACGTAGATGCGGTTGCGGGTCAGCTCCACGCCGTCTCAGCCGTCGAGCCGGGACGTGCTCCCGTTCACCTGCTGGTTGACCACGAGCGTCGCCAGCGCCACGCCGGCGACCAGGCCGAGTCCGACCGACGCGGCGATGGCGAGCTCGACCGTCGACTTGCGGTTGTCGCCGACGTAGGTGGCCGGCGCCACGATCTGCACCTGACCCGAGCTGCCGGCCGCCTGCTGCAGGTCGGTGTACTGCGTACCGAGCGTGTCGGCCTTCAGCTTCGTGGTGGCCGCCGCGGCGCGGGCCTGCGCGAGCTGCTGCAGCAGCGCTGGACTGGGGTCGGCCGACGCGGTCGCGGCGCGGTTCGTGCGGTCGAGGTTGTCCTGGGCCGCCGCGTTGTCCTGGGCCGCCGCCTGGTAGTCGGCGAGCACCTTGGCCAGCTGGTCACCGCCGGCGGTGCGCCGCGCGTAGTTCAGCAGCCCGTTGGCGGCGGCCTGGGCGTACCGCAGCGCCTCGGCGCGGGTCTTGCCGGTGCCCTCGACGCGGATGATCGACGACTGGGGGACCGATGTCGCCGAGATGTGGCCGTTGGCGGTGCCCTTCGGCAGCTTGAGGTCGCTGGAGACGCCGTCGGCGATGGCGGGCGTGCCGACGAGGCGCGCGTACGTCGAGGCGAGCGACTGCGCGGCCGAGACGAAGCCCGGGATCGCCTGGGCCTGGGCGTCGAACCCGCCGACGAGGAGCCGCGCCTCGGCGGTGTGGACGGGCTCCTTCGTGAACGCCACCAGCAACGACGGCATCAGGAACGTCAGGACCGGGAGCAGGACGAGCAGCGGCCGGGCGATGGCGGCCGCGCTCGGCGCGACGCGGCCGGTGACCGGAGACGGGATCGGGTCGTTGCGCCGCGACCGGCGAGGGGCAGGGGGCCGCGGGGGCGGCGAGAGGATCGTCGCGGTCGAGCCGCGCTCCATGCCCGTGTCCATCGCAAGTTCCTTCGTCCGACAACGAGAGCGACTGGCGCGTATGGCACCACTTGTTCAGTTCGTGCCCGTCCGAGGCCGATCCTGCACCCCCGGGTGCCGGGCGCGGCGGTCAGCGCCCTCCGGGCACAGTGGCGGCATGAGCGAGCGCAGCGAGCCCCGAACGCAGATCATCGAAGCGACCACTCGGATGGCCGTGCTCACCGACGGCCGGCGGTGGGACGAACTGCCGGGCCTCTTCACCCCGACCGTCCGGCTCGACTACTCGGCCCTCTTCGGCGGCGACGCCGTCGAGGTGAGTGCCGACGCGGTCGCCCGCGGCTGGGCGACGGCGCTGTCCCCGCTGACGACGCAGCACCTGGTCACGAACCACCTGGTCGACATCACCGATCACGACGCCACCGTCACCGCGTCCTTCCAGGCGACCCACGTCGCCGACGCGACCGGCGACCGGTGGGTCCTCGGCGGCGACTACCGGTACCAGCTCGTCCTGGCCGAGGGCCGATGGCTGATCCGAGGCGTGACGCTCACCCCCCGCTGGGAGACCGGCGACCGCGCCATCCTCGGCGCCTCCTCGTGAGCCGTCAGCCGAGGGGCGGCGCGAGGGCGACGCGGGGCGTGCCGCCGCCGCCGACGGCCGCCGGCCCGTTGTCGGTGACGATCCGCAAGAGGCTGCGGAGCGTGGCGACGTCGTGGCGCAGGTCGCCCGCCTGCTGGGTGCCCGCCGACGTCGGCTCGGCGTACAGGCACACGCACCCGGATCGATCGACGACGTACGCGCCGTAGTCCTGCAGGGCGCGGGCGACGGCCACACCGGTGGGCGTGAGCCCCAGCGTCGTGACGTCGACCGACGGCGGGATGGCCGCGAGCGAGCCCATCGGCACCGAGCCGGAGTAGGTCGTCGCCGCGTTGCCGTCCTGGGCGGTGGCCGGCCACACCGGGCCCCGGGCCAGCTGGCCGCCGGTGAGGGCGAGAGCCAGGGCGTGGTGGATGGCGCCCTGCTGCAGCTCCCAGGTGCGGATCAGCCCGCCGATGGCGCTGCCGCCGTAGGCCCGCACGCCGCCCTGGCCGACGCCCGGGCCGTAGAGGTCCGTGCGGACGTGGTAGCCGGTGGTGAAGTTCGGGAAGCTGCCCTGCACGTCCCAGTTCTCGTCCACGTAGTGGCCGGTGGGGTCGATGACGTGGAGGTGGCGGTCGGTGCCGGCCGCCGGCGTGGCTCCGGCGGGCACGGCGACGCGCACGGTGGCGAACCCGGCCCGGGAGAACACGGCCAGGGGGTCGGTGACCGACGCCTGGTAGATCGGGTGCGAGTACTGCTCGACGTTCGCCCAGGCGACGATGCTCGGGTCGATGAGGTTGGCCGTCCTGGTCGCCGACGCCGACTCGTAGGTGGCGTTCGAGCCGATCGGCATGTTCCACGGCGAGTCCGACGCGAACGGCCAGAGGGCGGCCACGCGGCTCGCCGGAGCGGGCGACGGCGACGGCGACGGCGCCGGCGCCGGCGCCGAGCCGGCGAGGGGATGGGCGCTCACGACCCCGTCGATCGAGGCGAGGGCGTAGCCGCCACCGCCGGCGACGGCCGTCGTGCCCCGGTTCCCGGTGCCGTTGAACGGCGCATCGCCGAAGGTGAAGATCCCACCGTCGGCGGCCGCCAGCCAGTAGCCGTGACCGGTCGGCGAGGCCGCCATGCCGACGATCGGCTGGTTGAGGGTGAGGGCGCCGGTCGAGCCGTAGAAGTGGGCGTCGCCGAAGCTGAAGATCCCGCCGTCGGTCGCGACCAGCCAGTAGCCGTGACCGGTCGGCGACGCCGCCATGCCGACGATCGGCTGGTTGAGCGTGAGGGCGCCGGTCGAGCCGTAGAACGCGGCGTCGCCGAAGCTGAAGACCCCGCCGTCGCGGGCCACCAGCCAGTAGCCGCGGCCCGACGCGGTCGAGGCCATGCCGACGATCGGCTGGTTGAGCTTGAGGGCGCCGGTCGAGCCGTAGAACGCGGCGTCGCCGAAGCTGAAGATGCCGCCGTCGCGGGCGACGAACCAGTAGCCCTGACCGCTGGGCGTGGCCGCGATGCCGACGATCGGCTGGTTGAGCGACTGCCCGGCGAGGGAGCCGTGGCTCGTGGCGTCGCCGTCGGTCGAGAGCTGGCCGTCGGCCGCGACGAGCCAGTGACCGGCGCCGGAGGGGGTGGTGGCGATGCCGACGACGGCACCGGGGCCGGCCGCCGCCGCGCTCGTGACCCCGAAGCCGCCGAGCAGCACCGTGCCCGCCAGGGCTACGCAGAGTAGGCGTTTCATCACGAACGGGATCGGTCCCCCGATCGCCCGCCTTGAGCGCGCCCCTCACACCGTTCGTGCGTAGCAACACGCCCTCTCCGGTCGTCGATCTACGCACGAAGCGGCGTGTGCGAGGCTGGCCGGGCGTGAGGGGCTATCTCGTTGTGCTCGCCGTGGCGGTCGTCACGACCGGTGTCGCCACGCCGATCGTGCGCGCCGGCGCGGAGCGCTTCGGTGCGGTCGTCGCCCCCGACGAGCGGCGGGTGCACCTGCGCCCGACGGCGACCCTCGGGGGCATCGCCATGTTCCTCGGCTTCCTCGCGGGCATGGCCGTCGCCTCCCGGATGCACCAGTTCCACCCGGTGTTCCAGGGCACCTCGGAACCGGCCGGGGTGATCCTCGGCGCCACCGTGATCTTCGGCGTCGGCATGCTCGACGACCTCCGCGAGGTGTCGGCGCCGGCGAAGATGGCCGGCATCGTCCTCGCCGGCGGCGTGCTCAGCCTCCTCGGCGTCACGATGCTGTACTTCCGCATCCCGTTCGCCGGGTTCATCTCCCTCTCGCCCGACATGGCGCCGCTGGTGACGGTGCTGTGGGTCGTCGGCATGGCCAACGCCGTGAACCTCATCGACGGGCTCGACGGTCTCGCCGCCGGCATCGTCGCCATCGCCTCCGGCGCGTTCGCCCTCTACAGCGCCAAGCTGTTCCACCTCGGGCTGCTGCCGAACGCGTCGAACAGCATCAGCCCGCTGATCGCCGTGATCGTGCTGGGGATGTGCCTCGGCTTCCTGCCGTTCAACTTCCACCCGGCGAAGATCTTCATGGGCGACGGCGGCGCCCTCCTGCTCGGGCTGCTGATGGCGAGCTCGACCCTGCTGGTCGGTGGTCAGACGGCGGAGACGTCCAGCGGCACGACGTTCTTCTTCTTCGCCCCGCTGTTCATCCCGTTCCTGATCCTCGGCGTGCCCATCCTCGACACCGCGTTCGCCATCGTGCGCCGGGCCGGGCGACGAAGCGGGGTGGCGGTGGCCGACAAGGACCACCTGCACCACCGCCTCATGCGGCTGGGCCACGGCCAGACCCGCTCCGTCCTCATCCTCTGGGCCTGGACCGCGATCCTCTCGGGCCTCGCGCTGTGGCCGGTCTACTTCAAGCGCGGGAACGCCCTCGTGCCCTTCGGCGTGCTCGCCCTGGCGGTGGCGCTCTACACGGTGCTGCACCCCGAGGTCCGCAAGGCCCGGGCCGGCGAGTCCGACCAGCTCGAGCTCGATCTCACTGGGCAGTCGGAGCCCGGTTCCGACTAAGGTTCGGCGTCCCCACGACCGGAATTTGCGACCCCTGAAACCTCGCGTTTACATTGCGAAAAGTTTCACGAGCGGGATTGGACCGAGTGGATCTTCGCGAGCGGCGAGAGCTCAACAACGGGTTTGGTGAGGCGCTCTCGCGCGCCTTCGAGCTGGCCGTCACCCCCGCCCTCTTCGGGGTCATGGGCTGGTTCCTCGACCGGTGGGTCGGCACCACGCCGCTGTTCACGATCGTGCTGCTCCTCCTCGCCGTCTGCGGCGTGGGCTACATGACGTGGTTCCGGTACGAGGAAGAGATGAAGCGCCACGAGGCCGACGCCGTCTGGAACCGCCGAGCCCGCGGCGGCGACAACGCGGGAGTCACGTCGTGACCGCGCCGACGCTCGCCACCCGGCTCGACGGTCCGGCGGTCGAGGGCACGATCGCCCGCGACATGGTTCGCCGCGCCCTTCCGGTCGCTCCGTTGTTGATCGCCCTCGCGGCCATCCCGTGGGGCTTCGCCGGGTCCGCGTCGGTCGCCTACGGGATCGTGCTCGTCTGCGCCAACTTCGCGCTCGCCGCCGCCCTGCTCGGGTGGGCGGCGCGCATCTCGCTCGCCCTGCTCATGGGGGTCGCCCTGTTCGGGTACCTCCTGCGCCTGGCGCTGCTGTTCACGGCCGTCGTCCTCGTCAAGGACGCCGGTTGGGTCAACCTCTGGGCCCTCGGGCTGACCATCCTGGTCACCCACCTGGGCCTGTTGTTCTGGGAGATGCAGTTCGTCTCCGCCTCGCTCGCGTTCCCTGGCCTCAAGCCGAAGGAGTGACCGGCACCGTGCACGTGCTCGCCCTCGATTTCCCGCCGATCAGCCACCTCGTCGAGTGGAAGGCGTTCGGCCTCGGCATCAACAAGGTGGTGCTCGGGTTCTTCTTCGCCCTGATCGCCACCACGGTGCTGTTCATGCTGGGTGGTCAGAAGAAGGCGCTCGTGCCGGCCGGCGCCCAGAACCTGGCCGAGGCGAGCGTCGACTTCATCCGTGAGGGCATCGTCATGCAGACGATCGGCCCCGACGGCATGACCTTCGTGCCGTTGCTGCTGGCGCTGTTCTTCTTCATCTTCTTCAACAACATCCTCGAGGTGATCCCCGGCTGGCAGATGCCCGGCAACGCCCGCATGGCCATGCCCGCGTTCCTCGCCCTGCTCGTGTGGGTCGTGTTCAACGTGGTCGGCGTGGCCAAGCAGGGCCTCGGCCACTACCTCAAGAACTCGCTGTTCCCGCCCGGGGTGCCCAAGGCGCTCTACCTCCTGGTGACCCCGATCGAGCTGGTCTCGACGTTCATCGTGCGACCGTTCTCGCTCGCCGTGCGTCTCTTCGCCAACATGCTCGCCGGGCACATCCTGCTGGTCACCTTCGCCGTGCTCGCCTCGGCGCTGTGGACCAAGTCCCTGCTCGCCATCATCGTCCCGCTGCCCGCGGTGATGTTGGTGCTGCTCACCGGCTTCGAGGTCCTCGTGGCCTTGTTGCAGGCCTACATCTTCACGATCCTTGCCGCCGTGTACATCGGTGGCGCCATGCACCCCGAGCACTGAGCGCCCGGGTCCACCAACACAGGAGACAACGAGACACCCATGAGCGTGCTCGCAGCAGCCACCTACAGCGGTGCCGACCTCATCAAGTTCGGCCAGACCATCTCGGCCGGCTTCGGTTACGGCCTGGCCGCCATCGGCCCCGGCATCGGCATCGGCTACCTGGTCGGCCAGTCGGTCCAGGCCATGGCCCGCCAGCCCGAGGCCGCCGGCATGGTCCGGACGACGATGTTCCTCGGCATCGCGTTCACCGAGGCCCTGGCCCTCATCGGCTTCGTGGTCTTCATCCTCCTCAAGTTCGCCTGATCCCAGGAGCTTCCACCGTGCGAATCCGCAAGCTGCTGGCCGTCGTGGCCATCGGCCTCACCCTCGTGGCGATCCCGGCGACGGCGGCCTCGGCCGCCGACGCGGCTCCCCACTTCGCCGACAAGGCATCCAAGGAGTGCGCCGAGAAGCTCGACAAGGGCGGCGTGGTCGACGACTGCCAGAAGGCGCCGAACCCGATCCTGCCCGCCACCAACGAGCTGATCTGGGGCGCGCTGGCGTTCATCGTCCTCTTCGGGCTCCTGGCCAAGTTCGGCTACCCGGCCATCAAGACCGGCATGGAGGCTCGGGCGGAGAAGATCCGCACGAGCATCGACGATGCCGAGAAGGCCAAGACCGAGGCCGAGACCGTCCTCGCCGACTACCAGCGCCAGCTCGCTGACGCGCGCGCCGAGTCGTCGCGCATCATCGAAGAGGCGCGGGCGCAGGCCGAGACCGTCAAGCGCGACCTCATCGCGCGCGCCGAGGCCGAAGCGGCCGAGCTGCGCGTGCGCAACGCCGAGCAGATCGCCGGCGAGCGCGACCGCGTGATGGGCGAGCTGCAGGGTCAGGTCGCCACCCTCGCCATCGAGCTGGCCGAGAAGGTCGTCGAGTCGAACCTCGACCGCGAGACCAACACCCGGCTCATCGAGAGCTACATCAGCAGCGTCGGGTCGCGATGAGCACATCCGACGCCCGCGTCGACGGCTACGCCAACGCCCTCTTCGAGATCGCCCGCGTCGAGGGTTCGATCAGCGAGGTCGAGGACGAGCTGTTCCGCTTCGCCCGCACGTTGGAGAGCAACGACGAGCTGCGCGCCGTGCTCACCGACGAAGCCGTGCCGGTGGCGCGGCGCCAGGGCGTGGTGGAGGACCTCCTCGGCTCGAAGGCGTCGCCCGTGACGACCAACCTGGTGGCGTTCGTCGTCGGTGCCGGTCGGGCGCGGCAGCTGCCGCAGATCATCGACCGGCTCGTCGAGCGCGCCGCCACCGCCAAGGACAGCGTGGTCGGCGAGGTCCGCTCCGCCATCCCGCTCACCGACGACCAGAAGGCCCGCCTCGCCGACGCGCTCGGCAAGGCCACCGGCAAGCGCGTCGAGGTCAAGGTCGTCATCGACCCGTCCGTCCTGGGTGGCCTCGTGGCCCAGGTCGGCGACACGGTCATCGACGGCTCGGTCCGCGCCCGTCTCGACCAGCTCCGCGAAGCGATCGGATAAGGAACCCAGTGGCAGAGCTCACGTTCAACCCGCAGGACATCATCGCCGCCCTCACCAAGAACATGGAGGGCTACACGCCCGAGACCGAGATGGCCCGTGTCGGGCGCATCGTCGAGGTCGGCGACGGCATCGCCCGCGTCTCCGGGCTGCCCGGCGCCGCCGTCAACGAGCTGCTCGAGTTCGAGGGCGGCACGCTCGGCCTGGCGCTGAACCTCGACGAGGAGTCGATCGGCGCCGTCGTGCTCGGCGAGGTCGGCCACATCGAGGAGGGCCAGGCCGTCAAGGCCACGGGCAACATCCTCCAGGTGCCGGTCGGCGACGCCCTGCTCGGGCGCGTGGTGGACTCGCTCGGCAACCCGATCGACGGCAAGGGCCCGCTCCAGGGTGCTCAGACCCGACGCATGGAGATCCAGGCCCCCGGCATCACCGGTCGCAAGCCGGTGCACGAGCCGCTGCAGACGGGCATCAAGGCCATCGACGCGATGACGCCGATCGGTCGTGGCCAGCGTGAGCTGATCATCGGCGACCGCAAGACGGGCAAGACGTCGGTGGCGATCGACACCATCCTCAACCAGAAGGGCCTGGGGGTGAAGTGCATCTACGTCGCCATCGGGCAGAAGGCCTCGACGGTGGCGCAGACGGTCGCGACGCTCGAGGCCCGCGGCGCGATGGAGTACACGGTCGTCGTCGTGGCCCCGGCCTCCGACCCGGCACCGTTCAAGTACCTCGCGCCGTACGCCGGTTGCGCGATGGGTCAGCACTGGATGGACAACGGCGAGCACGCCCTCGCGGTGTACGACGACCTGTCGAAGCAGGCCGAGGCGTACCGCCAGATCGCGCTGCTGCTCCGCCGTCCGCCGGGCCGCGAGGCGTACCCGGGCGACGTCTTCTACCTCCACTCCCGCCTGCTCGAGCGGGCCGCCAAGCTCTCCGACGAGCTCGGCGCCGGTTCGCTCACCGCCCTCCCGGTCATCGAGACCAAGGCCGGCGACATCTCGGCCTACATCCCGACCAACGTGATCTCGATCACCGACGGCCAGGTGTTCCTCGAGGACGACCTCTTCAAGTCGGGCATCCGGCCCGCCATCAACGTCGGCCAGTCCGTGTCGCGCGTGGGTGGCGCGGCGCAGATCAAGGCCATGAAGACGGCCGTCGGCACGCTGAAGGGCGACCTCGCGCAGTTCCGCGAGCTGCAGGCGTTCGCCCAGCTCGGCTCCGAGCTCGACTCGGTGTCGCAGGCGCAGCTCGACCGTGGCTTCCGCCTCACCGAGCTGCTGAAGCAGGGCCTCAACTCGCCGATGCCGGTCGAGGAGCAGGTCATCTCGCTCTACGCCGGCACGCGCGGTCACCTCGACCCGGTCTCGGTGGCCGACGTGCGTCGCTTCGAGATCGAGCTGCTCACGTGGTTCCGCACGCGCCACGCCGACATCCTCGACGCCATCCGCACGGGCGGGACCATCCCGGACGAAGGCGCTCTGGAAGTCGCCCTCAAGAACTTCGGCGAGCAGTTCCAGTCGACGGAGACGGTGAGCGCCTAGTCATGGCCGGCGGTCGCGAGCGCATCCTCCGTCGACGGATCAAGTCCGTCCAGTCGACGAAGAAGATCACCAAGGCGATGGAGCTCATCAGCGCGAGCCGCATCGTCAAGGCGCAGCAGCGCGTCGCCGCCGCCCGTCCGTACGCCGAGCAGATCACCGCGGTGATCGGCAACCTGGCGGCGGGCGGCGCCGGTCTGACGTCGCCGTTGCTGCAGCCGCGCGACGAGGTGCGCACGGTGGCCTACGTGGTGATCACCAGCGACCGCGGCCTGGCCGGTGCCTACAACGGCAATGTCATCCGCACCGCCGAGCGCGCCGCCATCGCGGCGCAGGCCACCGGCAAGCAGACCCGCTTCGTCGTCGTCGGCAAGAAGGCGGAGACGTACTTCCGCTTCCGCCACCTGCCCGTCGAGATCGCGTGGCACGGCATGACCGACACGCCCACCTACGAGGACGCCCGAACGATCGCGGCGTTCGTCACCGAGCGCTTCGAGTCGGGCGAGTACGACGAGGTGAACATCGTCTACACGCAGTTCCTCTCGATCGGCACGCAACGGGTGGTCGAGCGCCGGTTCATGCCGCTCGACCCGACCGCGCTCGAGACCGCGGCCGGCGGCGGCCCCGCCGCCGACTACGAGTTCGAGCCGAACCCCAACCAGATCCTCGAGCGGCTGCTGCCGCGCTACGCCGAAGCGCGCCTGTTCGCGGCGCTGCTCGACGCGTCGGCCTCGGAGCACGCCTCCCGCCAGCGGGCCATGAAGTCGGCCACCGACAACGCCGAGGAGCTCATCACCAAGCTCACGCGCGTCATGAACCGCGCCCGCCAGGACTCGATCACGACCGAGATCATGGAGATCATCGGCGGCGCCGAGTCGCTCGCCCAGGGCGAGAACGACCCGGAGGAGCTGATCATCAACCACGTGAACGCCCTCGACCCGTTCGCGCCGGCGCATCCGCCGCACGATCGCCATCCCCACCACATCGCAGGAGCATCGTCATGACCATGACCGAACCCACCGCCGTCTCGGGCGAGAAGGTCCTCAAGGACGGTCGCGTCGTGGCCATCGCCGGCCCGGTCGTCGACGTCGAGTTCCCGCAGGACTCGCTGCCCGAGATCAACCACGCCGTCGAGATGACGCTGACGATCGGCGGCGGCGAGGTCCGCGTCATGGCCGAGGTCGCCCAGCAGATCGGCGACAACCGCGTGCGGGCCATCTGCCTGAAGCCCACCGACGGCCTCACGCGCGGCACGCCCGTGCGCAACCTCGGCCACGGCATCCAGGTGCCGGTCGGCGACGCCGTGCTCGGTCACGTGTTCAACGTGGTCGGCGAGCCGCTCGACGTCGAGTCCATCGGCGAGGTCAAGGACCGGTGGGACATCCACCGCCCGGCGCCCGACTTCGACACGCTCGAGCCCAAGGCCCTGATGTTCGAGACCGGCATCAAGGTCATCGACCTGCTGACCCCGTACCTGCAGGGCGGCAAGATCGGCCTGTTCGGTGGCGCCGGCGTCGGCAAGACCGTGCTC
>Ga0207703_10004892_pt1 | contig 10891 bp, 9 predicted proteins | sample KBSSwiS12_FD_184304 | JGI IMG/M metagenome (GOLD analysis project Ga0207703, IMG submission 184304) | Switchgrass rhizosphere microbial communities from Kellogg Biological Station, Michigan, USA - KBS Switchgrass S1-2 (SPAdes) (version 2) | ecosystem: Host-associated > Plants > Roots >... | reverse complement strand
CGGCAGGATGGCATCGGGCTGCCCGATCATCCAGCCTTCGGCATACCGGGGCGGCGCGGGCAAATCGGCCGGATCGCCTTCGGGCGCACCGGCGGCCACCCACTGGACCAGCGTTTCCTTCTCCACTGCGCTCAGGCGGCGATCGTTCAGGAACTCCCCGGTGGCGGGGTCGGCATGCCATGGCGGCATCGTGCCGGCCGCGACGCGGGCGCCGATCGATTTCGCCCACGGGCGGGCATCCTTGTAGGTCAGCAGGGACATCGGCGCAATCTCGCCGGGCCTGTGACAGTTCGTGCAGTTCCGGTAAAGGATGGGCGCGACGTCGCGGCTGTAGGTGGGGCCGGACGAAGGCTCTGTTGGTGGTCGCGTGACGGACTGCGCGCCAAGCTGCACCGACGCGGCAAGACCACACAGCCACAACGCGGCCGGAAGGGTTTTGAGTGTCATCGTGCTCCTCGTCGATCGAAGTTTACAACAGCTGATGAGCTTGCCGCGTTTGAAGTGTGAAGTCTGAAGTACGAAGTGCGAAAGTGCGGACGGACAATACGTCTGTTCTTCAACGGCGACAAATCTCTTGCCATTGGACGGGAATGGCGTCGGACGTGTTCCTTCGCGATTCGCGTCGCTGAGCAGGAGATCGGCTTTTCCGTCGCTATGAACGGCGGTTCGGCTTGAGCGGTCTGACGAGCAGCGTCAACACGAAGCCGACGGCGAGCAGTGCGGCGAGCACCTGGAGCGGCTGGTCGTAGATGTGAATCCGGTCGGCGCCCGGCGGCAGCGCCGCCTTCGCCCGGTTCGACAGCTCGGTGATGATGACCGGACCGACGACGGCCGCCGCGCTCCATGCGGTGAGCAGCGCGCCGTGGATGGCGCCGACGTTGTCGGGGCCGAACAGATCCGCGAGAAACGCCGGAATCGTCGCGAATCCGCCGCCGTACATCGTGAACACGACGAACAGGCTCGCCTGGAAGAGCCCCCAGCTTCCGCGCGCGGCGAGTCCGGGGATCAACAGGAACAGCACGAACTGCACCACGAAAAAAATCGTGTACGTGTTCCGGCGTCCGATGTAGTCGGAGCCCGATGCCCACAGGAACCGTCCGCCCGCGTTGAACACGCTGATCAGCGAGACGACGGCTGCCGCCTGGAGCGGCGTCCGCTTGAACATGTCCTGCATCATCGGCGACGCCTGGGCCAGGATGCCGATGCCGGCCGTGACATTGATGAAGAGAATGCCCCAGAGCAGGTAGAACTGGCTCGTGCGCACGGCGGCGTTTCGGGTGACGCTGCGGTCAGCGATCATCCGGCCGGTCGTTACCGGTGCGATCCATCCTTCCGGCTTCCAGCCGGCCGGCGGGCGCTCCATCAGTCGAGAGCCGATCAACATGATCACCAGGTACGTGGCACCGAGCGATATCACCGTGTTCGCCACGCCGATGCGATCCATGAAGAAGACGTTCAGGTAGCCGGCCAGAAAGGCGCCGCCGCCGAATCCCATGATCGCCATCCCGGTGGCCATGCCGCGGCGATCCGGGAACCATTTCACGAGCGTGCTCACGGGCGAGATATAGCCGAGGCCGCAGCCGATTCCGCCGATGACTCCCATGCCGAGGAACACCAGCACCGATTGCTTCGTCGCCAGGCCGACACCGCCAATGAGCAGCCCGGAGCCGAAGAAGAGCGCGGCCGCCGTCGCGGCGACACGCGGTCCGCGCCGTTCGACCCACGGGCCCCCGAAGGCGGCGCTCAGGCCGAGGAGGACGAGGGCGGTCGTGAACGTGGTGTAGGGTGGGCTGAACCACCAGGGGTTGCCCGGAAACAGCGCCTGGATCGGGCGGTTGAACGTGCTCCATGCGTAAACCGAGCCGATGCAGATGTGTACGGCGACCGCGCCGATCGGGATGCGCCAGCGGTTCGGGGTCATGTGGACGCGCATTGTATGTGAAGCAGCCTCGTTCGGGCATTGAGGATAAAATGACGGCTTTCTGGAGAGAGCCGTTTGTCGAGGACCCCATGACACCAGAGACCGCCACGCACGCTGCCCCCCACGACGCGACGCCGGTGAGCGACCGCGCCTGGAAAGCGCTCGAAGGGGCGTACGACCTGCAAATCCACGTCGGACCGGACGTCATTGCCCGCCGGATCGATGACATCGACTGCGCGAAGGAGTTTCTGGCCCACGGGATGAAGGGTTTCGTGCTGAAGTCGCACTACATCCAGACCGGCGAGCGCGCGCAGGTCGTGACGAAGGCCGTGCCCGGCAGCCGGGTGTTCGGCGCGATCACCCTCAACCACAGCGTCGGCGGCCTCAACCCGGTGGCGGTCGAACTGGCGGGCCGAACGGGTTGCAAGATCGTCTGGTTTCCGACCGTCGATGCGGCGAATGAAACGGCCGGCCGCCTCGATGGCGGCAACGCCAAGCTGCCGTTCTGGGCAAAAATCCAGCGCGAGCTCGCGGCCGAGGGCATCTCGCCGCCGCCGCTCACGGTCATCGACGACTCCGGCCGGCTCGTCGAGCCGGCGCGCCGCTGTCTCGAGCGCATCGCCAAACACAACATGATCCTGGCCACCGGTCACGTCGGCCGCACGGAGATCTTCGCGCTGGTCCGTGGCGCGAAGGAGCTCGGCGTGAAGAAGGTGCTGGTGACGCACGCGGAGTTCCCGTCGCAGAATCTGACCGGCGACGAGCAGAAGGAACTGGCAGACCTTGGCGCGATCATCGAGCACTGCTTCACGACGACCTACACGAACAAGGCGCCCTGGGACGTCGCGTTCGCGAACATCCACAGGACCGGCGTTTCGCGCACGGTGATCTCGACCGACCTCGGGCAGACCATCAATCCGCCGGTCGCGGAAGGGTTCGCGATGTTCGCGCAACGCCTGCTCGACGCGGGCTTTTCGGACGAGGACGTCCGCACCATGGCCGTGACGATTCCGACGCGGCTCTTGGACCAGTAGAGAAAGGCAAAAGGCAAAAGGTAAAAGGCAAAAGGTAAGAGGCAAAAGGCAAAAGGGAAGGACGAAGTCGACTTCAGGACTTTACTTCTGCCTTCTGCCTTTTGCCTTCGTACTTTCGGAGGTTCTGATGAAGATCTGTCTGGCAGGGACCGGCGCCATGGGCGTCATTCACATGAAGGCGCTGAAGAAGATCGAGGGTGTCGAGGTCGTGTCCATCGCGAGCCGTACTGATGAAAGCGGCAGGGCCTTCGCCGCGGAGTGGAACATTCCGTTTCAGTCCTCGAGCCTCGAGGCGTGCATCGACCATCCCGGCGTGGACGCCGTGATCCTCACGACTCCGAGCGATCAGCACGCGGATCAGACCCTGCTCGCCTTGTCCAAAGGGAAGCACGTGCAGGTCGAGATTCCGATGGCGCTCAACCTGTCCGATTCCGAACGCATGCTCGCCGCGTCGAAGAAGGCAGGAAAGACCCTGATGGTGACGCACACGCGCCGATTCTCGAGCCCGCACCGCGAGATCAAGCGCCGGATTCGCGACGGCACGTTCCATCTGCATCACATGGTGGTCGAGACGTATTTCTTCCGCCGCACGAACCTGAACATGCACGGCCAGCCGCGCTCCTGGGTCGACAACCTGCTGTGGCACCACGGCTGCCACTCGGTCGACATCGCGCAATGGATTCTGGACGATCCCGACTGGGAGGTGTGGGGACAGAAGGGCCCGGATCATCGCGAGCTCGGGATCCCGATGGATCTCACGGTCGCGATGAAGTCGCCGAAGGGCCCCCTGTTCACGATGGCGATGTCGTTCAACAACAAGGGACCGTTTGGCGGGTTCTATCGCTACATCGGCGAGGAGGACACGTTCAAGGTGTATCGCGACTCGATGACCGACAGCGACGGGAAGGACGTGGAGCTCGACAGCGTCCCCGCCTTCGATCGTCAGGATGTCGAGTTCGTCAGCGCGATTCGTGAAGGCCGCGAGCCGGAATCAAGCGCCGCCAGCTGCGTGCCGACGATGGCGCTGCTCGATCGGATCGATCGCGCCATGCGCCAGGGGTAGGGATTGGGGATTGGGGATTGGGGATTAGAGGGAACAGGGCGCAGGGGTTCGGGCGGATGGCGGTGTGACGCCTAATCCCCAACCCCCAACCCCTAATCCCTGGGAGCATTTCGTGTGATCATCGACTGCCACGGACATTACACGACCGCGCCGAAGGGCCTCCAGACCTGGCGGGACGACCAGCTTGCGGCGCTGAAGGATTCGTCGCGGGCGCCGGCGAAAGGGACGGTCCACGTCAGCGACGACGAGATTCGCGAGAGTCTCGAGAAGGCGCAGCTGAAGCTGCAGCGCGAGCGGGGCACCGACGTAACGATCTTTTCGCCGCGCGCGTCGGCGATGGCCCATCACATCGGCGATGCGACCACAAGCCTCCATTGGACCTGGCACTGCAACGATCTGATTCAGCGTGTCTGCGCCCTGTATCCGGAGAACTTCGTCGGCGTGTGCCAGCTTCCGCAGACCCCGGGCGATCCGCTGGCCAACTGCCTCGCGGAGCTCGAGCGGTGCGTCAACGACCTGGGGTTCATCGGCTGCAACCTGAACCCCGATCCGTCGGGCGGCTATTGGGGCGCGCCGCCGCTGACCGACAGATACTGGTATCCGTTCTACGAAAAGATGGTCGAGCTCGACGTGCCGGCCATGGTGCACGTCAGCGCGTCGTGCAACCCGAGCTTCCACGCGACCGGCGCGCACTACATCAACGCCGATACGACCGCGTTCATGCAGTTCCTGACCGCCGATCTCTTCACAGACCTCCCGGCGCTCAGATTCATCATTCCGCACGGCGGCGGCGCGGTGCCGTACCACTGGGGCCGGTATCGCGGGCTCGCGCAGGACATGAAGCGGCCGCCGCTCGACGAGCTGATTCGCGGCAACGTGTTCTTCGATACATGCGTCTATCACCAGGCGGGCATCGATCTGCTGCTCAAGATCATACCGGTGGACAACATCCTGTTTGGATCGGAGATGGTCGGGGCGGTGCGAGGCATCGACCCCGAGACGGGGCAGTACTTCGACGACACGAAGCGGTACGTCGACCGGAGCGCGCTTGGCGACGGCGACAAGAGGAAGATCTTCGAAGGCAACGCGCGGATCGTCTATCCGAGGATTAACAGACTTCTCAAGGTCGGGTAGGTCAGGTAGGTCGGGTAGGGATCAGATATGAAACCCACAATTGTTCGAAAGATCTCGCGCGCCGATGCACAGGTGATCGCCCAACTGGGCGAGCAGGGCGTTGCGACGGTGCACGAAGCGCAAGGCCGGACCGGGCTCCTGCGTCCCTACATGCGTCCGATCTATCCCGCCGCGCGCGCGGCCGGCAGTGCCGTCACCGTGTCGTGCCAGGCGGGCGACAATCTGATGATTCACGCCGCAATGGAGTGGTGCCAGCCGGGCGACATCCTCGTCGTGACGACGACGTCCGAGTCGACCGACGGAATGTTCGGCGAGCTGCTCGCCGTCTCCGCACGAGCGCACGGCGTCGTCGGTCTGGTCATCGACGCCGGGATCCGCGATGTCGCGGACCTGACCGCGATGGAGTTCCCCGCCTGGGCGAAGGCGGTGCATGCACAGGGGACGGTGAAGGCCACGCCAGGGTCGGTCAACGTGCCGGTGGTCTGTGCGGGTGCGACCATCAATCCGGGGGACGTCATCGTGGCGGATGTGGACGGCGTGGTCGTCGTCCCCTGCCGTGACGCGGCGGAGGTGGCCCGTCTGGGTGTCGAGCGGATCGCCAAGGAGCAGAAGGCGCGCGAGAGGCTGCGGAGCGGCGAACTCGGACTAGACTTCTATGGAATGCGGGCGAAGCTGGCTGAGCTCGGCGTCCGGTATGTCGATGAAGATGAGGCGGGAAAAGTAACGGCGGACAAGGAGAGAGACCATGGGTGAAATCGTTGCAGCAGTCGGCACGTGCCACACGCCGTACATGTTCACGCGGCCGCCGGACGAGAATCCGAAGCAGCTCGATCAGGCCGGCGCCGGGATGCAGGAGCTTGGCAAGGTTCTCGACGAAACCAAGCCGGATGCGATTCTGTTCTTCGGGGCCGATCACGTCGAAACGTTTTCGGTCACCTGCGTCCCGAGCTTTGCGATCGTCGCGGGTAACCGGGCGATCGCCAAGTTCGCTGGTCGTGAGCACAACCTGCCGATCCATCGCGAGATGGCCGAGGACATCCTCAACAAGCTGGTCGTCGATTACAGCTTCGACATCGCGTACTCGGAAGATGCCGAGCTTGGCCACGCCTTTTCAATCCCCTTCGAGTATGTGATCGGTGGTCGCAACATCCCGGTCATCCCGTTCTTCACCAACGTCTACGTGCCGCCGCTGCCGACGCCGAGACGCTGCGCCGCTCTTGGCAAGGCGATAGCTGAAATCGTGAAGGGCCGCAAGGAACGGGTGGCGATCATCGCGAGCGGCGGGATGTCGCACTTTCCGGGCACGACGAAGTACATGCACCCCGAGTTCGACTTCGATCGCTGGCTGGTCTCGCAGTTCGAAGTCGGCAACACGGACGCGCTTCTCAACATGACCGGCACGCAGCTCGACGAGGTCGGCAACACCGAGATGCTCAGCTGGGCGGTGATGTTCGGGGCAATCGGTCCGATGGAAGGCGAGCTCATCGACTACATCCCGACGTGGCACCACGGTCTCTGCATGATGCGCTTCCTCCCGCATCGGGAACGCCAGCACGCGCCGACCAAGGTCGCGCAGCAGTTCGGCGGGTTCAAATTCGAGAACCGTGGCTTCCAGTTCTACAAGCATCCGCCGGCCGAAGCGTACGGACTGAACAAGCTGTTGTTCGAGTCGCGGCACAGCGCGGAGTTGCGCGAGCGGATCGTCAACAGCTTCGAGGCGGTGGCCGACGAGTACGATCTGCACGGCGAGCAGCGCACGGCCGCCGAAGAGATGATCAACGTGGGTAAGGGGGGACTGGTCAGCGACCACGTCGGACCGCTCGCCGCCGCCGGCGCGCATCCGCTGCAGGCGCTGATGTCGCTGCACGTGATCTTCTCGACGACCCACAAACGCGGGCAAGAGGCCGCGGCCGCGGCACAGGGCAGCCATTAGCAGGTTGCTGAAAAAGCCGGCAACCTGAAGTTAGAAGTAAAAAGGCAAAAGTGAGGCGGGTCGGACAGGTGGGACAGCAGGACAGGTGGGCCAGGTAAGGCAGGTGGGACACCCGACCAGTGAGGGCTTCATGAAAACCGTTGATGTTGGCGCGGCGCTCGACGAAGGACAGTGGGGCGGGCTTCAGAAGCTGCTGGTGTTCGCGACAGCGCTGACCATCATTCTCGACGGCCTCGACAATCAGTTGCTCCCGCCGGCGATTCCCGTCCTGATGAAGGAATGGGGCCAGCCTCGCGCCGCGTTCGGTTACGTGCTGACGAGCGGGATGGTCGGCATGATGCTCGGCGGTTTCATCGGGGGCGCCGTGGGCGATCGCCTCGGCCGACGCGTCGCCTTGCTTGGCAGCGTCATCTTCTTCGGACTCCTGACGATTCTCGTGTCGTTTTCAACCGGCGTCGGCATGATGATGGTGCTGCGGTTCCTGTCCGGGCTCGGTCTCGGCGGGGCGATGCCGAATGCTGCGGCCCTGTCCTCTGAATACGTGCCGCGCCGGCAACGGCCGTTCGCCGTGACGCTCACCATCGTCTGCATTCCCCTTGGTGGATCGCTCGCCGGCATCGTGGGCGGATTGGTGCTGCCGACCCTCGGATGGCGGGCGTTGTTTCTCATCGGCGGTATCGTTCCCCTCGTCCTGGGCGGCGTTCTGCTCAAGATTCTTCCTGAGTCTCCGCGCTACCTCGCGCGGATGAAAGAGCGCTGGCCCGAGCTTCGCGCGCTGATGGGACGGCTCGGCCACGCTGTTCCGGCGGACGCCGTCTTCTTCGATGGACGGGAGAAGGCCGTGGCCAAGGCGTCGGTCGCTCAGTTGCTCGTGCCGGAGTTCCGGCGCGACACGCTGGCGCTCTGCGGCTCGTTCTTCTTCTGCCTGCTCTCGGTGTACATGGGCACGAACTGGGTGCCGCAGATGCTGACGCGCGGCGGGTTCGACGTGGGCACCGCGAGCTGGGGCCTCACGGCGTTCAATTTTGGCGGGGTTGCAGGCGCCATCATCGGCGCGCTGGTCATCATGCGCGTGGGATCGCGCGTCTCGATGCTGACGATGGCCGCGGGCGCCGTCGCCGGCGCCATCGTGATGTCGGTCATGTCCATCTCCCCCCAAGCCAGCGTACTGGTCTTCGTCATGCTGGCGTGGACCGGCGGACTGATCAACGCAGTGCAGACGACGATGTACGCGCTCGCCGCGCATGTCTATCCGACGCCGATTCGAGGCACAGGTGTCGGCACGGCGGTCGCTTTCGGGCGAATCGGCGGCGTCATCAGCCCGACGCTTGGAGTCTGGGCGCTCGATACGGGTGGGTCCGCAAGGTATTTCGGTATCATCGCGGGCACCATGACGCTGGCGCTCGCCGCCCTTGCGGCAGTCGGTCGCCATGTGCCTGGCGCGTCGGAGGTTCGCACCGCACAGGAACTTCGAAGTTTGAAGTCTGAAGTGTGAAGTCTGAAGTTGAAGTGTGAACTTCAGACTTCCTACTTTCCTATCGTCGTGCGGATGGCCTGCCGAAGAGCGCCGCGTCAATTGCGACATTCGTCTTTACGTCGCTGATCCTGGCAGTGAAACGTCCATCGAGCCACAGGAACTTGTATTCGAACGGGAATTTGATCCCCCCGACGTCGCGATAATCGGCGTAGTCGATCTGCGTCGGCATCCGGCCGACGGGCGAGGGACTGTAGCGAATCAACCGCGCGAGCAGGCCCGTCTGCTGATCGAAGTACAGCGTCGCGAGGAGGTTCCTGGGCCCGGTTCCCTGAACCACCTGATAGTCCTTGTCCCCGATGGGCTGCTTGGCACCGACGCGCCAGTTGGTCAGCACGTTCTTGATCTGCCCCGGGAACCCTAACTGCGCTTCGAGCCTCGCCCCGTCCAGCTCTCCTCCGACCAGTTCGACCTCGGTCAGGAGTCCCCGCGGCGTCTTGATCCAGCCGGCAGGGCCACTGAAGGCCCAAGTGCTTTCGCCACGGTCCGGGTGATCTTTGAACTTGATGATGGTGGCTTTTTGATTCGGCGACTTCGCGTAGATCGTGAAATCGCCGTTGCCCCCGAGCCCCATGTACCCGATGCTGGACCCCGTGACGATGTAGCTGGTGAGTCCGGCCAGCCGCTGAGCCCCGCCGACCGCCTCGATGTACCGGTCGAGGATTTGCGTGGCGGAAGGCCCTTCGGTCTCTGCTTTGACGACGTCGTCCTTCTCTGAATTCGGCGTGTCGTACAGGTTATCGAGAGCGATCGTCGACGCGGGGATGTCGCGTCCATGATGGCAGGTCCAGCAGGTCACTTTCTGGACCCCGGCGAAACTGGTGCGATTGATCGTGGCCACCATCTCGACCATCCGTCGTGCGGTCCGCTTTCGCGACGTGTCGACCACCCAGTCGACCTTGTCGGTGCCGGCGTCGGGATGACAATCCGCGCAATCGAGGCCCAGGTCGTCCGCGATGACCCCCATCGCGCCGATGAAGTCGTCGACGCTCAGTTCCTTGAGCGTGCTGGTCGTGACGGCCTTGAAGAACTCTCCCGCCTTCTTCCCTTGAGGGGACGCCGTGATTTGGGCCTGCGCGGCGGTCCGGGTGACCGTCGCGAAACCACACAGCCACACGCTCGCCAATCCAGCGGCCGCCAGCCGCCACCAGAGCTTCATGTCATTTCCTCCGTAAGAGTGCGCTTGTTCATCCGGCCGTTTCAGCAAACCCCAGGATGTTGCGACAGGGCAAGAGCAGAACGGGCCGCCTCGGGGCGCCAACAAGATATCGTACTTGCGGGGCTCGTCCGGGTGGCGATTCGGTCCGGCGCGCCATCATAACGCGGCAAACTGTTGGAGGTGCGAGGAGTTTTTGCCAGCCGGCCGTCGGTTCCTGACGCCAACTTCAGTTGACAGAGCGTGTCGGGACCGACGAAAATGATCGAGCCGAGACGTCCGTTCCCGGTATACAATCTGGCTGCCCAAGAGGGGCGCGCTTTTCCGAAGGCTCCGACGGCTTCTGATGGAGGGATGACTAATGAGGACCAAGTTCGCAGGGCTAGTCGCGACGATCGCCGTGCTCGCCGCCGGCGTCCCGATGATCGCGCATCATTCGTTCGCGGCGGAATTCGATGCCACCAAGGCTGTCAAGCTGACCGGCGCGGTGACGAAGATCGAGTGGCTGAACCCCCACACCTATTTCTACATGGACGTCACCGAGATCTGCCAGGGCACCCCCGCGCCGCAGGGACAGGAAACTGCGTGGAAGTGCTCACCTGCGGATAAGTCGAAGGCGCCGAACTGGGGCCTCGAGATGGGGAGCCCGAACGGTCTCATGCGGCAGGGGTGGACGCGCAATTCGATGAAGATCGGTGACGTCGTCACCGTCGAGGGCAGCGCCGCCAAGGATGGCAGCAGCATCGGCAATGCGCGAACCGTCATGATCGGCGGAAAGCGTCTGTTCGCGGGGTCGAGCCAGACGACCAATCCGTAGCCGATCGTCCGCGTCGCGACCGTCGCAAAGGAGCCCAGGTGCGAAATCGTCTGCTTGGCCGGTTGGCTGTCGCGACCGCTGCGGCCGTAGTGTGGTCTGCAGTCGTTGTGTCGACACAGGCGCCGGCCGGTCAGGCGCCGCCCGGTCCGGGCGGCGGTCGTGGCCGCGGCGCGGCGGCTCCCACCGAGCCGACGCCCAGGCTGGCCGACGGCACCGTGAACCTTGGGCGCGTCGTCGGTGAAAAGGGCGTCTGGAACGTCCCGTACATCACCAACATGGGCATGCGCCTCGTTGGCGCG
>Ga0207703_10004887_pt1 | contig 10896 bp, 3 predicted proteins | sample KBSSwiS12_FD_184304 | JGI IMG/M metagenome (GOLD analysis project Ga0207703, IMG submission 184304) | Switchgrass rhizosphere microbial communities from Kellogg Biological Station, Michigan, USA - KBS Switchgrass S1-2 (SPAdes) (version 2) | ecosystem: Host-associated > Plants > Roots >... | reverse complement strand
GGACGATGCTGCACTCCCACACCAGCGAGACAAACGTCAGCGGATCCTGCAGCGGGGGAGCAGGAGGCGGCGGAGGAGCCTCGGCGTCGAGCACGAATGTGCCCGACGCAGCGGGATTGGAGACCGTCGACAGATTCGTCTGCAGGATGAAGAAGCTGGTCGTCGCCGCAGGATCGGACGTCAATCCGTTCGGAGGGCTCGACTGCTTCGGGTCGGGCGCGAAGAGGATCGATATGCCGCCGATCACGGGCGGCGGCGGCTTCGTGGCGAGCGAATAGCGGAGCAGGTTCTCGAGCAGCACGCCGTCCGATTCGCTCGTGCCCACCAGCTCGTAACGGTATGGGAGGAACGCGGTGGGGTTCGCGGGATCGGGCGACGGACGCACCGTGACCTCGAACGTCGTCGCCCAGATGTGCGGCGCCTCGGGCACCGCGCCGGCGACCGAATACGAGGGGCGATTCGGCACGTCCTGCACGACCTCCACGAGCGTGACCTGCGGCGGCGCGAGCTCGCTGTCGTCGAGCGCCTGCGACAGATCGGCGGGAAAGCTCCAGATGGTCGGCACGACCGGTTGCGTGGCGTCGGGGTCGGACCAGACGATCGCATTTGCCAGCGTGAACTGCTTCGGGCGCGCGACGTAGAGCGGCGCCGCTCCGAGGCCGGTGATCGCCGGCGCGAGCGTGATGCCGTCGAAGCCGGTGGTGATCGGCATGCTGTCGGACGTGTCGACGTCGAGCGTGGCCGACTTCTGCGACGGTGTGCCGAATGCCAGCCAGGGAAGATTGCCCGGATCGACGCTCAACGTGAACTTCGTCGCGGCGCCGAGGAGCGAGGCATCGAATTGCTGGCCGGTGATCTCGTACAGACCGGCCGGCGGATCGGTGATCGCGGGGAAGGGCGGGCGGAGGCCGGCGAGGAAGACGCGCGCCGCTTGTCCCGCGACGTCGCCATACGTCATCTTGCCGAGGAGATCGCCGATGGTGATCGCCGCAGGCGCGGGCAGGAGGATGCGCCGTCCCGCCGTGAAGAGGCCGGGGATGTCCTGATTCTCCTCGGCCAGCGCGATCGCATCGACTCCGTAGTGCCGGGCGACGCCGAGAAGCGTGGAGTGCGATTCGTCGGTGACGAGATGGGGACGGCCGCTGACCGAAAGCGTGATGCCGGCGCCGAGCCGGCGCGTGAGGTTCGCGCGAGCGAGCTCGCGCACGTCGAAGCCGTACTCCGGATGCGCGCCGGCGATTCCGCGCAGCGTGTCGGAGCCGGTCGTCGTGGCGATCATGTTCTTCATCGTGTCGATGGCCTGCTGCACCACGGCGCGCGCGAGGCCGGAGAAGTAGTCCATGAAGAGGAACGTGGCCATGGAGTACGACTGCGGCGCGGGACTGACCGTCGTCGCGGCGGGCGCGACCCCTCCGGCATCGAGCTGCTTGAAGTAGGTCTTGATCGCCTGCAGCTGCTGCACGGTCGCGGTGTGGTAGGTCGAGAAATCGATCGCCGCGCCGGTGCCCGCCTGCAGCGTCATCTGCGGGAACACGGGGATGAAGCTCGCGTTCGGCCCGCTCGTCGCGGGGGCGGGTGGAACGGTGATCGTGAGCTCGAACAGCGTGGACGCGAACTGTTCGAGATCGGAGAGCGCAAACGGCTCGAGGTCGACCGTCTGCCGCGTGCCGCAGTACGTGTCCTGCAGTTGCTCGAGCGTGATGGTCTGTCCCTTCAATGTATCGACGGATGTATCGATACCGTTGATGTGCGCGTTGATTGCCCAGAGCAGAACTGCTTCCGCCAGCAGATCGAACGGCGAGGGCGTGTTCGCCGCCGGCGGCGTCGTGGCAATGCAGAAGCTGGCGACGAATTCGCCCTTCGCCGGAGCGGGATTGCCGCTCCCGTCGATGTCGGACGATGCGGTGACCTGCGGAACGCAGAGCAGCGGCACGGCGTAACGGCCGCCGGTCCCGGGCAGGACGCGTTTCCACGACATCGGCACGGTGCCCGAACACTGCGGCTGATCGAGCGCCACGGCGCGCGTGCGGAGCAGCGGCCGCGAAAAGGATGGCGCGAACGGTTTCTTCGTCGCGCATTGATCCCAGGGACCGGTGCTGTCGCTCCCGATCGTGAACGACTCGGAGATCGTGGTGGAGAAACTGAGATCGAAGGAGATGGAGAAAAGGCCGCAGTTGATCGAGACGCTCACCGTCACGGTCACGCCGGCGGTGAAATTCAGGAGCATCGCGGCGTAGCGCGCGATCTGTACGGTGACGGAGACCGTGACCGTGACATCGAGGCGTCCGGAGATGATGGCGAAGTCGATCTCGCCGTACATGTGGCCGGCGATCCCGAACTGCCCCTCGATCAGGTAGTAGTAATCGCCGTCGCCCGGGTTGCCGGGATAGGAGTGGTAGAACGCGACCGTCCCTTCGACGATCGCCATGACGGTGAGGGAGAGGCCGGCGCTCATGATTCCGGCGCTGATGTTTTTTCCCCAGCCCACCTGCAGGCCGAGCCCGAAGACGATGACCGGATTGAACGCGCCGCACGTGGTCTGCGGGAGGTTGCGGTCGGTCGCGCTGCTGAGCACCCCGAAATAGAAGCCGCCCGCGCCGGTGAACGGCAGCATCTGCAGGGCGAACGATCCGGAGAAATCGCCGCCGTACGGAAAGCCGAGATCGATGAGGAAGTTGCCGTTCGTGTAGATCTCCACGCTGATGCTCGGCAGCGTGACGCTGATGGCGCCGACGTCGAAGGAGCGCACAGAGGCAGGGAGCGTGAAGTCGATCTGGTAGACGCCGACGGTGTCGCTGATCCGCTTGTAGAGGATCTCGAACGCCAGGCCGTTGAAGATCTTCCCCATGCCGTTCGCGCCGTTGACGGTGATCGCCACGCCGTAGATCAGCGGATCGAGGAACACCGCCTCCAGCCGGACGATGGAGAGGAACATGATGTCGGCGCCGAGCAGCCAGCCGTTCGAATCGCTGAACTGCAGGGAGCCGCCGGAGAGCGGCGAGGTGGCGAACAGCGACTCGAATTGCGTGAGCGCTTCGTCGACGGTGATGCTGGGAGAGAACGGTGTGGCCGGCCCGAGCCGCTGCCCGACGCCGACGAACTTCACGTCGATGAGCGACGTCCCTGCGCCCGGAACCGACGACGCCATCGAGCCCGGGTCGGTGACGTCCCACGTCTTCTGCACGTTCTGTCCGAGAAACGTCCCCTTCACCAGGTTGAGCGAGACGGAGCCCGACTTGCCGTCGTAGACGAGCGAGATCTCCTCGATCGACATGAAGCCGAAGTCGAGGCCGGAGGTGGTGTACGAGACGGTCGTCTTCTTGTTGACGAAGTCGAAGGTGAAGTGGAAGCCGGAGAGCGGAATCGAGTTCAGCACGCTGAACGGCGAGGGGAGAGAGACCGGCTCGCCCAGCGCCGCGCCGGTGATGGTGGTGATGATGTCGCCGAGCGAGACGCCTTCGGGAAGCGTGATCTGCAGGATGCCGTTGGAGATCGACTCGGTGACGCCGAAGAACGTGACCTGATAGCGCGGCGATGCGCCGTCGCTGAGCAGGACCATGAACGACGGATCGATCCCCAGAAAGCTCAGCGTGCCGGCGATGACGCCGCTGTACGGCGTTGCGGCGCCGGGCGTGTGCGTGATGTTCAGCGTGACGCTGGCGGTGAGGAGCGGATCCGCGCCCCCTCCCGGATCGATCTCGTAAGTCACTCCGAGGAGGAAGTGGTAGAACGCCGCCTTGCCGGTCTGCAGAGTGATGGAGAACTGATCGACGGTGAGGTTCGTCAGGGGGAACGGCTTGAACACCGGCGCGTAGGTGTCGATCAGCGTGCCGAGCGGGAAGCCGCTGCTGGCCGGCGCCAGAGAGGTGGTGAACGTCCACGCGTCGCCGATCGAGTCGTATGCGGCGCTGCTGTCGAGCGTGAGGTTTGCGAGGCCGGGGAACGTCACGCTTGCGGCGATGGAGCCTGTGGTCTGCGTCGCCGTGTGGGCGACGGCGAAGGCGACGTCGTTGAAGGTGAACGAGACCCGGCCGATGCTCACGGTCCAGCCGAGGTTGATCCCTGCGGCCAGTGAATAGGCGGGCGAGGTCGGATCGATGGAGAAGGCGAGCGTGTCGATGGCCACGTCGGCGAACTCGGAGGGAGAAGCGCCGATGAAGCGCCCGAGCAGCGGCGCGAGCGAGATCGTCGAGCCGGGAGCGAGTGATCCGCTGAAGACGAAGCCGGGATAGATGGCGGTCACATCGATCGTCCCGCCGTCCGGTGGATCGATCACGAAGGACGCGGTCAGCGTGGCCATCACCGGCGGACTCGAGTGCGGCTGCACGGTCAGCGCGAGACCGGGGTTGGCCAGTTTGAGCACCGACGGGACGATGTCCCACGAATCCTGGATGACCACGGAAATGCCGAGCAGCGTGAGCGAGGCGTCGATGGTACTGATGGCCATCCGCCAGTCGCCGAACTGCACGGCGGAGGGGATCGGCAACTGTGCCGGCAGGAGGCCGCGCACGTCGACGGCGTTCGCCAGCTGCGACAGCGCGGAGAGGCCGAAGTCGAGCGTGTCGTCGACCGGTGCGCGGAAGAGGATCGATTGATCGAGCTCGCCGGCACTGGCGGAGATGTCGAGCGTCTTCTGCTCCCCGTTTTCGGTGAACGGCAGCGACGACACCAGCGTGATCGACGCCACCGGCTGCGCCGCTCCAGACGGGATGCTCACGTCGAGCACGAGCGTCATGGTGAGGAGCGGCAGACTGCCGATCTGAATGCCGGCCGGCGGCGCCGCGCCGTGGAACAGCGGGAAGCCGCCGCTGCTGATCGTGATCGGCGCGGAGACGGGGAGCGATCCGGGGAAGATCGGCTGGATCCCGGCGAGGCCGGCGTCGGTGACGATCGTTCCGCTCAGCGACATGCCGGTCTGCTGCGCGCCGCTGGTCCACGACGCGAGCGTAATGGTGGAGCTCGGGTCGAAGTCGACGCCGTCGAAGACGGAATTCTGCAGGGCGGGAAAGGCGGCGGAGAGTGCGCCGGTCCCCGCGTTGAGCTTCGCCACGGCGAGGAGTTGCGGCACCTGGCCGACGATGGTGAAGGTCAGCGCGACGCTCGTCCCGTGGATGGCGAACGACGCGCCGGTGCCGCCGAGCGTGATGCGGTTGTGCGGCGTGTCGAGCTTCGGCGACGTCGCGCCGGTCAGCTTCAGATCGCTGCCGGGGAGCCAGGTACGGAAAAGGTCATCGATCGCCTTTGACGGGATGTCGCCGGGGCGCAGATCGAAGTCCGAGCCGCTCATCCTTCCGTTGACGAGGTGGTAGAGGGTGAGGAGATCGATGCCGCCGCTCATGATCCGGCCGTGTACGCGGCGTACCAGGCGAGGTTGCCGCCCGGCGTGGCCTGTTGCGATGGATCGCCGAAAAGGAGCAGGCCCGCCGTTCCATATCGCGGCAGTTTCTTGCCCAGGAAATAGAGGCCGATGTCGCGGAGCCGGATCATGTAGCGGGTGGCGTCGTTCGACTGCGTGATGAAATCGATCGATCCGATGCCGAGGCGCAGCACGCCCTGGAGGCTCAGCTCGAGCTTGCCCGGACTGGCGAGCGGAAGCTCGATCAGCAGCGCCGCGGTGGGCGCCTGTCCCGGACTCCAGGCGGCGACGAGCGTCGCGGAGAAGCCGGCGTTGCCCGCCAGTCCGCCGAGCGAGCCGAGGTTGAGGCCGTAAAGCAGCGCGTACCACTCGGTGGAGAGCGGCAGGGTGTCGAGCAGGATGGCGCGCACCGGCAGATAGCCGGCCGCCGGCGGCGTGCGGTCCGCGTCGCCGGAATCGAAACCGTCGACCGTGATCGGGAACCGCTTGAAGAGCGCGGCGGTGCGGGCGGTGGATCGCGTGAGGTCGAAGGTGACGCCGCTGACGTCGAACAGGAACGCGCGATTGGCGATCGTGTTGGTCTGCTCGTCGATGTCGAACGACATGCGGATGCCGAGGTTCGCGCAGTAGAGGCCGAGCGCGGAGGGGGAGAGGTCGCTCGTCTCATCGCCGAAGGAGAGGATGTCGACGCCGGGGAGCGCTTTGAAGTTGAGATAGCCCCAGAGCGAGAACTCGGAGACGACGTGCGTGGCGGTCGCCCCGTCCTGCCCCTGGTGGAACGTGTGGAACACCGCCTTCACGAACTCGGCGTAGTTGAGCGCCGCGCTGTTCGCGGCCAGGAAGCGAAGGTCGTCGTCGGATGTGAAGGTGTAGACGGCGACGCCGCCGTGATTCTCGTAGCGCCCCTTCAGCAGGATGCTGTGCGCGTTCGACGCATTGGACGTCTGCCGCTGCACCGCATCCCCGAACAGTTTCCTCAGGATCAGCACGGCCTCGGAGTGGAAGCTGGTGATCTTCGAGTTCGCGAAGAGGACTTCGAGCGTCAGCACGCGGAAGTCGAACGGCTGCGGCGGCGGAGGAGGCGATGACGGCGGCGCCGGATCATTGGTGGCCACGTAGCGGATCAGGCCGAAGAGGGAACTGTGCTGCATCTGCAGCCCCTGCGTGGCGTCGACGGAGCTCGTCGTCACACCGAAGTGGTGTGCGCGGAACCTGGTCAGGTCGATGCCGCCGAGGAGTCCTTTGATGTCGCTCGGAAAATTGCCGATGGCGATCTCCGTGTTCAGCGCGAGCACGCCCTGCCACGCCGGCGAGTTGACGACCGTGTTGACGAAGTAATCGAAGTGCGGATCGCTCTGCAGCAGCTGCTGCGCGGTGGAAAAGTAGTCGTTGAGCCACGCCGAGAGCGCGGCGCGGTCGGGATGAAAATCGTCGTCGCCGCCGCTCCAGGTCGCGGTCGTCGCGGCTCGCTCCTGCAGACTCCCCTTGCAGAATTTGAAGATCAGGATGTTGGCCGGATCGCCGCCGGCGTCGGGCGTGCCGGTGGCGATCGTGAACGGCCAGCCGGCGATCGTGATCGCGTTCGAGAACGTGCCGAGCTGCTTGCCGGTCGAGACGACGAGGAAGAGATCCTGCGACTGAAGGACGTCGGTCAGCTCGGGTGTGAGGGAGGAGAACATCAGCTGCTCTCCCGCCGAGCCGAGCGCGATCAGCACCTGCTGCCAGGTCAGGCCCTGGATCGTGGCGAGGAAGCCCTGCGGCGTCGTCGCGACCACCGGCGCTGCCGCGGGTGAGCTCACGCTGCGACGGCCGCCGGTTGTGGCGCCGGTGGACATGATCTTCTTGCGCGCCGGCGCGAGGACGTTTCGCTCGAGGATGGCATACGCGCCGGCGTCCGCCGCCGCGACGCCGGCGTACGGCGCGAGCGGAAACGGAATGCCCGGCATCGTCGCGCCGGGGGAGAAGAGATCGAGCACGCTGGTCGTGCCGCCGGGTTGGAAAAGGGGCGAGGCCGGCGGCTGCGCGCTGTAGGTCGTGGCGGGACGATTCGCGTCGAACGCGGCGACCGAAACCCACGACGTCGTGAAATCGCCGTCGAGCAGCGCGCCGGGGGCGGTTCCATCAGTCACGGGAGCCCACGCCGGTTGATACGGCGTGAAGGTGATGAGGTCGCCCGGTGCGTCCGGCGAGCGCGGTTGAAAGAAGATCAGCTCCGTTCCCGAGAGGCCGCAGAGCAACGTGGCCTGCGACGCCGGCGGCGTCGTCGCCAGCTCGAAATCGCCCGCCGGAAAGAGCGCGTAGCCGGACGGGGTGACGTCCAGGACGAGCGATGCAGTCGGCGTGGGGAAAAGGAGGATCGGGTCGTCGTAGATCGTGCGGAGCGTGGTGGCGATGAGCTCGCCCCCTTCGACGGCGCGGAGTGCCGGTTTGGCGACGGTGTACGACGCGGGCTGCAGCACGAACAGCGTGCGCGCGGGTGGCTTCGCGCCGAGCGGGTCCCACTGCATCGTGACGCGGCGGTGCGACGTCGTGGCGGGATCGAACAGCGCGAAGCGGTATTCGGTGAGGCTCGTCTTCGGACCGGAGTAGTAGCGGATCGCGGCGTCGGAGCCGGTGCGCATGTCGTCCGAGAAATCGCGGATCAGGCCTTCATCGACGACGCAGAAGCGCTGCGCGCCGTAGAGCGGAATCTCCATGCTGCGTTTCGTCCGCCGCGGCCAGTCGGGGCCGGTCGGCACGTTGATCGAGAAGTGATCCGGCTCAGCGGACGGCATCGCCGTGACGACCATGCCCGCGTCGAGTGAAAAGCCGTAGCGGCCGAAGGCGAACGAAGCCCGCGCGGCGATCGTGCCCTCCGCGCCCAGGCTGACGGTCTGTTTGGAGACGATGCCTTTCGCTTCATCCCAGCCGATCCAGGCGAAGCCCGGCGCGGCCGGTTTCGGGAGCTCGCCTGCGAGTGCGTCGGCGAGCGCTTTCGGCTGGGCGGGCGTGGCCGGGAGAAAGACGAACCAGCCGTTGTACGCGGGGTCGTTCCAGGCGCCGCCCGGAGTGATGGAAGGAAGGGGATTCGCAGGGAGGGAATCGACGAAGTACGCCAGGACGCCCGACGCCACCGGCGGATTGCTCTCCAGGTAGAGAGGCGTACCGGCCACATTGAGGAGCTGGAGCACGGCATCGGGCATCGCTCATGATTCCGGAATCGGGATGAAGAAGAGGCTGAGGAGCAAGCGCAGCGGCGAGCTCGTGCCGTGGTAGAGCATGGAGGCGGCGGCCATGAGCGCCCAGATGCTGGGGAGTGAAAAATCGGCGGCGGCAGCGATCTCGTCGAAGGTGGGGCGATTCGGAATGGCGTCGTCGATAGACGTGTCTGCGCCCAGCCTGAATTGCGTGGAGAGGATGAGGAAGACGGGCGACGAGAAGCGCCCTCCGAGCTGAGCGGCGAACGAGAGCTCGAGTGAAGACGGCGGTTTCGGATCGAACGGATCCATCTGCACCCCGGTGGCCTGGAAGTAATGCGACATGCCGGTGATGACGGGCGACTGCGACCCGTTGTTGATGATCGATTCGATCAGCTGTGCGGCCAGGTCGTCGGCCAGGAGCGCCTGCGCCGCGGGATGATAGACACCCGGTCCGGTCGGTCCGGTAGGCCCGCGCTGACCGCTGCCGGTCTGGCCATGCGGTCCTGTCGGACCGCGCTGGCCGCTGGGACCACGCAGACCACTTGGTCCACGCAGACCAGTTGGGCCGCGCTGACCGCTGGGGCCGTGCGGACCTGTCGGCCCATGCGGACCGGGGACGCCGCTCGATCCGTGCGGACCTGTCGGCCCGCGCACACCGCTCGTCCCATGCGGACCTGTCGGCCCATGCGGACCGGGGACGCCGCTCGATCCGTGCGGACCTGTCGGCCCGCGCTCGCCGTTCGTCCCATGCAAGCCGGTCGCCCCATGCGGACCTGTCGGCCCGCGCACACCGCTCGTCCCATGCGGACCTGTTGGCCCATGCGGACCGGGGACGCCGCTCGCCCCGTGCGGACCTGTCGGCCCGCGCTCGCCGTTTGTCCCATGCAAGCCGGTCGCCCCATGCGGACCTGTCGGCCCGCGCAAACCGCTCGTCCCATGCGGACCGGTCGGCCCATGCGGACCGGGGACGCCGCTCGACCCGTGCGGACCTGTCGGCCCGCGCTCGCCGTTTGTCCCATGCAAGCCGGTCGCCCCATGCGGACCTGTCGGCCCGCGCAAACCGCTCGTCCCATGCGGACCTGTCGGCCCACGCACACCGCTCACGCCACGCACACCGCTCGGTCCGCGGACGCCGCTCGGTCCACGCGGTCCCGTCGGTCCGCGCTTTCCGGTCGGGCCGGTCGGGCCCGTGATGCTGTTCAGCGCGAGATAGCTCCAGGTCGGACCGGGGAAGCCGGTCGGACCGGTCGGTCCTTCGACGCCGTGCGGCCCGGTCGGCCCCTGCCTGCCGCTCACCCCGACCGTGCCGGTCGGCCCGGTGTGTCCCTGCCTGCCGGTCGGACCCTGCAGCCCGGTCGGTCCGTCGCCCGCCGCGGCGGCGCGCGTCGACGTCTTCTTCGCAGGCGACGCCTTCTTCTTCGAGGACGGAGCGTCCTTCTTTGTCTTGTTCGGCATGGGGACTTTTCAGCAGTAACGGACGAGTGGAAGAAAGTCCGAAGAAAATCACCGCGCCGGCAGCGCGAGACGGAGCGGCGCCGCAACGTCGTCCGTGCCGAAGCGGAAGACGAACGTCGTGCGCCATGCGGCGCCGAGGTTGCACCGCCGCGCGTCGACGAACAGCGCCGGCATCCTGGCCGTGACGCGCGGGATGACGAAGCGTCCCTCCGCGTCCGTCGTCGTCTCGCGGCGCAGCGGGTAGTCGCCGTAAACGACCGTCGCCCCGTTCACCGGGGCTCCCGCTCCCTCGCTCACGACGATGCCGCGCACGTCGACGAGCATCGCATCCGGATCGAGAAACGTCCTTGCGGAAAGGTGGATCGTCGTCTTTGCGTCGCTCCGGATTCGCGTCGCGCCGACGGCCGGCGTCGGACCGCCGACGTAGAGATCGAGCGACGCGAACGGCGGCAGGTGCGCGAAGCGCGCATTGCCGGCGGCGAGCGGGATCGTCACCCGCTTCATCACGAGCTCGAAGAGCCGCGGATCGACCTGATCGAGCACGCCGATCTCCCGCCCCGCCTCCTCGCGACGCTCCGGTGCAATCGTCCCGCCGCTGATGCCGGCCGCCAGCTGCAACGGCAGATCGGTGAGCGGCAGCGGTACCTCGATGCCGAGCACGCGCGGAGCGCCGACGCAGATTGTTCCTGCCCCGGTTTCCCCGTCGGGGAGATCGACGACCGCCATTCCGCCGGCATCGTCGAACGCCACCACCATCGGTGCATGCGGGTCGATCCAGCCGCTCGTGAAATGCCCGTTCGCCTCGACCACCGCCTCGGACCATTCCGCCGGAGTGAGCGGCAACTCGAATCCGTACGGACGGTTCTCGTCGGCCCATTGCGAGAAGATCTGCGCGGATTCGAGTTG
>Ga0207703_10004882_pt1 | contig 10902 bp, 14 predicted proteins | sample KBSSwiS12_FD_184304 | JGI IMG/M metagenome (GOLD analysis project Ga0207703, IMG submission 184304) | Switchgrass rhizosphere microbial communities from Kellogg Biological Station, Michigan, USA - KBS Switchgrass S1-2 (SPAdes) (version 2) | ecosystem: Host-associated > Plants > Roots >... | reverse complement strand
CTCGACCTCGTCGCCGGCGGCATCGACGTAGGTGACGCTGACGGCGCGCTTGCCGCTCGAGTCGAGATTGATCTTCGTGACCTCGCACTCGGTGCGCAGCGTGAAGTTCGACTTGCGCATCAGCACTGGCAGGATCGTCGTCTGCGCGGTCGCCTTCGAGTAGTTGCCGCAGCCGAACTTCTCGCAGAAGCCGCAGTACGTGCACGGCCCGAGCTGGACGCCGAGCGGGTTCGTGTACGCCTGCGACATGTTGGCTGACGGCTGCGGGAACGGCTTGTGGCCGAGCGAGCGCGCCGCTTCGGCGAACAGCGTCGGCGGATACGTCATCGCCATCGGCGGGTTCGGATACTCGCGTTGTCGCGGCCCTTCGAACGGATTGCCGCCTTCCTGGATCGCGCCCTTCAGGTTGCCGGCCTTGCCGCTGATGCCGCACAGGTACTCGAAGCGGTCGTAGTGCGGCTCGAGCTCGTCGTACGTCACCCCCCAGTCCTGGATCGTCATCGTGTCCGGCAGCGCGGCCTTGCCGTAGCGCTGGAGGTTGTGACTGCGCGCGACGAAGTCCGACGGCAGGAATCGCCACGTCTGCCCGTTCCAGTGCACGCCGGCGCCGCCGACGTTGGTGCCGGGCAGGAACGAGCCGAGCGTGCGCATCGGCAGCGCGGTCTGGGTCGCGTTGTTGCGGATCGTCAGCGTCTCGTGCGCCGCGCGCTGGAACAGCTCGTGGCGCCAGTAGTAGCGCAGCTCGTCCTGCGCGAAGGTCGTCGCGAAGTCGGTCGACGTGTCGCGCCAGGCGCCGCGCTCGAGCGCGAGCACCGAGATGCCGGCGTCGGTGAGCTCCTGCGCGAGGATCGCGCCGGTCCAGCCGAACCCGACCACCAGCGCGTCGACCGCGGGCAGCCGCGTGGCCATCGTCAGCCCTTGCGCCGGTCCCACTCGGGCCGCCCCTTCAGCCCGACCGGCGGCAGCGGATAGCGCTCGTTGTGGCGGCCGACGAAGGCGCTGTGGTCGTAGCGCGCACCCGGAAATCCGATCAGCTTCCAGCCGACCATGTCGCGGTTGCCGCCGTAGATCGGATCGGACCAGAAGCCCTCCTGCGTGTTCTGCAGCAGCATCTTGAAGAAGCCCTTGGCGTCGAGCGTCGGCAACTGCGGCTTGCCGTCCTCGAGGTCCTTCAGCCAGCGGTCCTGGTCGTCGGCCGCGAGCCTGGCAAAGCTCGCGGCGCGGCCCTCGTCGGCGACCGCCCGGTCGATTTCGCGGACCGCGGCGCGGTACATCCCGGCCGGCGTGTAGCGGCTCTGGTAGCCCTGCGTCTTCTCGCCCTTGGCCCACGGGCCCTGCATGTACCAGCGCGACGCGCGGCCGTATTCGCCGGCGAGCTGGCGGTCGATGAAGACGACGGCACCGGCCTCGAGCGCGCCCGGGCCGAGGTCGTCGGCGGGAATCAGCCGGGCGACGGCGGCGGAGAGGAACGCCACCTCGGCTGCGTTCAGGAAGGCGTAGCCGCTGTCCTTCGCCGCCTTGCCCGGCAACGCCGCGTAGGGCGCGCTCGCCGTGCCTTCCTGCCACGGCATCTCGCGTCGGACCACGGCAGCGCCCGCCGCTGCGGAGAGGGGAAGCGCGACGCCGGCGCGGAGCAGATGACGGCGCCGCAGGGAAATGGTCGCGTCGACCTGCGTCGCGTCCGGATGCGACTCTGTCTCGCGCGGCGCCGCGCGGAGCCAGATCGTCTTCATGGCACGTCGCGGAGCAACCGCCGTGCCCGCGCGTCGAACTCGCCGGGCGCGCGCCGGCTCCCGCGCCCGTGCAGCACCGCGCCGCCGCGGAGACGAGGGCGTGGACGTGAATACATCATGTCGTGATATAGATGGCGACACGGCGAACCACGTCACCTCCTCGCCATTGACCTTGGTCCGGACATGCCATCGCGGCCGCTCAGCAAGAAGAAGTTCGCGGAGCTGTCGGACTTCCGCTACGCACTGCGCCGCTTCCTGCGCATCAGCGAGGACAACGCCAGGGCCGAGGGGCTGACGTCGCTGCAGTACCAGCTGCTGCTGCAGGTCAAGGGCGAGCGCGAGCGCGGCTGGGTGCTGGTCGGCGAGCTCGCTGAGCGGCTGCAGATGCAGCAGCACGGTGCCGTGGCGCTGGTGTCGCGCTGCGAGCGTGCCGGGCTCGTGCGTCGCGTCCGCAATCGCGACGACCGCCGCCGCGTGCAGATCCACCTGACTCGCGCCGGCGAGCTCGCCGTGCAGCGCGTCGCGGCGCGCAACCGTCCCGAGCTGGTGTCGCTCGCGCACGTCGTCGAGCTCGCCGCGGCGACGCTCGCCGGCTGAGCGCGGCGCGCGCGTTCAGCCGTAGGTCCAGAGCATCTTGCTCGCGAGGATGTAGAGCAGGCCGGCGAAGACGCGGCGCAGCGTCGCGACCGGGAGACGGTGCGCGGCGCGCGCGCCGATCGGTGCGGTGACGACGCTGCCGGCGACGATCGCGAGCAGCGCCGGGAGGTAGACGAAGCCGACCGCGAACGGCGGCACCTCGGCGACGCCCCAGCCGCTGAAGACGTAGCCGAGGGTGCCGACGGCGGCCACCGGAACGCCGAGCGCGGCGCCGGTGCCGATCGCGGTCGTCATCGCGACGCCGCAGAAGAGCATGAACGGCACGGTCATGAACGCACCGCCGGCCGAGACGAGGCCGGCGACGACGCCGATCAGCAAGCCGACTGCGAAGAGTGCCGGCGTGCCGGGAAGCGAACGCGCCGCGGCGGTCTTGCGCCCGAGCAGGATGTGGGTCGCTCCGGCATACACGACCGCCGCGAAGGCGAGCGCGAGCACGCGCTGCGGTACCCATCCGGAAAGCGCGGTCGAGAGCAGCGTGCCTGCGACCATGCCGGGGCCGAGGCGGCGCACCAGCGACCAGTCGACGCCACCGAGGCGGTGGTGCGCGCGCACGCTCGCGGTCGACGTGAACAGGATCGACGCCATGCCGGTGCCGAGCGCGAGGTGCACCGTGTGCGCGGGCGCGATCTGCTGCGCCGTGAACATCGCAGCGAGCACCGGCACCAGCGTCATGCCGCCGCCGATGCCGAGCAGGCCGGCGAGAAAGCCGACGAGCGCGCCGGCGGCGCAGTAGGCGAGCATCCAGGCGCCGGTCACCGAAGCAGCATGGCAGTGCGATCGCCGCGGACGCGGGCCGTCAGCGGCGCACGACGTAGCGCGTCACCACCGGCGGCTCGTCGCCCTGGTGGAACGCGAGCCGGCGCTCGCGCAGCGCGATGTCGGCGGCGGTCGCGCGGTGGAAGCGCCGCAGGTGCTCGGTCCACGACTCGTCGACGATCTCCTCGACGAAGCGCGCCGGCTCGCCGATGTCGCGCAGCAGGTCCCAGCCGATCGCGCCTTCGCTGAGGCGGACGCGTCGCGTCTGCCGCATCACCTCGATGAATGCGTCGGCGCGCTCGGGGTCGATCAGGTACTCGACGGTGACGACGACACGACCGTCGTCGGGCGGCGTGCCCGAAGGCTGCGCCGCCCAGCCCGAAGGCGCAGGCGAGAGGTCGGCCTCCTCGTCGGCGACGTCGCGCACGTAGCGCACCGCGAGCAGCATCAGCAGGATCCCGCTCGTCGCCGCCGAGAAGAGCGCGGTCCGCATCGAGCCGGTCGTCGCCACCTGGCCCCAGAGCGCGGCACCGATCGCGCTCGCGCCCATGATCGCCATCTGGTAGCTCGCCATGCCGCGCGCGCGCACCCAGTTGGGCAGCGACATCTGCGCCGAGACGGCGAGCGAGTTGGCGACGGTGATCCACGCCATGCCGGCGGCGAGCATCGACGGCACCGCGACCCACGCGTTCGGCGCCACCGCCATCACCGCGGTCGCCGCCGACTGCACCGCGGTGCCGCCGACGACGAGCCCGTCGCGGCCGAAGCGCTGGCGCAGCCGCGGCAGCGCGAGCACCGCGATGATCGCGCCGGCGCCCATCGACGCGAGCAGCAGCGTGAAGGTGCCGGCGTCGCCGCCGACGAGGCCGCGCGCGAGCAGCGGCAGCAGCGCGATCAGCGCCGTCGAGTGGAGGAAGAAGATCGAGACGCGCAGCAGCACCGCGCGCAGCCGCGGCGACTGGCGGACGAACTGCACGCCGACGCGCATCGCCGTCAGCAGCCGCTCCTGGCCGAGCGGGCTCGGCCGGTGCTCGTGGCGCCAGCGCAGGATGAGGAATCCCGACAGCAGCGAGAGCACGGCGTTGAGCGCGAACACCCAGACGCTGCCGGCGCTCGCGATCAGCGCGCCGGCGAGGAGCGGGCCGACGATCCGCGACAGGTTCATCGCGACGCCGTTCAGCGCCAGCGCCGACGCGAGCTGCGCCTTCGGCACCAGCTCGGGGACGATCGCCGAGAAGACCGGCCAGCGCAGCGCGAGGCCGATCCCGTTCAGAAAGACGAGGACGAGGAGCAGCGGCGACGTCATCCAGCCGAGCGCGGTGACCGCGCACAGCGCCGCTGCGGTCGCGGCGAGCCAGAACTGCGTCGCGGTCAGCCAGCGGCGGCGGTCGAGGATGTCGGCGAGCGCGCCGCTCGGCAGGCCGAGCAGGAAGACCGGCAGCGTCGACGCCGATTGCACGAGCGCGACCCAGATCGGCGTGCTCGTCAGCGTCGTCATCGTCCACGCCGACGCGACGTCGGTCATCCACATGCACAGGTTGGCGGTGAGCCAGGTGCTCCAGAGCAGGCGGAAGACGGGGACACCGAGCGGCTCGAGCGCGGTCATCGAGCGGATCGACGCTCTCGGCATGGCAGGAGCCGGCATCGGCGTATTGAACCTCAGCGGCGGCGGACGGGCCCGGGCTCGGGATCGCTGGCGCTCTTGCACCGAAAGCGGGTCGCTGCGCGCTCGCTCGCGTCGCCGTTGCGGACCTGCTCACGCGCCTGCGGCCGCGAGCCTGCGTGCACGCTGCCGTGCGCGCAGGAAATAAAGAGCGAGCAGCGCAACGGAGACGGCGGCCGCGCCCGGCGTCTGCGGCGGCAGGCGCTGCAGCGCGCCGAGGACGGACCGCGGCGGCGTCCGGCGTTGCGGCGCCGATGCCAGCGCCGATGCGCGCGCGGCACGCGCGCTGCTGGGTGGCGACGCGAAGTGGCCGAGGAGCGCACGCACGAACGGTCCGAGGTCCTGCGGGCCGCGCGCCGTCAGCCAGTTGCCGTCGTGGACGATCGGCTCGTCGAGCCACGTCGCTCCCGCGTGCACGAGGTCGTCGCGGATGCCAGGCCACGACGTCATGGTTCTGCCCGCGACGCGGCCGGCGGAGGCGAGCAGCGCCGGTCCGTGGCCGAGCGTCGCGATCGCCTTGCCGGCGCCATCGAACGCGCTCGCGAACGTGCGCGCGGCGGTCGACTGGCGCAGCAGGTCGGGGGCGATGAAGCCGCCGGGAACGAGCAGCGCGTCGTAGTCGCGCGCGTCGGCGTCGTCGAGCGTGCGGTCGACCGCGACCCGCGCCGCCGGCTCGTGGAGGTTGACGCCGCGGATGCGGCCATGGCGGAGCGACACGATCTCGACGTCCGCACACGCGGCGCGCAGCGCGGCGACGGGCACCGTCAGCTCGACCTTCTCGAAGCCGTCGGCGGCGAGGACGGCGATGCGTCGGCCGAGCAGTCTGCGATCGAGGTGCATGTCGTTCATGGCGGTCAGCGTCCTGCTCGGCGCAGCAAGAGCGGTGCCCGCCTGAAGGACATTCAACCGAGCAGTTGACTTTCCCGGAAGTCGGAACTATTCTCAACCACATGGTTGAACGAATCGACTCCCGACTCGACGCCGTGTTCCACGCCCTCGGCGACGCGACGCGGCGGCAGATGCTGCGCACGCTCGCCCGCGAGGAGCAGACCGTCGGCCAGCTCGCCGCGCCGCACGCGATGTCGCTGGCCGCAGCGTCGAAGCACGTCAAGGCGCTCGAGAGCGCCGGCCTCGTTCGCCGCGAGGTCCGCGGCCGCACCCATGTGCTGACGCTCGACCCCGGCCCGCTCGCCAGCGCGCACCGCTGGCTCGACTTCTACGCGCGCTTCTGGAACAGCCGCCTCGACGTGCTCGAGCGCCTGCTCGCCGAGGAGCCCCGTTCCCCCGCCCGCAAGACCAGGAGAGCACGATGACGACGACCGCACTCGCCCCCGCGCAACAGGACGACGCCTGGGGCGTCCTCAGCGAACCCGCGACGCTGACGATCCGGCGCGTCCTGCCCGGCCCGATCGAGCGCGTCTGGGCGTACCTCACCGACTCGGACCTGCGCCGCCGGTGGCTCGCCGCCGGCCGTATGGAGCTCGCCGTCAACGCGCCGTTCGAGTTCGTCTGGCGCAACGACGAGCTGACCGATCCGCCCGGCGAGCGCCCGCCCGGCTTCGCCGCCGAGCATCGCATGCAGAGCCGCGTCACCGAATGCGAGCCGCCGCGCCGGCTGTCCTTCGCGTGGCAGGACAGCGGCGACGTCACGATCGCGCTCGACGATCTCGTCGACGGCCAGGTGCTGCTGACGCTCGTCCATCGCCGCCTGCCGGGAGGCACGACGACGCTCGACGTCGCCGCCGGATGGCACGCGCATCTCGACGTCCTCGTCGCGCGCGCGACCGGCGCGAACAAGGCGACCGTGCCGTTCTGGGACGACTGGCAGCGGCTGCGCGACGCCTACGCTGCGCGCATCGGCGGCTGACGGCGTCGCCGCGGTCAGCGCGGCGCTGCGGCGTCGTCGCCGGGCTCGCCTGACGGCGGATAGGTGACGCGTTCGCCGTCGACGACGGCGAACGGCGTCAGCCGGTGCGATTGCAGGCGCTTCGCGCTCACGATCTCGAACGCGGCGACGCCGCGGGCGAAGAGGGCGTCGGCGATGAGCGAGCGATGGCAGCGCCAGGGCACCGCCTCGGCGCACATCACGGCGACGCGATCGCGCCCGGCGAGTCCGACCAGCGCGGTGATCGCGTCGGCGAATTCGGCGCTCTGCATGTGGTCGGCGTAGCCCTGGAACGACCGGTTGCGCCAGCCGCCGTTGACCGACCCGGCGCGCGGCGAGCGCAGCCCGCCGAGCGCGGCGGCGTGGGCATAGCCGATCGACGCCGCGGCGAGCGACGCAGCGAGCGCGTCGCCGTTGAACTGCGGGTTGTGGCGCGAGCGCGGCACCGTGCGCACGTCGACCAGCTGGGTGACGCCGTGCGCCCGCAGCAGCGCGACGAAGTCGGCGATCGGGCGCGTCGAATGGCCGACCGTCAGCACAGCGTGCGTGCCGTCGGCCTCGGCCGACACTGCGATCGGATCGCTCGCGGGAAACGTCTCCTCGAGCGCTTCGTCGAGCCGCTCGTCGAGGTCGGCCGCGCGGCCGCTGCCGGCGCCAGCCGGGGCGTCAGCGGCGCCGTTCATGGTTCGATCGGGTGCGTCGGCGGCATTCCGTCTGGCGGGCAAGTTCCGATCCCATCACAATCTTCCTTCGCCGCCCGAACGCCCCGCGATGATCGACCTCAGCACCCTCGGCATGACCGAGATCGTCCGCCTGCAGAACCAGCTGCAGCAGGAGCTCAGGCGCCGCTTCGAGCGGTCGCTGCTGATGGCGTTCTCGGACATTGTCGGCTCGACGCCGTACTTCGCACGCTTCGGCGATGCCGTCGGCCGCCAGCTCCACCAGCTCCACGTCGATCTTCTCGGCCAGGCCGCAGGCGACGCCCAGGGCCGCATCGTCGACGCCGTCGGCGACGGGGTCTTCTGCGTCTTCCCCGACGCCGAGGCGGGCGTGCGCGGCATCGTCGCGTTCGAGCAGGCGATGGCGCGCGAGAACGCGACGCGCGCGCGCGAGCACCAGCTCGCCGTACGCATCGGCCTGCACTGGGGGTCGGTCCTGACCGACGGCAACGTCGTCACCGGCGACTCGGTCCACGTCGCGGCGCGCGTCGCGCGCGCCGCCGAGCCCGGCTTCGTCTGCCTGACGCGCCAGGTCTTCCTCGAGTTCGGACCGCAGCTGCGCGTCCTCTGCCATCCGATCGGCATGCGCGAGCTGAAGGGAGTGACGCAGCCGTTCGACCTCCTCGAGCTCGACTGGCGCGACCCGCTGGCGTTCCCACGCCGCGTGCTGATCGAGGAGACCGAGCAGCAGATTGCGCTGCCGCAGAAGGACATCGTGAGTTTCGGCCGCCTGCACGAGCCCGACGGCGCGCGCGCCAACGACGTCGTGCTGTTCCATCCCGACCCGGCGCGCACGCGCCAGATCAGCCGCTGGCACTTCGAGCTGCGCCGCGCTCCCGAGGGTCTGCGCCTGCGCACGCTCTCCGACGGCGTCACGACGGTCGACGGCGAGCCGGTCGGCAAGGGCGTCGACGTGCCGGTGCAGAGCGGCACGCGGATCGTCGTCGCCAACACGCTGACGCTGCGCCTCGCGGGCCCGGCGCACGCGACCGCCGACGACGAGAACAGCCGGACGATGCTGCTCGACCCCGCGCGCTGAGCGGGTGGCGGCGCGGCGTCGCGTTGCCGGCGCGCGTGGCATCATCGATCGCTCCCGAGGAGCAGCCATGATCGTCGAGCGCATCTGGACCGGCAACGCCTATCGCAACTACAACTATCTGATCGCGTGTCCCGAGACCGGCGACGCACTCGCGATCGACCCGCTCGACCATGAGAAGTGCCTGAACACGGCGCGCGTCAAGGGCTGGCGCATCACCCAGGTGCTCAACACCCACGAGCACCACGACCACACCGGCGGCAACGCGGCGGTGATCGCGGCCACCGGTGCCAAGCTGATCGCGCACCACCGGGCCGGCGCGCGCATCGCCGGCGTCGACCGCGGCGTCCAGGCCCGCGACGTGATCCGGGTCGGCAGGACCGTCGAGCTCGAGTGCATGGACACGCCCGGCCACACGATGTGCCACATCTGCCTGCGCTCGCACGGCGACGAGCCGGCGATCTTCTCGGGCGACACGCTCTTCAACGCCGGTGCTGGCAACTGCCACAACGGCGGCAATCCGTCCGACCTCTACACGACGTTCGTCGACCAGCTGGCGAAGCTGCCCGACGACACGCGCGTCTATCCCGGCCACGACTACATCGAGAACAACCTGCGCTTCACGCTCGCGCGCGAGCCCGACAACGGCGACGCGAAGTCGCTGCTGCCCGAGGTCTCCGGCCACGACCCGGCGACGATGCACGTGACGACGCTCGCCGAGGAGAAGCGCATCAACACGTTCCTGCGCCTGGCGAGCCCGGGCGTGATCGCAAAGCTGCGCGAGGCGTTTCCCGACCTGCCCGAGCAGCCCGACGCGAAGACGGTGTTCCTGAAGCTGCGCGAGCTGCGCAACAGCTGGTAGCAAGCGGGCGCGCCCGGCGACGCCGGGCAGGCTCAGCCGGCCTGCAGCCCGGCCGCCTGGATGCCGGCGATGCAGATCGCCTCGTCCTCGTCGCCGCTGCCGCCGCTCGCGCCGGCCGCGCCGACGATCCTGCCTTCGGCATCCTTGACCAGGACGGCCCCGGTCTGGGGGATGAACTTGCCGTTGCCGGTCGTTGCCAATGCGCCGAAGAACGCCGGCAGGTCCCTGGCGCGCTGCGTCAGGACGCGCGACGCCGCGCCCATGGCGATCGACGCCCACGCCTTGCCGGTCGCGATGTCGATCCGGAACATGCTCGCACCGTCCTGGCGCTGCGCGCTCTTGACGTGACCCGCGGCGTCGAGGACGACGACGGCCATCGGCTGCAGGCTGCCGTGGGTCGCGCGCTGCAGGGCGCCCGCGATGATCTGGTTGGCCTGGGCGAGGGTGATGTCCATGGGTCGGCTCCGGGGTCTGGGTGGCAAGAATTGTCACGTTCCCGAGCGGTACGCTCCTTGCCTCGCGAGGTCAGATGGCCAAACCGCGCTTCGGAACGAAGTCGCCGACGGAATGCTTCGCCTGGCACTACGCGTTCTTCGCCCGCCTTGCCAACCGCAAGGCGCCGGGGTCGGCGACGCAATTGCTCCACCTCACGCAGGCGGTGCACGCGTTCCGCGGCCACCTCGACCCGATCCGGGTCGCCGACGAGGTGCTTCTGACGTGGCCGTTCGACGTCCCCGAGCCCGGCGGCTGACTCTGACCTGACGAAAAGCGTTGGCTGCGCTCAGCGCGGCGTCGGCGCGATGTCGAAGTGCAGCACGTCTTCGCGGACGCCAAGCTTCGTGTAGAGCGCGATCGCGGCGTCGTCGCCGTGGTCCGCCTGGACGAAGACGACCCAGACGCCGCGCTCGGCGGCGAGTCGCTGCAGCGCGCCGATCAGCGCGGTCGCGATGCCGCGCCGACGGTGCGCTGCGGCGACCGCGAGGTCGTAGAGGTAGAGCTCGCTGCGCGGCTGCTCGAACTTCGGCAGCACGTAGCCGGCGAGGCCGCCGACGACCTCGTCGCCGGCGAACGCGGCGATCGCGACGAACGTGTCGCGAGCGAGCAGCGCGTCGAGGTACGCATCGTCCGGCTGGCGCGCGGTGTACGTCTCGACGTCGGCGAACGCGGCGCCGAACATCGCGACCATCGCGCGCAGCGGCGCGGCGTCGCCGCGCGCGAGGACGCGGACCTCGACGGTGCCTGGCATCGACGGACTTCGAGCGGGCGCTGCCCGGTCGCCCCAGTCTAGATCGCTGCGGCTCAGCGCTGCGTCGCCCGGCCGGCGGCTGCGGCGGCTGCGAGCGCGGTCGCCGGCTCCTTGTCGGCGACGGCCGAGGTGCCGAGCGCCTGGCCGACGAAGGCGACCGCGCTCAGGACGACGACGGCGAAGAAGCGGACGGGATGCGAACGATGGTCGGTGCAGCAAGTCACGATCGGCTCCTGCGGCGGCTGCCGCGATCCGGGTGACTGTCGCCGACGCCTGTATCGCGAGCGCGTCGGCGGCGGCCGGGTTTGTATCGATCGTGTTGCGCGTGCCGCCGGTGCGACGTCG
>Ga0207703_10004879_pt1 | contig 10907 bp, 8 predicted proteins | sample KBSSwiS12_FD_184304 | JGI IMG/M metagenome (GOLD analysis project Ga0207703, IMG submission 184304) | Switchgrass rhizosphere microbial communities from Kellogg Biological Station, Michigan, USA - KBS Switchgrass S1-2 (SPAdes) (version 2) | ecosystem: Host-associated > Plants > Roots >... | reverse complement strand
CTTACGCTTTTTGGTGATCTCTCCACGAAGCTTTCGTCGAGCGGCGTCGGCGCGGCCACGAAAACGGTTGCCTGACTCTTTCGCGAGATAATATTCGTCGAGGGTCTCAGAAAGTGTTTTACCGTTGAGCTCAATTATTTCTGAGTCGTCCGGTTTGTAAACGCGAGCGGGCGGGGCATAACGTGTCCCAACTTCCTGGCCTTCACCGTTTGTTTCGCGAAGCCGATCGACGATCGTGCCAACTTCGTCGAGCAGAAAGAGATTAGCTGAACGGCCGGTCAATTGAATCGCCATTGAGTTTTCCTTCTGCTCACCGGTTTCCGTTTCAGCTTTTAATTTGAAGGTGATGACCCGCTCGTCTGCCAACCTCGAAACATCCTTCAGATCGGCATTGGACAGGTACTTTCGGAAGGCGAGAAAAAATGGGGCGGGATTTACCGACGATCTTTCCAGGTCTTTTAGCCGGCGTTTTATCAAATAAGTGCGGGGGTCTCCCGGTTCGACACTGATGAACATAAATTGACCGCTGCTTGATCGAAAATCGATCGCACAGCTTAATTTTGAAAGCGGGAAAATACGTCCCAACTTTTGCCCGACGAGAGCCGCCTGAAACTCGGCAACGATCTGTGAGATCTCAGCATTATTCACGAAGATAGTTTAGCTTAGTCGGATGCGTCTCACGCCAACTCGACCTTGACCCAACTCCGCGTCCGCAGCACACCCAAACCGCGGACGTCGGCAGTTACGATTTTAAGTAAGGCAGTCCCAAAATCAAATATCAATTTTTACGATATTTACGATTTTTAAGGGATTTAAGCTTTTTATGATTTTTACGACTTTCGCGTAAGTTCAGATTCCTTTGAGACTTAGAACTCGTTAACGATGATGGTGCCCGAGACGATATCATGAGCGGCGCGTTTTTCGTCGTTGAAGAAAATGGTCAGGAATCCAAGTCCGCCTAAAGGAAGTGTCAGCAGATAGACAGCCGAGCTGACAGCCGCCTGATGGAAACTTGGATACTCGTTAAGATCGGCGTCGATCAGCTCCAGAGAGAAAAGCTTCATCCCTGCCGTTCTGCCAAATAAGGCAAGCGATGACGTGAGATAAAGGAACATCACGATCGAGCAGGTTCCGGCAAGTGCCAGCAGGCCAGAGGGCGAGTACCAGTCGCCGCCGGCAAAGGCGATCGGCGAAAGAAGTACCAGGCTGGTAAACGATCCGATGATGAGATCAAAAAGTCCCGCATTGAACCGCGATGCGAAAGGAGCAAGGTCCTCAATCTCGTCGGCTTCAACCCCGCCGAATTCGATCGTCTCGTCAACTGTCAAGGGGAGCTCGGAATATGCCTCAACAGGAAACTGGACCTTTGCAGGAACGACTTTGACGGGTTCAAAGTCCGTCTCAATGGGGATTTCGACTACTGTTCGAGCTGGCTGGGCAGGTTCATCGAGAATGAACGCCACGGGTATATCGAACGAGCTGATCGGCCCTTCTTCTGGAAGCGGCGGCAGCTTGTTCGTATCGTAATCGGTTTTCTTCAAAGTTACCGTGGAAACAAGGCGCGGCTTTGGCGGAACATTTACCGAGGGTTTTGCATCCGGCTGACTGACAGGGGCCTGAGTGGTGCGGCTGGAAACCACATTGAATGGATAATTTCGCGGAGTCGCCGGTTTCTGGGTTCCAAAGCTATCTTCGACTGTCTCGGGCAGATACGTTTTTCTGGAATCCGCGATCCGCTTTAATGCGTTTGCGATGCGCTGGTCTTCGTGCTTGGATTCCGAGGTCGACTCTGATCTTTCAACGTACTCGGCCTTTAGAGCGTTAGCACCGCTGGTAACAAGCTGAGTCTGATATCCGGTTTCGGCCGGCGTTCCGGATTTGCGGCTTCTGACGGCGTTTTGGATCTGCAAACGCCAATCGGGGATCGTCGGATTCTTAGTTTGAAATTCGACAAGAGTTTTACTTGTCTTTTGCCGGTTCAGCTCGGTTGTTGTGGTGCGAACCGGCCGCGGATTTGGTGTCGCGGGAACGGGTTTCGCGGCTGCCTTTTCAACAGGAGCCGGCACCTCTATTTGAGGAGCAGGTGCCTGTATTTGCTTCTTTTCTCGTCGACGAACAGGCCCAGTGCCGATCTTGGTCTGCAGCTCTTCGCGGACAGAGTCGTGGACCATCGCACCGCACGTAAAGCAAATAGACAAGGTTGGTGCAAGAAGTCGATTACAGACAGGGCAGTTCATAATGCAAAACGCGGCAAGTTGTCAGATGAAAAAGTTGCTGGGCGATTGAAAAAATCTACGCCGGATATTATCAGAAACTACTTTAAGTAGTCAATAGTAAATTAACGGAGATTTAAAGCTTAGCGGATTGTGCGCGCACAATTAGTACACCGTGGCGCGGGGTTGTGGGCCCTGTTCTTAAAATAAAAGCCGAAAGGCCGCCGAATTCTAGAGAGGATGACGGCCGGCAAAGCCTGCGTCGATCTCGTGCCACCACTGGATACTATGGCCTTCGCCCAGCTGCCAGCACAGATAAACTACGCGATCATTCTTAAGACTTGGAAAATCTATCAATCCTCGTGAGTAGTCTTTGAGTTCGACACCCAATTCATGCAGGTCCGTCGTAAGTTTGCCGACCTGGTAAAGGGTTTTGACGTAAGCAGATCCGCCCTCCATTCCGCCGCCGTGCTTTGATGCCTCGGCCGCGGCTCGAGCGGGTTCGCGCATTGTCGCGAGATGTTCGTACAACGCCTGGATCTTCTTTAACTTTGGCTCAACTAACGGGATTAGTTCATTCGCCTCTGAGAGAGTGAAAAGCTTCATTTATCGTCGCGGACACGAACAAGGTCAGGATCCCCCCGATGCTCATCGTCTGTATGATTTACTGTAGGAACAGTTCGGTGATTCTTGTTGTACGCGTCGCCGCCATTCTTATGTGCACCGTTCGAAACTTCTTCGGGCGGCACGAAAGACGGCACCTCGAACTCACCGGTCTGGCCGGCATCTTTACGGATCAATTCGGCTATGTCTCCAAGGTCGATAAAGAAATCGGCCACGTCGATCAGGCGTGGAGCGGTGTTCGATCGAAAGCCGGCGACCTCAACGCGGCAGCCTTTGTATGCCACCGCATTGACCGCGTAAACGAAATCCTCATCGCCCGATACCAGGACCGCCGTATCATACTGCCCGGCAAGGCTCAGCATATCGACGGCGATCTCGACGTCCAGGTTTGCCTTGCGCGTGCCGTCATAGAACGTTTTCAGCTCTTTTTGAACGACGCGAAATCCGTTGCGGCGCATCCAGAGCAGAAATCCCTGCTGTCGTTCGGCACCCGCGTCAACACCAGTGTAGAAGAAGGCGCGAAGCAGGCGTCCGTCTCCGAGCAGAACGCGGAGAAGCTTGTTATAGTCGATGTCGATGGTATGGAAGCGGGCAGCGTGGAAAAGATTATTGCCGTCAATAAAAACCGCCACCCGGCCGCGATGTCCAAATTGCCAGGACGAAGTGGTTCCCAAGTCAAACTGCATATAATTAACCCTTTAGATGAATTAAGGTTAAATCAATATTGCAGTGGTGGCGGGCGGTACGAACGATCGTTGGTAAACTTCTAAATGAACTGATCAACAATAAACGCTTTGGCGTAGACCTTTGCTGATAATAACCTGACTAAATTAAATGACCCTTCTCAAAATTTGCTTGAAATAATTCGTTTTTACCGCTTAAATACACACAACTGCAAATAAATTATAGCCTTCTGTATAGTTTGCATTCACAACTCAAATCGGTCAAGCATTTTGATCGAATAGCCGTCCGTTAAATGACAATCGACGTAAACGAAACTAAAGAAAAGATCGACGCGAGCAGTCTTAATGACCTGCCGCTGACGCTCGAAAGCCCGGGATTCGCAGCGGATGAGATGACCGCGTGCGCGAAATGTGGGCGCTCGAACCCGCCGACAAGGCTGAAATGCTTCTATTGCGGTGCTGACATCGCGGTCGCCGAAAAATATGCCGAGCATGTGCGTCCGACGCTGCGAAAGCTTGAAGAATGGGAGAAGGGCTTCAACGTCGTCTTCGTAAAACGCGGCGGAACAGGCCCAGATCTCCGATCGATCGCAGGCGAAGTCGGCCTTGACCCGAGTGTATTAGGGAAGATCACCGCCGGGAGCGCACCGATGCCGCTGGCTCGAGTCGAAACTGAGCGGGAGGCTGCCCTGATCGTCGAACGACTCACAAGATCAGGCATCGAGTGCAGCGTGGTTTCCGACGAGAAACTCGACCCTGGCACTCCGCCGAAACGCCTTCGCGGTATTGAGTTTACAGGCGACAGTATCACGGTTACGGATTTTAATACTGCTGAAAAAGCTAAGATCGGGGCGAACGATCTGGTGATTATAGTCATAGGCCAACTTTTCGCGCTCAAGACACACTCTTTCGAAAAAAGGAAAAAAGGAAAATCTAAGGTCATAGCTCAGTCGGATACATCATCGGACGAAGGTGTGATCGACATTTACACTCGCGAGACCGAAAACGGTTTTCGCATCTACGAGAGCGGGTTCGACTTCTCTTGCCTTGCCGGTGAAAAAAGCCTGCTCGCAGCCGACAATTTTCCGAAACTTATTCGCAGGATGTCTGAAATGGCCAGGTCGGCAAAGATCGTCGACACTTACCTCTCGGTTCGTGATGCGCTAGATGCGGTGTGGGAGTTGAGTTCGCACAAGGATTTTGAGGGGCTTCGCCGGTCGGGCTTCGGCAAAGCGGATTTCGGCAACACGCTTACCGTCAACAATCACGCGCAATTCGCCCGCTTTTCACGAATGCAGCGTCAATTGATATGAAACGAAGACTGCACATTCGCGAACGCCATGAGCAGGACGGGGCGAGGAAAGCGCCAGAGCGTCGCGGGCCGTCACCATCGAACAAAGCGAACATCTACGGAGCGCTTCCCGTTCTCGAAGCATTGAGGGCGGACCGGCGTGCGATTGAACGGATCGTCGTGGCCGACGGAGTTCGTGAAAGCCGTCTTAGCGACATTATTGCCCTTGCGAAAAGTAAGGGCATAAGGCTCGACCACGTTTCCAAAGACCAGATCGATCGATTGGCGGGCCACGGCGCGAACCACCAGGGTGTGATCGCCGTCGCCGCGGCCGCGTCGTATGTCGATGTTGACGATATCCTCGATTCAGCGGGAGAGGATGCCTTGCTGCTTGTGCTGGACGGCGTCGAAGACCCGCAGAACCTCGGCACTATTCTGCGGGTCGCCGAATGCGCCGGAGTAGGCGGTGTTTTTATACCCGAGCGCAGGGCGGTCGGGTTGACTGAAACCGTGGCGAAGGCCTCTGCCGGAGCTGTCGAATACACGAACGTAGCAAAGGTTTCAAATCTGAATCGGCTGATCGAAGAGCTCAAAGAAAGGAACATCTGGGTAATTGGAACGAGCGGCGACGCTCAAACTAACTATTCCGCTTGGGATTGGAACCGGCCGACAGCTCTCGTCCTTGGCGGCGAAGGCCACGGCCTTCATCGCCTCGTAGCAGAAAACTGCGATGCTTTGGTAAAAATTCCTATGTATGGAAAAATAGAATCATTGAACGTGTCGACGGCCGCAAGCGTTATATTGTTTGAGATCCGTCGGCAGCGCGATGTGAACAGTAAGCGGCGAGCAGAGAACGGTTAACTGCGAACTGAATGGTGACAACTGGCAACTGACAACCGACCACCAATTATGTTTTGTCCGAAATGCGGCACCCAAAATCCTGAAGTAGGCAAATTCTGCCGAAGTTGCGGTACGGATCTCGGCAATGTTTCCGATGCTTTGACGGGAAACCTTTCGCGTCCCGTTCAGATAATGGATCGCAAGGGCCGCCCGATCAGTTACGAAAAGGCAATCGTAAAGATGTTTACGGGGCTAGCGTTTATCGCGGTCGTAGTCGCGTTGGCGTTTACCCAAAGAGGTTATCCGTGGTGGTTTTGGATGCTTATACCCGGATTCAGCAGCCTTGGTGCAGGAGTTGCCCAATACATCCAGCTAAGCAAATTGGAGAAGGGAAATCGCGGTTTTACTTCTTCCATGCAGCCGACGTTTGTGCCGCCCCCGTCAAATCCGTCGCTTCCACCCACACAAACGGATTATGTCTCACCTTCAACGGAATCCCGCTACAAGACCGGCGACCTCGTTCCTCCGAGCGTAACGGACTCAACGACCCGCCATCTCGAAATGGACACCGAAGGCAAGACAATGAGCCTGCCGAAGAAATAGCTATAGCGTTCTAACGTCTCACAACAACTCTTGCGTTTCCCGCATTGCTGTTGACGTCATAGACGCGAAGAGTCACGGCGTATTCTCCGGGCGTTTTTAGCGAAAGGTCTATGGTGTACCGCTCTTTCGGGCTGTCGGAGATGCCGTCGTCGGCATAGACAGGTTGCCATTCGCCGCCGTTTACGCTGTATTCGGCACGCGTGAGATAGCTTGCTGCGTCAACCGCATCAAAGACAACACGAGTTTTGTCGCCTACGGTTTGCGGCGCCCCCGCGGGAGTAACGACGGGCGGTGTGTTGTCGACATCGACGGGATCACTGAGACGCTCGCCCGCGAGAGCGGTTGGTACAGGATTGGACGGTGTGTCCTTTGCGATGACTTTGAAAACATATCGACCGTCGGCGAGCGACTGTCCGTCGATCGTATAAAAATTATCGCTCTGGTTTTCGCGAAGGAGCTTAAACGCTGAGTCTCCCACCTCTTTGTAATAAACATCGTAAACAAGCTTGTCGCCGTTGCGGTCCTCGGCGGTCCATTGCAGGGAGGTTGCTCCCCGCTGGAAGATCCGACGCGGTGGCACCGTGGTCGAGGCAATGCCGAAGGTGCTTGGGTCGAGCCCGGATAATTCAATGTTTGGATCGATCTGCATGGGCGGATTCGGCGCAAGACCCACGTTCGTTGGCAGGACTGTTATCGACAAAACTTCAGGGGCTATATTTCGGCCGACGAATGAAACGCTGACTTCGTTAAGGCTTGCCGGTGTGGCGGACGACTTTAGGATGGCACGCCACTGCAGGTATTTCGCCTTTGGATTCGATATCTGTGCTCCTTTTTGGTCAGCATACACCGAGCTCCAGTCGCTCCACGTCGGATCGGGTTTTTCAGTGTTTCCTGAGCGCGTTTGAATCTGAACGCTGCCGCTAGCACGCCACCAGACACGTCCCCAGGTAGCGGTCGATTTTGCGTCCAGGATCGACGATTCGTATGTGCCTTCGGCATTGGTATCGGGCCCGAATTGAAAGAGGGAGCCCTGATTGCTGGAAGTCGCGAACAGCTTTTGACCGACTGAGCGGATAGTAGAGATCTGGCTGGCATCCGTTTGCAGGGCAAGAGTCTCACGGCCATCATTTGTGATGCTGTAGACGCGGCCGCGATCGGACGTGCCGATGAGGACGCCACCATTTCCGGTCTGATGCGCGTAAAGAGAAAACGCTGAGACGGAATTTGACGCCCAAATGATGTCAGTTCCTCCATCAGGCAAGATACGGTAAACTGCCGATTTTGCACCCGAAAGGTCGTAACGGCTTTTCTGCGGCGGTTCTGGGGTTGCCGGGCCTGACCTTTCGGCAGACACTGGTTTGTTGTCGCCGGCTGCTGCCGCTGCTGTTGCGGCCGAAGTGCTTGCGGCGGGAGCCGAGGCTGACTCACCAAGGAGAAGCGCGTAAACCGATCCATCGGGCCCTACTGACAATTCATGAACTTCGCGAAGCGGGGAATCAAGCAACGCGAAAGCTTTGCCATCAGAAGAAAATTTCAGAACCAATCCGTTTGAATCCGTTCCCGCAAAGAGATTGCCCTGCTTGTCGGTCGCGAGCGAAATAATATGCGTTTCCTTGCTGTCGAAAAACAGGGAAGCATCCCGCGCGGCTCCCGCAGATCGGACACGATAGATCTTGCCCGCATCGCCCGTTCCGACCGCGAGACTGCCATCTGCCATTGCTGCAAGCGACCAGATGTACTTCTCTTTTGGATCGAAATAAACTTCCGCTTTTCCGCTTGCATCGATCTTATAAACTTTGCCGTCGGGCGACGTCCCCGCAAAAAGCTCGCCACTTTTCCCGATCGCGAGGGCCGAAACGTTTAGCTCACCGAGATCTGCAAGGAGAACGCCTTTTCCAGGCGCGTCGACCTTGAAAACCTTTCCTTCACCGCCCGTGCCAAGGTAAATATTGCCTGCCGCGTCGGATGTGCTAGACCAAATATAAGGCTGCTCGGTCTTGAAGACCTCGGTCAGTTTCGGCGCGAGCATGATCGTGCCATTCTGGTCGATCGAAACTCCGCGAGCATCGCCTTTTAAAACCTCGGCTCGCGAATCGACGGTCCAAACAGATGGTTCAGCGGCATGAATGGCGAGTGAAAGCAGGGAAAGGAGAAAAAGCGGAAACAGATTTTTTTTCATGTAGTTGGCGAACTTCTATAGTGATCAGAATAGGAAAATTTAACCACAATTTGATGCAAAATGACACTGGGAAGCCTAGACTTGTCACCGTTCGCATGCGCTTCTAGTTGGTGCGGGATGAACCACGAACTCAACGTCCCCTGCGTTGGCGATTGTTCTAACGCAGAGGCCGCAAAGAGGGTAATGAAGAACACTGCAGCGCTCAATCCACCTTGGCAGTTGATACCTTTTCCTTCTGTTCCGTCGCTTCCGGCTTTGCCTGCATAAACCGCAAAGCGTCGTCGAGTTCATCCGCATCGCCCGTGATCAGTCGAGCGCTTCGTTCGCGCGTTAGATATGCCCAGAACCAATCGAACATGACGGCCAAGCGGTTGCGGAAACCAATGAGGAAAAATACATGGAGGAACAGCCACATGCACCACGCGATAAAGCCTTTGAAATGCAACGATTTAAGCTGCGCAATTGCCTTGCTTCTGCCGATCGTGGCCATCGTGCCCTTGTCCCAGTATTTGAAGCTCTGACGCGGCTTGCCCTTGATCTCGCCCAGGATATTTTCTGCGGTAAGTGTTCCCATCTGCATTGCGGCGGGCGAGACTCCGGGAACGAGCTCTCCATTTTCCTGTTTAAGCGAAGCCATGTCGCCGATCACGAAAATATTCTTGAAACCGGGAATTGTCAGATCGGGCCGCACGAACACTCGTCCGGCTTTGTCCGTTTCGACGCCCAGCTGTTTGCCGAGCGGCGAGGCAGCAACACCTGTTGCCCATAGAGCCACATCACAATCGACCCACTCATCGCCTACCTTTACGCGGCCCAATTCGAGATCGGTCACAAAGCTATTGAGATGGACCTCGACGCCGATCGATTCGAGCTGCTTCTTTGCACTTTCGGAAAGATCCTTTGCGAAGGTTCCGAGCACGCGGTCCGAACCTTCGTAAAGAATAACGCGCGTTTTGGTCGTATCGATCGCCGTGAAATCTTTCGACAGGGCTTGCCTTGCGATATCTGCGATCGCTCCGGCCAGTTCAACTCCCGTAGGCCCGCCACCAATGACCACAAAAGTGAGTTGCTTTTTGCTCCCCTTCAGATACGCTTCGCGCTCCGCGTGTTCGAAGGCCAGCAGGACGCTGCGGCGGATCTCGACCGCGTCCTCGAGCGTTTTCAATCCAGGAGCGAGCTTTTCCCAGTCATCGTGTCCGAAGTAAGAATGGCGTGCACCAGCGGCCACGATCAGATAATCAAACTTTACTTCGGACCCGTCGGTTAGGATCACTACCTGTTTTTCTTTGTCAAAATTAATGACGTCGCCAAGAATTACCTCGATGTTTTTTGCGTAATAGAGAATTCGCCGGATAGGCTGGGCAATCTCGCCGGGAGAGAGCACGGCGGTCGCGACCTGGTAGAGAAGCGGCTGGAAAACGTGGTGGTTTTTGCGGTCGATCAATGTGACGTCAACCGGCTTGTTAGCGAATGCTTTCGCCGCCCACAGACCGCCAAACCCGCCGCCTATTATCACAACTCTTGGCTTTTCTTTCATATATCCACCCATACAAAATAACGCGGACTATACTTGTGAAAAGTATCACAAACAGCAAAGAGGAAGTCAAGTAATTTCACACTCGCTAATACCCCACAAATTTCGCATAAATCGATCGGGCAGCGGCGACATCATCCGTGCCTTTAATGATCGCGCGGGCGTCCTGAAATACGGTTACCTCGCTGTCGCCAGTTTTAAATCGCACGAGGTACTCGTTTTGTTTCACATCGCCAAGATTCTGAAGCTTTGCCGCTAGGGCGCCGAGATCAATTTGAGTCGGTTTTGGCGGAGCGATTTGCACCGCGTTGCGCCCGCAAAGGATGGCCGAGAACTCCCGAGCGTCGGCATCGAGGAATTCGTAAACATGCTGGCCGCATGTTTTGCAATCCACGTTCGGCTCACCCAGCGAGATCTTTTGCCGGTCGTTTTGCCAAAGATCGAATTGCATTAGTGAACGATGCAGGGAGTCGAAATCACCGACAAGCATTTTTAACGCCTCGGCCACCTGCGTTGCGGAAATTGTTGCGATGATCGGCATTATCACCCCTGCAGTGTCGCAGGTGGGCGAACTTCCAGCGTCCGGCATGTCTTCGAAGATGCAACGCAGGCACGGAGTCTTGCCTGGAATGATCGTCATGGTCGTTCCGTAGCTTGAAACGGCGGCCCCATAGATCCACTTCCTGCTGTGTTTGACGCAGGCATCATTAAGAAGGTAACGGACCTGGAAATTGTCGGTGCCGTCGAGAATGAGATCGCAGCCGTCGATCAATGTTTCGACATTTGAATTATTTACATCGGCAACGATCGGCTCGACAGCTATCTCGGAATTGATCTCAGCAATTCTTTTTTGAGCTGCGATAGCTTTTGGCAGCCGCTCGACGGCGTCGGATTCTTTGAATAATGTCTGTCTTTGAAGATTGGTGACTTCAACAAAATC
>Ga0207703_10004866_pt1 | contig 10925 bp, 13 predicted proteins | sample KBSSwiS12_FD_184304 | JGI IMG/M metagenome (GOLD analysis project Ga0207703, IMG submission 184304) | Switchgrass rhizosphere microbial communities from Kellogg Biological Station, Michigan, USA - KBS Switchgrass S1-2 (SPAdes) (version 2) | ecosystem: Host-associated > Plants > Roots >... | reverse complement strand
CCGTGAAAGTGGTCACCGAGGCGGCCGTGGTCTACCTGATGGGCAGCGTGAGCCAGAGGGAAGCCGAGGACGCCACCGAGATCGCGCGCGGCATCAGCGGCGTGCGCAAGGTGGTGCGCATATTCGAGTACCCGGGCGCCCCTGCCGCGGCACCCGCCTCGAAATAGCCTCCGGGTCGCGGAACCCGTGCTCCGCGACCGCGCCCGGCCGGGCGTGCGCATTGCGCCCGTCGAAGTCGAGATGACCGCGGTGCGCGCGCAGGGCGCGGGCGGCCAGAACGTCAACAAGGTGTCCTCGGCCATCCACCTGCGCTTCGACATCCGCGCCTCGTCGCTGCCGCAGGCCTGGAAGGACCGCCTGCTGGCGCTGTCCGACCAGCGCGTCACCGCCGACGGCGACATCATCATCAAGGCGCAGCAGTTCCGCACCCAGGAAGCCAACCGCGAGGATGCGCTCAGGCGCCTGGAAGAGCTGGTTGCTCAGGCCATCGTGGTGCCGCGCACACGCCGCGCGACCAGGCCCACGCGGGCGTCGCAGAAAAAGCGTGTCGAGGGCAAGCTCCGGCGCGGACGCATCAAGGCCCAGCGCGGACGCGGTGCGGCCGAGGACTGACGGAGCCTGACCCCGCGGCGACCGGCGGTCTATACTGCGGCATGCCCCATGCCACGCCGTTGTTCGAAACCAAGCTGTGCGATCCGGCCGACCTGGCGCGGCGCGCGGCGCTGTTGCCGCGCCCGCTGGTGTTCACCAACGGCGTGTTCGACCTGCTGCACCGCGGCCACGTGACCTATCTCGCGCAGGCGCGCGCGCTGGGCGCGGCGCTGGTCGTGGCGCTGAACAGCGACGCATCGGTGAAACTGTTAGGCAAAGGCGACGACCGGCCGCTCAACGCGCTGGCGGACCGGATGGCGGTGGTTGCGGCGCTCGAACCCGTCACCCTGGTCACTTCATTCGAGGAAGATACTCCGCTTGCTGCCATTCTTGCCTGCCGTCCCGACGTACTCGTCAAGGGCGGCGATTGGCCGGTGGACAAGATTGTGGGGGGAGCCGAAGTTCAGGGCTGGGGGGGCAGCGTGCTGTCCATCCCGTTCGAGCACGAACGTTCCACCACGGCGCTACTGAAAAAAATCCGCGCCTGAGAATCCGAGGCTAACGGCTCAGAGGTCCAAGGAAAGATAGACCGGGTTCGGTAGCGGATTGACGTAGTAGGGAGGAATGTCCCTGAATCCCGCCGCGCGATACAGCACGATAGCTTCCTTCATGTGGTCCAGGGTGTCGAGCACCAGGCGCTGGTACGGGACAATGCGCGCTTCTTCCACGAGGCGCGCGAGCAAAGCTCGCGCGATGCCATGCCCGCGGAATGCCGGCCTGACCCACATGCGCTTCACCTCGCCGGTAACGGCGTCGAAACGACGCAGGGCGATGCAACCCGCGGCCTGGCCGTCCACCAAGGCCAGGAACAATCGTCCATCGGGCCGCGCATAGCCGCCCGGCAACGTGGCCAGTTCCTGCTGGAAATCCTGGAAATCGAGGTCGACGTTCAGCCAGTCGGTGTACTCGACGAACAGTTCCCTGGCGCGCGCCAGGCCGAGCGCATCGTAGGCCTCGACGATGGCGGCGCCAGCCATGCGTCAAGGCGTGCCCTTGGCTGCTGCCTGCGCGGGAGCTGCCTTGGCCGCGGCCGCAACCGGCTTCGCGGCCGGCGCCGCGACTGGCTGCGATTGCGCCGATTGAGCGGACGGCGCCGCAGAGGCGGGCTGCGCTGTTGCAGCCTGTGCCCCAGAGGTAGGCTGCGCTGTTGCAGCCTGTGCCCCAGAGCTAGGCTGCGCTGTGGCAGGCTGGGCCGCCGCCTCACCCGCCGTCGCACCGCCTGAACAATCCCTTATTTCGCTGCCGGCGAAAGACTGCTTGATCTCGTTCAGCTTCGAGGCCTGTGTGTCGTTCAGACCCCGAAGCTGGAAGTACACACGCGTGAACGGCGTGTCGCGCCGGCCGGCCTGCGCGGACTTCACGCCCTTGGCCTGCAATTCCTGCAGCCGGTTGCGCGCCGCCTCCTCGCTGCGGAACACCCCCAGCGAGATCGGAAACCGGGTCTTGGACTCGTCCGCGATGATGAACAACTCCTCCACACCCAGGCGCTTGAGCTCGGCGGCCTTCTGCTGTGCCGCCTGGCGCGTGGGCGCCGCCGGCAAGAACACCCACCAGCTCGCGCTTTCCTCACTGCGCCGCTCGGCAAGGCGGTCGCCGAGCGCGAGCGGGGCCAGCGCCTCCTCGGCCCGGGACGCGTCCCCCGCCGCGATGCCGCCCCACTCCACGCACGCCGCCGGCTTGGCAAGCGACGTTACCTGTGCGGGCGCAAGCAGCTTGATAACATCGCGATTGAGCTGCTGTGACACCAGCGGCGCATCGGGCGACGCCGGTGCGCCGTAGAACCTGGCCCAGGCGAACCAGGCCACGTTGGCGAGCAGCAGCACGAGCAGCAGCACCCTCACGCCGCCCCCCTCATTCCGCCCTCTTCGTCGCCGGCCCGCGAAACGATGCGCACCACCCCGTCCAGCACCAGGTGCTCCACCACGCGGTGCGGCACGCCGAGGCCGCGCGCTACCATCGGCGCGGCGCCGCCCGACACGATGCAGGCCACCTGTCCCAATGGTCCGGCCTGCCCGGCGAGCAGCGCGTGCATGCGCTCCACCGCGCCGGCCTGGGCGTGGGCCACGCCCGACTCGATGGCGTCGGCGGTGTTGCGCGGCATGTCCACGCTGCGGCCCTCGACAAGCGGCAGGCCGGCGGTGTTCTGCGCCAGCGAGCGCTTCATCAGCTCGTAGCCCGGCAGGATGAGTCCGCCCAGGAACTCACCCGAGGCGGACAGGAGATCCACCGTGGTAGCCGTGCCCGCGCCCACCACCACGCAGGCGCCGCGCTCAATGGTGCGCGCGGCGACCAGCGCGCACCAGCGGTCCACGCCGAGCGAGGCAGGCGTGTCGTAGCGGTTCACCACGCCGCATTGCGACGCGGCCGACGCCAGCCACTCGGGCTTCACGCCAAAGGGCGCGAACTGCGCCTCCAGTTCAGCGCGCAGCGTGGCGCCGGCCACGTTGGATACGGCAATGCGTTCGGGTGAAGGCAGATGGGCGAGCGCCGCGGGCAGCGTCGCCAGCTCGGCGCGGGCCAGCGCGCCGGTGCCCGCCCAGCCCGATCCGTCGTGCAGCCCCCACTTGATGCGCGAGTTGCCGCAATCGAAAGCGAGCACGTTCATTGCGACACCCGTTGACGCCCTAGGGCCTGTTAACACTCGATATACGAGTGCGACGGGGTCTATTCGGCTCCAGGGCTAGGCGCGAGGAGTGCCGAAGACCGGGGTCTTCAAACGACGAGCAACGACGCCATGGGGCCGAATAGACCTCGTCCCGGAGGGTTTTGACCCAAAGCGGCGTCTGCTGCGTTGCTCGGCGCTCGCCGTGGGCCCGCCACGGCTGCGGCCTCGCGCCTTGCAGCCATCCGCTTTGGGTCAAAACGCACCTCGCATATCGAGTGTTAACAGACCCTAACCTTGGCCCAGCGGTCACCGCAGCGACACTTCGCCGCTGTAGAAGCTGCGGGTGCCTTCGGCGGTGGCCAGGATGAGGGCGCCGTCCTCGGCAATGCCCTGTGCGGTGCCGCGCGCGATCTCGCGCTCGCCGATGCGGATGGATACGCTGCGGCCGCGATGCGCGTCGCGCTCCTGCCAGCCGCTGCGAAACGGCGCGAAGCCGTCGGCCTCGTAGCGCTCCAGCATGGCGTGCAGATGGGTGAGCGTGGCGGCCAGAATGGCGGTGCGATCGATAACTGCGCGGTCGGCCGGCGCGGGCAGCAGCGACTGCACGTCGCTCACCGGCTGGTCGATGGTGGCGCGGATTTCGGGCGCCAGGTTCACGTTGAGCCCCACGCCGATCACGGCCGTACTCGGCCCCTGCGGATCGCCGCGCACCTCGACCAGGATGCCGCCCAGCTTGCCGCCGGCGTGCAGCAGGTCGTTGGGCCACTTCAGGTGGATGCCGCGGCAGCCCAGTTCCTCCAGCGCCGCCACCACCGCCACCGATACCGCCATGGACAGCCCCGACAGCGCCGCGGCGCCGTGGCTGAAGCGCCACTTCACCGAGAAGGTCAGGCTGGAACCCACGGCCGAGCGCCACGCGTTGCCGCGCCGCCCGCGCCCGGCCACCTGGTGCTCGCAGGCCAGCACCGCGCCCTGCGCCGCGTCATCGCGCGCCGCCAGCTCGGCGTTGGTGGAGCCGCATTCGTCGGCCACTTCCACCGCCAGCCGCGGCGCCGAGCGCGACAGCAGGCCGGTGAGCCGCGCGGCATCGATGAGATCGAGGGGGCGCGACAGACGGTAGCCGCGGCCGCGCACCTTGAACACGCGGATGCCCAGCGCCTCGATGTGGCGCACGCGATACCACACCGCGCCGCGCGACAGCCCGAAGCGCGAGGCCAGCGCCTCGCCGGAATGGAATTCGCCGTCGGCCAGCACGCGCAACAGCGCGAACGGCGACTTGCCCAGGGCTTGCTCCACGATCTACATCTGCGACTGCAGATAGTTCTCCAGGCCCACGCGGTCGACCAGCGCCAGCTGGGTCTCCAGCCAGTCGATGTGCTCTTCCTCGGAATGCAGGATGGCCTCGAACAGCTCGCGGGTCACGAAATCCGCCGTGGATTCGCAATGCGCGATGGCCTCGCGCAGCAGCGGATGGGCGTTGCGCTCCATCTCGAGGTCGCATTTCAGCGCCTCGACGGCGCTTTCGCCGATGCGCAGCTTGTGCAGTTGCTGGAGATTGGGGAGCCCCTCGAGGAACAGAATGCGCGCGATCAGCCGATCGGCGTGCTTCATCTCGTCGATGGACTCTTTGTATTCGTGGTCGTAGAGCTTGGACAGGCCCCAGTTCTTGAACATCCTCGCGTGGAGGAAGTACTGGTTGATGGCGGTCAGCTCATTGGTCAGCACCTTGTTCAGATAGGTGATGACCTGCTTGTCTCCCTTCATGGGGGCGTCCTCGCGGTTCTCGACGCCGCAAGGCTATCACGCTCACCCCTCGGGGCGGGAAGATCAAAGCTCGGCGGAGACGGAGGATAGGTTGGAGCGGCCCGGCAGCATGGACTGCGCGGTTTCGCGGCAGCAGCCGCAACCGGCGGCCACGCCCAGTTCGCGCTGCAGGTCTTCAAGCGAGCACGCGCCGCAACTTTTCACGCATTGGTGGATGTCGCGCTCGGTGACGGCATTGCAAATGCAGATGTACACGGCCTCGCTCCTTCAACCCAGTGGCGAAGTCGAACTCTCGGGCCCGAATTCGCAAAGTGCAATGAGAACCATTATCATCTAACCAGCGATAACGCGCAATGATAATTATTCTCAACCGAGAAAAATGACTCATACCCAGGATTTTTCTTTTTAAAACAACTCAAAACTAGCGCTGGGAAAGATTGCCGTCTTGATCTAAATCAAATTTCCGGCATATCCCCTGATCTAGAATGGGATTTGACTTCGGAAATGAGAATTATTATCATTCCTGCATGGAAGAGGAAATGAACCGCCAGACGCGCGCACCGCTGCCTCTGCGGCAGCACATCGAAGCCGCATCGCCGCCGCAGGTCACCAGCGCCGCCCTGCTGGGCGCCACGGGCGAACTGGTCATCATGCATCGCGGCCGCCAGTACCGGCTGCGCATCACGCAGAACGGCAAGCTCATCCTCACCGCCTGATGCCGCGCTCCTCCTTCAGGTGCGCGCCGCGCGCCACGGCCTCCTTCACCGCGTCGGTCGCTGCGCGATCGTTCCCGCGGTCGACCTCGTCTCGGCGTCCCTGATGGCCAGCGTCGTCGATTCCAGGCTGATCATTTCCGCCACGCCGCGCACCGCCTCGCGCGCCGGCGCCATCGTGGCGGTGGCGCTGCACGTGGCCGCCGTCGCGGCCCTGCTCACCTATGAGCCCGCGCGGCGCGCCATCGGCGAAGCCGCGCCCATCATGGTGGAGTTCATCACGCCGCGCACCGAAGTGAAGCCGCCGCCCCCCAAGCTGCGCCCGCCCGAGCACGTGCAAGCGCCCAAGCCGGTGCAGCGGCCCCTGCCGCCCACCCCCGAGCCGCCGCCCATCGTGACGACGGCTCCTTCTGCGCCTTCGCCGGTGGTGGCTGCGCCTCCGCCTCCACCGCCGCCCGCACCCATCCAGGCCGTTCCCGCGCCGCCGCTTGTAACGCCGCCGGTGTTCGAAGGCGTGGACTCCCTCAACAATCCGACGCCGACCTATCCCAAGCTGTCGCGCGATTTGCACGAGCAGGGCCGCGTAGTACTGCACGTACTGGTGAACGCCTTCGGCCGAGCCGAGCAGGTCGAGGTACGCATTTCCAGCGGTTTTTCGCGCCTTGACAACAGCGCTGTTGAAACCGTGAAGAACTACTGGAAATTCATTCCCGCCAAGCGCGGCGCCGAACCGGTGCCCGGCTGGACCAATGTCCCTTTCAATTTCACCCCGTGAAGGCATGACAAGATGGACCACGAACAAACTCTGGGTCTGGCCCACTTCCTGGCCCAAAGCGATGCCGTGGCCAAGATCCTGCTGGCCATCCTGCTCATCATGTCCATCGCGTCCTGGTACCTCATTCTCACCAAGGCCATCGCGGTGATGATGGAAAAGCGCCGCTCCAACCGGTTCCTGGCGGCTTTCTGGAACGCGCCTTCGGTGGATGCCGTAGCCGAGCAGCTCGAGCACCGCCACCCCGACGAGCCGTTCTCGCACCTGGCCTGGCATGCCATCGTGGCTTCGCGCCACCACCAGCGCCATCGGGCCAGTCGGCTGGACGAGGCGGGCGGCTCGGCCGACTTCCTCACCCGCTCCATGCGCCGCGTCATCGACGAGGACACGGCGCGCCTGGAAGCCGGCCTCACCGTCCTCGCCTCGGTGGGCTCCACCGCGCCCTTCATCGGCCTGTTCGGCACGGTGTGGGGCGTGTACCACGCCCTGGTGGCCATCGGCGTGTCCGGCCAGGGCACGCTGGACAAGGTGGCCGGCCCGGTGGGCGAGGCGCTGATCATGACCGCGCTCGGCCTGGCCGTGGCCATTCCCGCGGTGCTCGCCTACAACGCCATCGTACGCACCAACCGCGTGGTGCTGGCGCAGCTCGACGCCTTCGCCCACGACCTGTTCGCCCTGCTCACCACGGGCTCCCGGGTGGTCCAGCCCGCCGGCCAGCCGGCGGGGCTGGATGCCGCTTCCGGCACGCCGACGCTGCGCCCGGTCACGCCCGGCGCGAGGTCCTGAACATGGCTTTCGGAAGCTTCGGCGGCGGCAATGCCTCCTCCCCCATGGCGGAAATCAACATGGTTCCGCTCATCGACGTCATGCTGGTGCTGCTGGTGATTTTCATCATCACCGCGCCGCTGCTCACCAACGCGGTGAAGATCGACCTGCCCAAGGCGTCGAGCACCCCCAACCTCACCAAGCCCGACCACATTTCCATTTCCATCGACGCGGCCGGCGCGCTGTACTGGAACGGCGAGAAGGTGGATCGGGCGGCCCTGCGCCAGCGCCTGGCCGCGGCTTCGAAGCAGCAGCCGCAGCCCGAACTGCACCTGCGCGCCGACAAGGGCACGCCCTATCAGCACCTGGCCGAGGTGATGGCCGATTCGGCCAAGGCCGGCATGAGCCGCATCGGCTTCGTGTCCCAGCCCAAAGACACGCCGTAACCGCCCATGCGCGCCGCTGCACGCCCATCCCGCCCATCCCTAGTGACGCTGGCGGGCCTCGCCCTGCTGGCCGGCTTCGCCGTGACCGGCATGCCCGCGCGCGCCGGGGTCGAAGCCGCTCCCGCGGCAGCGGCGCCCGCCGCAACCCACGCCACTGCCCCCGCCCCCGCTACTGCTCCTGCCGCCGCTCCCTCTGCCACCCCCCCGGGGAGCCAGGCAGCCAGCCAGCCGCAGGCCATCCTGCACCTGCTCGATTACGTGGGCGTGGACTACGCCGGCGCGGTGCGGGACGGCAAGGTGGTGAGCGAGGAAGAATTCAAGGAAATGCAGGAGTTCTCCGGCCGCGCCCTGTCGCTGATGAAGGCGCTGCCGCCCAATCCGGCGCGCGAGCGCCTGATCGAGCAGGCCGCGGCTTTCGCCAGGCAGGTGCAGGACCGCGCCCCCGCTCCCGCCGTGGCGCAATCCTCGGCCGCGCTGCGCGCCGCGCTGGTGCAGGCCTACGGCGTGCAGGTGGCGCCGCGCCGCGCGCCCGACTTGGCCCGCGGCGCCGCCCTGTATGCCCAGCACTGCGCCGCCTGCCACGGCGCGACGGGCTTGGGCAACGGCCCGGCCGGCAAGGGACTCGATCCCGCGCCTGCCAACTTCCACAACGCCGAGCGCATGGACAAGCGCAGCGTCTACGGGCTGTACAACACCATCACCCTGGGCGTTCCGAACACCGCCATGACGGCGTGGAACCAGCTCGGCGAAGACGAGCGCTGGGCGCTGGCCTTTTACGTGTCCACGCTGGGCACGCCGGCCGAAACGCTGCGCCAGGGCGAATCCCTGTGGAAACCTGAGGGCACGGCATTGCGCCGCGCCTTTCCCGACTACGCGAGCCTGGCCACGCAAAGCGCGGAGGACGTGCGCGCGCGCCTGGGCGCCGACGGCGCCGCCGTACAGGCCTGGCTGCGCGCCCATCCCCGGGAAATCGAAGCGGGCAAGCCCGGCCCCATCGCCTTCGCGCGAGCACGCATGGCCGAGGCCGTGGCCGCCTACGAGAAGGGCGACCGGGAGGCGGCGCAGCAGCTCGCCGTCAGCGCCTACCTGGAAGGCTTCGAGATCAGCGAATCCGCCCTGGACAACATCGATCCCGACCTGCGCATGGACATCGAGCGCGGCATGATCGCCTTCCGCGGCGCGCTGAAGGACGGCGGCGACGCCAGGGCCACCGAGGCCATCCGCGCCGAGGCCAAGCGCCTGGACGACCTCTTGTCCGTGGCCGACGACAAGCTCTCGGGCGGCGGCCTGTCGCCCTCGGGAGCCTTCCTCGCCTCGCTCATCATCCTGCTGCGCGAAGGGCTGGAGGCCATCCTGCTGCTGGCCGCCATCGTGGCCTTCGTGACCAAGACCGGCAAGCGCGAGGCGCTGCCCTGGGTGCACGCCGGCTGGGTGGGCGCGCTGGCGCTGGGCGGCCTCACCTGGCTGGCCGCGACCTACTTCATCAACATCTCGGGCGCGCACCGCGAACTGACCGAAGGCGTCACGGCGCTGGTGGCCTGCGTCATGCTGCTGTACGTGGGCTACTGGCTGCACGGCAAGTCGCAGGCCCAGGCCTGGTCGCACTTTCTTCGCGCCCAGGTGGACAGCGCGCTGGAGCGGCGCACCCTGCGTGCCATGGCCGGCATTTCCTTCATCGCCGTGTACCGCGAGATATTCGAAGTGGTGCTGTTCTACCAGGCGCTGTGGGTGCAGGCCGGCGAACCCGGCCACGGCGCCGTGCTGGGCGGCATCGCCGCCGCCGTGGTGCTGCTCGCGCTCGCCGGCTGGGCCATTTTCCGCTACAGCGTGCGCCTGCCCCTGGGACCCTTCTTCACCGCCATGTCGCTGCTCATGGCCGTCATGGCCGTGGCCTTCGCCGGCCAGGGCGTGAAAGCCCTCCAGGAAGCGGGCCTGGTGGCCTCGCAGGCCGTGCCCTTCTTCACCGTGGCCCTGCTCGGCATCTATCCCACCCTGCAGACCCTGGGCGCGCAACTGCTCACCCTGGCGCTGGCGGTGCTCGGCTATTTCGCCATGCACCGCACCCCGCCGCGCGAGGTGGCCGGGTCCTGATTTTCCACGGGCCGCGGCCACGCTTGCGGCGCCTTCGATTTTTTCATGCAGCCACCCAGCCTCCGCCAGGTCGCTAACAACTCAAACAATCTGGAGAGACTATGCCTAGCACCCTTTATCCTCATCGCCAACGCGCGCTGGCGCGCGCGGTCGCGGCGCTGTTCGAGCCGCAGCCGGGCCCCATGCGCGAGCCGCGCGCCGTGGCCCCCCGCGAGCGCCGCGCCGTGGCCCTGCGCGAGTCGCGCACCGCGTGCGTCGGCACCCTGCTCGCCTGCCTGGCCCTCGCGCCGGGCATGGCTGCGGCGCAGTCTGCCGCGCCGCAGCCGTCCTCACCAAACCCTAACCCCGGCGCCACCGCGCCCACCGAGACCACGCTGCCTGAAATGCAGATCCGCGGCGGCGCCGTGAGCGACGACTACGCCGCGGGCGTCACCACCGTGGTCAAGGTGCCCACGCCCATCCGCGACGTGCCGCAGTCGGTGACCGTCATCCCCCGCGCCGTCATGGACGCGCAGGGTGCCTCATCGCTCACCGACGTGCTGCGCAACGTGCCCGGCATCACCCTGGGCGCGGGCGAGGGTTCCAGCATCGGCAACAACATCAACCTGCGCGGCTTCTCGGCGCGCACCGACCTGTTCCTGGACGGCGCGCGCGACCGCGGCCAGTATTACCGCGACATTTTCGCCCTCGATTCGGTGGAGGTGCTGAAGGGCCCCTCCTCCATGCTGTTCGGGCGCGGCTCCACCGGCGGCGTGATCAACCAGGTGAGCAAGGTGCCCGGCCTCAAGGCGCGCAACGAGGCGAGCGCCACCGTGGGCACCAACCACTCGCTGCGCGTCACCGGCGACCTCAACCAGCCGCTGTCGGACACGTCCGCCTTCCGCGTGTCCATAATGGCCCAGGACGTGCACAGCACGCGCGACGTGATGCAGAACAAGGACTACGGCATCGCCCCCACGCTGCGGCTGGGCATCGGCACGCCCACCGAGGTGACGCTGTCGGCCTTCCTCACCCGCAACACCGACATGCCGGACTATGGCCTGCCGCCGCTGAACGGCAAACCGGCCGCCGTGGATCCCCACAAGTTCTACGGCCTCACCGACGACCGCACCATCCAG
>Ga0207703_10004864_pt1 | contig 10933 bp, 11 predicted proteins | sample KBSSwiS12_FD_184304 | JGI IMG/M metagenome (GOLD analysis project Ga0207703, IMG submission 184304) | Switchgrass rhizosphere microbial communities from Kellogg Biological Station, Michigan, USA - KBS Switchgrass S1-2 (SPAdes) (version 2) | ecosystem: Host-associated > Plants > Roots >... | reverse complement strand
CCGGCGAGGACAATACCGCGTTCGACCAAGTCGGCGGAGAGTTCCGGAGGGCAACGCTCGAGCGTGATGCGGATCGATTCGACGATAACCTGCACGGGTTCGGCCATCGCTTCGCGAACTTCCTGAGAAGTGATCGTCAAGGTTTTCGGGAGACCCGCGACGAGATCGCGGCCTTTAACTTCCATCGTCGATTCTTTTTCGACGGCGTAGGCGGAACCGATCTTGATCTTGATGTCTTCCGCGGTACGTTCACCGATCATCAAATTGTAAGCGCGGCGCATGTAGTTGATGATGCTCTCGTCGAGCTCGTCACCCGCGACGCGGACGCTGCGGCAAAAAACGATTCCCCCGAGGGAGATGATGGCGACTTCGGTCGTACCGCCGCCGATATCGACGATCATGTTGCCCGCGGCTTCCTGAACGGGGAGGCCGACGCCGATCGCTGCGGCCATCGGTTCTTCCATGAGATAAACGTCGCGCGCACCGGCGTTGATGGCGGAATCTTTCACGGCGCGTTTTTCGACTTCGGTGATTCCAGTCGGTACCGCGATGACGATACGGGGGCGGCGTTGAAACCGGCGCTGGTTGCTGACTTTGTGGATGAACGATTTCAGCATCGCTTCGGTGATTTCGAAATCGGCGATGACGCCATCTTTCATCGGGCGGACCGCGATGATGTCTCCGGGCGTGCGGCCCAGCATGCGCTTGGCTTCGTCACCGACGGCGAGTACGCGCTTGGAACCCGCCTTGATCGCGACCACGGAGGGTTCGCGCAGGACGATGCCGCGATCGCGGACGTAGACGAGAGTGTTAGCGGTACCGAGATCAATACCGATATCGTTGGAAAAAAGGCCGGAAAAGATATTCATGGGAAATTAGGTGTGGGAAATGAAATGGGAAGATTGTGAGAAAGATCGAAATGAAATGGTAGCATCTTACAGAAATGTCTGGCCAACTGCCTTTTGGGGAGGAAATCCCGGACGGTTAGACTCATTCCTGTCTAGGCGGCGAGGGGAATAGCGTCAAGGGTGTTTGGCGTATCTTAACTGTGTAAGCATGCGTTGGAGTGGGGGCGAAGTCGAGAGTGGCGATGCACATCGGGCGTGAGGGCTTCGCGCCAGCGACGGTAATGCCGACCTTCTTTTTGACGGAGGTGTCACAGCGCGGGCTATAACTAAAGTGCCGCTGCGTCTACTGGAGAAGAGAATTTGTTGGTATTGCAAAGTGGCCGGATGGTCTGCGAAAAAGAACTCGGATCAAATGACCATGAAACTATTGAAACTTGTCAGAAATACGGCCATCGCCTTGGTTTTGCTTTTCGCCGTGATTTTTTTCGTTAGTCAAATGATGCCAACCAAGGACGATACGTTCGACGTCCTTCCCACCGGCGTGGAGGCCTACATCTACGGCTATCCACTGGTCAGTATGGAGATAAATCGCCGTGTGATGACCAATGTTGCCGCGCCGGATGGCGCACATACGCCAATGGGACAATTTGCCCGAATGCGCACCTTTCCCACCGCCAGTTTCCATGAGGAGAGTGCGCCTAATGCCGACACGCTTTACACCATGGCATGGGTGAGTGTGGACAAGGAACCCTGGGTGCTAAGCCTGCCGGATGCGCATGACCGTTACTACCTGTTCCCGATGGTGGATGGCTGGACTAATGTATTTCAGGATCCTGGCAAACGCACGACCGGAACCGGCCCGCAGACTTATGCTATTACCGGCCCCGACTGGAAGGGCGTTCTGCCCGCCGGGGTGACAGAATACAAGTCGCCCACCAACATCGTATGGCTGTTGGGTCGTATCTATTGCACCGGCACGCCGGAAGATTACGACGCGGTCCACAAGATGCAGGATGAAATTTCCATTGTACCGTTGAATTCATATAACAAGCCCTACACACCGCCTCCGGGCACGGTCGATCCATCCATTGACATGAAGACTCCCGTGCGGGACCAGGTCAATAAATTGAGCGTTACAGAATACTTCACGCTGCTGGCCCGGTTGATGAAGGACAATCCTCCGGCGGAAGCCGACAAACCGATCCTCGCCCGGATGGCTCGGATTGGCATCGTGCCCGGCCAGCCGTTCGATGGGAGCAAACTCGGGTTGGTTACCAGGGAGGTTTTCGATGAAGTCCCGGCCATCGCCCAGGAAAAAATCAAACTTTGGACGAAGGAAGGCCTCATTTTCGGCGACATGAAACTGGAACATGGTTGGGCCTACACGACCAAGATCGGCATTTATGGCACGGACTACAATCAACGCGCCCTCTTTACTTACTATGGCATGGGAGCAAATCGTCCTCAGGACGCCATCTATCCGATATCCGTGGGGCCGAATGCCCTCGAGACCTATACAGGCGAAAAAAAATACGTCATGCATTTCGACAAGGGACAGATGCCCCCGGCTCATGGTTTCTGGTCGCTGACCATGTATGACAAAAGCGGATGTTTCATCGCCAATTCCATCAACCGCTATAACGTTAGTGGCCATGACAATCTGAAATCGAATCCCGATGGTTCCGTGGACCTGTATATTCAGAATGAAAATCCCGGCGCAGACAGGGAAGCCAACTGGCTGCCCGCACCCAAAGACACGTTCGTCTTGATGCTCCGGCTCTATTGGCCCGATGAAAAGGATCCTTCCATTCTCAATGGCAGTTGGTCAATTCCCCCGGTCAAACCGGTGGAGTGAAGCTGTCAAAGAAATGCCAATTCCATTTTTCGCGATTCAAATGAGACGAGTCATCCTGCAATTCAGCCTGGTGTTTGCCGCCGTCATGCTTCTTAGCGACTGGCGTCTCTTGGCTGCGCCGACTGAGGAGAAGAATTTATTGGTCCTGCATAATGGCGGAATGGTGTGCGGAATCCTGACGCAGATCGGCGGGCGCGTCATGGTCTTCCGCAAGGAGAATGGAGAGAACGCTCTCGATGCACGGCCCGGTCAATGGAAGGATTCATCCCAAACTGATCTTCTGGGGAGAGATTTCAAGCAGTACTACGGGGAGAGCGTCTGGGCAGGGCCGCAAGATGACTGGTGGACATCGTCAGAACCGTATCCGCCGCCATACGATGAGCACAAGGGGAACTGGCCGCCGGACCCTGCCTGGGAGTTGGCTGCATTCACGGTGGTTGAGCAAACACCGACGCGGGTGATGTTGCGGAGTCCGGTCTCCAAGTTGACGGGCTTGGAGTTGACCAAGACCATCGAATTGCAGGCCGATGGAAAATTGTTCCTTCACGAAAAAGCGGTGAATCGTGGCGACCGGATCGTGACGCGGGACTTGTGGCTTCTTCATCGGGTGGACCCTTACGCGCGCTGCTTTCTTCCCCTGAAGTCACAAAAGGCTGGGCAAGAATTCATGGCGGCGGTGAACGAGCATAAAGCTGGAGATTTGACGGTCCTGCAGCTTCAGTCGGGGACTCCGTTTTGGGGCATGGGACGCGGTGGAAAAATGGAGGCGGTGGCGCGAGAGGGATGGATGGCGACGACGGTGCCGGGAGGATTTTTTGTGGTGCGATTTCAGGCCACCGATGAAAACAAGGTGGCATCCGACCATGCCCCGGTGGAGATAAGTTTTTCTTCCGAGCCCAAGCCACTCTGTGAACTGGAGCATCACGGTGAATTCAAAACACTCAATCCCGGCGAAGCGATGGAAAGCGATGAGACCTGGCAAATCGTTTCCTATGCCGGAGCGGCGGATGTCGAGGCGCAGGCTAAATTTTTGGATGCGGAAGAAGCGCCGACAATATCCCCTGCTAAAAAGTGATAGGCGATAAAAGCAGGTAAAGGTTAGGCAGCTCCCGTTAATTTTTTCGTTTTGACTGACGATCGAACTTTAGTTGGCTTTCGCCGTGGGAGAGTTTTTCCTTCGATAAAAAAGGAGGGATCAACATCTCGTGCGATTGCGACACGAACTCGGTTTCATTATGACGAACCATGGCATCAAGTTATGCCTCCTTCCCGCCCACCGCGGGCCAGCATCGAAGCCGCAAGATTGGGACGATACCCAACGCGCTCAGCAATTCCCCGGACAAGCTCGCGAGTCTTGGGAGGAATCGAGCCTGGTCGCGAAGCGCCATGGATGCGGCGGCCTTGCTGACGCTCGCAAGTCGCGCGACGTCTGCCAACAATACCCGGCCTGAACTTTCCCCATTCACGGCTTCAACCATAACATATAAATTTCCGAAACCTTCGTATTTTTAAATCTCGGAAGGCCGTTACGACACACGGCCTTCCTTCCGTAAGGGTATAAGCCAGAGCTTAAGACTGTCCGAGACGGGGATCGCCGGCATGGACGAGGCGGAAGCCGAGGATCCATTGGAAGCGGCGGGGCATAGATCAGAAGGTTAGCGGTAGAAAAAAGTCCACAAGAACCAAATGAAGCTTGCCGCAAAAGTAAGGGCTCCGGTTCCAGCTATCCATTGATAGTAGTAGCCCATTTTTTCGTGATATTGCGCGTAACAATTGCCGAAGAGCATGAAGGCGACGCCGAGATAGGTCACGCCGATGGCGACTGCTTGCCATCCGTAAACACTCGTGAAATGGATGCCGCGATGAATGCCATCAATGGGAGAATAAGAATGCAGTGATATCAGAGAATAGATTCCAAACAAGCCAAAGCCCAAGGCCAGCACAAGCCCACAAAAGTAGCGCAGCCACCAGAAATCGGTGTCATTCAGGGGGAGCTGGCTATTCGGCATAACCCCAGAGGTCACACCCGGCTCTTGAACCACTCGATGGTCTCCGTGAGGCCGGTTTCGAGATCGACCAGCGGTTTCCAGCCGAGGAGCTTGGTGGCGCGGGTGATGTCGGGGCGGCGCTGCTTGGGATCATCTACGGGCAAACCTTGGAACGTGAGGGTGCTTTTGGAGCCGGTGATGCGGACGATGCGTTCACCGAATTCCTTGATCGTGAGCTCGTTCGGGTTGCCGATGTTGACCGGCTCGTGGTAATCGCTCTGGGAGAGCTTGTAGATGCCGTCAATCAGGTCGGAGCAGAAGCAGAAGCTGCGGGTCTGGCTGCCGTCGCCGAAGACGGTGATCGGTTCGCCGCGGAGCGCCTGGCCGACGAAGGCGGGAACGACACGACCATCCTTGAGGCGCATGCGCGGGCCGTAGGTATTGAAGATGCGGACGATCTTAGTATCGACCTTGTGGTAACGATGATAGGCCATCGTCATGGCCTCGGAGAATCGCTTGGCTTCGTCATAGACGCCGCGAGGTCCGATGGGATTGACGTTGCCCCAGTAGTCTTCCGTTTGCGGATGGACAAGGGGGTCGCCATAGCATTCAGAGGTGGAGGCCATCAGGAAACTGGCATTCTTTGCCTTGGCGAGGCCTAGGGCATTGTGGGTGCCGAGCGAGCCGACCTTGAGCGTCTGGATGGGGAGCTCGAGATAATCGATCGGGCTGGCGGGAGAGGCGAAATGATAAATGCGGTCGATGTCGCCGGGGATCGAGATGTGCTTGGTGACGTCCTGCTCGATGAAGCTGTAATTGGGATTGTTCTTGAGGTGATCGAGATTGGCAGGGTTACCCGTGATGAAGTTATCCAGTCCAATGACCTTAAAACCTTCCTTAAGGAGGCGATCGGTGAGATGACTGCCGAGAAACCCGGCTCCGCCGGTGACGAGGGCTGTTTTCATGAAGATTAATCTTCCCGGGCGGGGATGAGACCGCTCTGGCGCGCGAAGTCGAAGATGCCGCCGGCGTCGATGACGGGCTTTACTTCGCCGAGGGGCTTGAGCTTGTAGGTCTGGCCATTGGCGCGGACTTCATCCTTGTCGAAGTCGATCTCGACGTGGTCGCCGGTCTTGATCACCTCGCTGAGCGGGACAGTGCTTTCGTAGGGATAGAGCTCGCCGGTGGCGATGGAGTTGCGGAAGAAGATGCGGGCGAAGCTTTCCGCGACGACGACTTCGCAGCCCGCAGCACCGAGGGCGATGGGGGCGTGTTCGCGCGAGGATCCGCAACCGAAGTTGCGTCCCGCGATGACGATGGGGTACTTGGTCTTGGTGGTGCCTTCCTCGACGTAGCGAGTGGGGTAAATCGAATCGGGCAGGCCGATGAGGGCGTAGCTGCCGAGTTTCTCGTATTCCTCCGGAATGGTGGGGACGAGGGTGAGGTACTGGGCGGGGATGATCTGGTCAGTATCGATGTTGTTCTGAACGACGTATGCGAGGCCGGAGATGACAGTTGCCATAAGGTTAAAGCTTAGCAGAAATTAAAAGGAGAGGCTACCCCTACTTGGGGCGAAGCTCGTAGGTGGCGGTGACGGTGCCGTCGATTTCGATCTGGCCAGCGACGGCGTTGGGTGTACCACCCATGGGAGCGCCCAAATTCGCTCTCATCAACATCGGACGGGGACCATCTCCGGAGCCCTCCTGGATATCGAGCGGACCGCTGAGCGTACAGTTGGCCGTGCCTGCGAGATCGCCTGCCTTATCGGCGGCATTGGTGAGGGCCTGCTTGAGGGCATCGCGACGGACATCGGATTGCTTCGAGTAGGCGTATTCGACTCCCTGCACCTGGGCGCCGTCGAACTTGGCTAGCTCGTCGCAAATGGAGCCGTATTTGTCGAAATCGACGAGAGTAAAGGTGATCTGCGTGGAACAGGTGAACGGTTTCGAGCGGTCCTCGTTGGGTGGGAAATAGGTCTGTTTATCGAAGCGAATGCCGCCGGTTTTGAGGTCCTTGATGGCGTCGCCGAGGGACTTGAGGTAGGTCACGGCGGCGGTGAGGGAAGCATCGTGACGAGCCTTGGCTGCGGCGAGGGTGGCGTCGTTGACGCTGATCTGGATGCTCCAAAGCATCTGGTCGGGAATGACCTTGATCGTTGCAGTGCCGATGACGGTGACCTTGCGAACGGGAGGGCCAGCGGGCGAAGGGGGCACGCTGACGCTACAGGAGGCGAGAAGGAGACAGGAGGCGAGGGAGAAGGCGATGGGGCGGGCGCGGAGAAGGGTTTTCATGGGCGTGAAGCTAATGTAACTCTGGGCAGCACGACGCCAAGGCTTCGTTTTTTGTGAGGGAGCGTGGAAAATCTATTTGACGAAACTGTATTTTCAGTATTTATTGAAAATATGAGCGACAAAGAAAATATCGATCCCCTGGCAGCCGCGCGCGATGAATTTGTCGCGCAATGGGGAGCGATGGGAAGCGCGTGGGGGATCAATCGCACCATGGCCCAGATTCATGCGCTGCTGATGACGAGCGATCGGGCCATGACCACGGATGAAGTCATGGAGGACCTGAAGATCAGCCGGGGCAATGCGCATCAGAATTTGCGGGAATTGGTCGGCTGGGGGCTGGTGCGAAGCGTGATCCGCAAGGGCGAACGGAAGGAATACTTTGAATCCGAGAAGGATGTCTGGAGGATGTTTTGCATTGTCGCCCGGGAACGGAAGCGCCGGGAGATTGAGCCCGCCTTGAAGGCGTTGCGGGCCTGCGAGGAGCAGACTCGCGGCTTGAAAGGCGAGAAGGCCGCTGCGTTCAATAAGCAGATCCGCGCGCTCTCGGAGTTTGTCAGCCAAGCCGATACGACGCTGGACCGGATTTCCCGCTTTGAAGGGAGTTCGATTCTTCCCCTTTTGTTGAAGATGCTTTCCAAAACCAAAAACTAACGGGAACCCCTATGAAAAAATCCAAGAAACCGACACGTCATCACGGTAAGACCAAGGCTCTTTTTTTACCACGAATTTTCATTAAATATCGAAAATATCGGAACTATATACGCTATGTGCTGCCAGATCTTCTTTGATCAACAACCTCAACAAATCAAACTATTATGAACCCAACCGTCTGGCTTTATCTCATCTACATTACCATCAGCATTGCGCTAACCATCTGGGTTGCGCAGACGCTGCATAAGAACGGGCGCATCTTTCTCGTCGATGTCTTTGCCGGGAACGAAGCGATGGCCGATTCGGTTAATCACCTGCTGGTCGTCGGCTTTTACCTGGTCAATCTCGGCTATGTCACGCTGGCCTTGAAGACCGACACGCCTCCGGCCGATACACAGCAGATCATCGAGAACTTGAGCGGCAAGGTGGGCGTAGTGCTGTTGGTGCTCGGTGGCATGCACTTCCTGAACCTGTTTGTCTTTTCCCGGATGCGTAACCGTAGTCAGCAGTACCAGGTGCCTCCTCCGATCCAACCCGATAACTATACGCTGCCGCCTGTGCCCCAAGCCTGAACGAAGAAAGCGCGGCGGAGCCCGACTCCGCCGCTGGAAAGGAAACCATGAAACGCTTATATGTCTTCTACGATGGCGAGTGCGGATTGTGTCGCCGCTGCCGCGAGTGGTTGATGAAACAGCCGGCTTATCTGGAGTTGAGGTTCCATCCCTTCCAGTCGGAGGAGGCGAAGCGGCTCTGTCCCGACCTGCCGCGCTTCCAGCCGGACCAGCAGCTCATCCTGCTTAGCGACGAAGGCGGGATTTATGCGGGCGAAAACGCCTGGCTGATGTGTCTCTACGCGTTGAAGAATTACCGAGCTTGGTCCGTGCGATTGGCCACGCCCGCGCTGAAGCCGCTGGCTCAACGGATTTGCATGCTTATCTCCCACAACCGACTGGCGCTTTCGAATGCGTTATTTTCTGAGCTGCGAAGGACGCAGAAAGGAATACTTAGGAATAGTCGCGACAGATTAACTTGCGATGTTTAAATCAAAAACTGAGAAAAGAATGAATCCTTCATCTGACAAGGACGTGGAAAAAGTGATTACGGAACCCACGATGGACCGGATGCCTTATTTTGTGTGGGGTCTCGGCTTAATGGCCATAAAATACAACCTCGACAGGGCAATCGCATGGTTCGGATTTGGTCACCCATGGTACTTCTGGAATTATATCGAGCCCCATGGTTTTGCGGGGATTGAGGAAGTTCCGCCCAGCGATCAATTGTTTTACTGGGTGCTGTTGCTGACGTCCCTTCCTTTTTTGATTTTTGGAATCGGGTTGACCCTGCGTCGCCTACGTTCGGCGGCTTTGCCGCTGGGTTTTTGTCTTCTATTCTTCGTGCCTGTTCTCAACCTGATTTTCTTTGCGGTTCTTTGCGTGCTGCCCGCTCGTGATGCAAATCCATGTAAAGGCATGGCAAGGGAATGGATGGGGTGGCTTCCAACGAGCGCTTGGGGAAGTGCAATCGCCAGCACCATTGTCGTGGGATTGGCTGGAACGTTGCTTGCCGTTTTCTCAACCGAAGTTCTTCAAAATTATGGGTGGGGACTCTTTGTTGCCCTGCCTTTTGCCATGGGGTTGGTAACGGTGTTGATGTACGCCAGAGAAGAAAGCCGAAGTTTTCTAAGTTGTTTGGGAGTGTCGTGTCTTCCCATTATTTTCTGTGGAGCTTGTTTGTTTGTTGTGGCCGCGGAAGGAGCCATTTGCCTGATCATGGCTGCTCCAATCGGCCTCATCCTTTCTCTCTTTGGTGGTGCGATCGGATACATTATTGCGGGAAATCGGGCATCGCGGCTCAGCCCGACGGCCATGCTCTTGGTGCTTGTTTCGGTGCCCTTTACCATGAGCATGGAATGGCAGGCGGACGAAGCTGTTCCACTACTATCCGTTACGAGTTCGGTCGTGATCAATGCGCCGCCAGAAGCAGTCTGGCCTAATGTGATTTCTTTCTCACCGATTCCGGCCCAGCGGGATTGGATTCTTCACACAGGCGTTGCCTATCCGACCCAAGCTCGGATTGATGGCCAAGGAGTAGGGGCGATACGTCATTGCATCTTCACCACGGGGGAGTTCGTTGAACCAATCGAGGTTTGGGATAAACCCCATCGTCTGCGCTTTTCGGTGGCTGCTCAGCCTGAGCCCATGGAGGAGTTAACGCCGTATCCGCACATCGATACGCCACATTTGCATGGCTATCTTCGGTCGCAGGAAGGGGAATTGAGACTGACCGCGCTGCCGGGAGGGAAGACGCTTCTGGAAGGAACGACCTGGTACACGGACAAGATTTGGCCAAGTCGATACTGGCAGGTTTGGTCAGACTTGATGATTCACCATATCCATCTCCGTGTACTAAATCACATTAAAAACCTTTCCGAGAAAACTTCTCCGGGCGGCACTTAACCGTACGATGGGTGCGATAAATGAAACTGAACCACCCAGCTTTGATTGATTCTTTGAGAAAAGCATACTCCGGTGAGAAGGCGGCGGCTTTTGCCTACATAGGGCATGCGGGTTCGCTGAAAAATCAGGAGGATAAGGCGGCGGTCCGGCAGATTGAATTGGATGAATGGGATCATCGCCGACATGTGCTGACGATCATGGAGAAGTACGAAATCCCGATTTCAATATACTATGAGGTGAAATTCCATCTCATTGGCCGAGTCATTTCGACGAGCTGTTATGTCATTGGCTGGTTCATGCCTTACTTCTTTGCGGGAAAGCTGGAGAGCGGGAATGTCTGCGAGTACTTTGTGATGATCCGTCATTTTCATTCGCTGGGCATCAAGGAGCATGACCAGATTCTTTATGAGATGGGAATGAAGGAGAAAGACCACGAGGTCTATTTTCTCAAGCAGATCAAGGCGAGTCGGCTGCTGCCTCTTTTCGAGAAGGTCTTTTCCTGGGGCAAAAACTCCAGTCTCAATGACGTGGATATTGAGAATAAGTACTCGCTGGAGAGGGCAGACGAGTACTGCAAGACCTTCAAGACGAATGCGGGTCGCTAAGCTTTAAGTTTCGCGGCGAGGCGTTCGCCGGCGGCGATGAGGGTTTCGTCTTTCTTGGCGAAGTGGAAGCGGATGTAGCGGTGGACGGGTTCGCGGAAGAAGCTGGAGCCGGGGACGCCGGTAACACCGATGCGCTTGGTGAGTTCCTCGGCGGCGACGCGGTCGTTGGTGAAGTCGAGCGAGGAGATGTCGACGAGTGTGTAGTAGGCGCCCTGCGGCGTGGTGAAGGGGAGTCCCGT
>Ga0207703_10004861_pt1 | contig 10936 bp, 9 predicted proteins | sample KBSSwiS12_FD_184304 | JGI IMG/M metagenome (GOLD analysis project Ga0207703, IMG submission 184304) | Switchgrass rhizosphere microbial communities from Kellogg Biological Station, Michigan, USA - KBS Switchgrass S1-2 (SPAdes) (version 2) | ecosystem: Host-associated > Plants > Roots >... | reverse complement strand
TTTGAGGTACCGGCCGATCACCATCAGCCCAATGAAGACGGCGAACAGAATCAGGTTAATCCACCGAGACTGCTTGTTCATCGCTTCCTCCCGCGAGTCCCTTGTGCAGCCCTATCAGTCCGAGTCCTTCGCGACGGCGCTTTCTTAGACTCCGATTCAACGCGCAACGCCACCACGTCCGACACTTTCCAGCAGATTCGTGACGCCTGCCGCCATTGCCGGCGTGATGCGTTGCGTCCGGTGAATCCGGATGAAATTGTAGACGAAGGCCGTGGTATCGTCTCTGCGGGGAGGTTCGGGGATGCGAATGGATAGTGCGCCGTTTCGAATTTCCCGTCGGGCGCTTGCGATCGGCGTTGCCCTCACGATCGTTCACGCACTCCCGAGCCCCGCCCTCGCCCAGGGCGCTGGCGACGGGTTCCTCTTCCGTCCCCCGGCCGGCGCTTTCGCGGTGCGCGGCGGATTCGATCTCGCAAAAGCGGGCAGCGATCTCTTCTCCTTTGTCACCGACGAACTGACGGTCAACCGGCGCGACTTCAGCTCGGCGACCCTGGTGTTCGACGTCGGTTTCAAGGTCGCGCCGCGCGTGGCCGGTGTGTTCAGCCTGGGAATCTCGCGCTCGACGATGCCCTCCGAATTCCGTCATTGGCTCGACAACAACGGCAAGCCGATTCAGCAAACCACCGAGTTTCAGCGCGTCCCGGTGACGATCGCGCTCAAGACGTATCTGAGCGACACCGGCCGATCCGTCGGACGGTTCGCCTGGATTCCCAAGCGGTTCGCGCCGTACGTCGGCGGCGGCGGCGGCGTGATGTGGTACAGCTTTCATCAGCAAGGCGACTTCATCGACTTCGACACCTTGAAGGTCTTCCCCGACTTCTTCGACTCGACCGGTTGGGCCCCGGCCGTTCTGGCGTTTGGAGGGCTGGACGTGTCGCTTTCCCCCCGTTTCGCCGTCACAACCGAGGCTCGCTATCAATGGGCGCGTGGCACGCTGAGCAGCGACTTCTCCGGATTCGATCGCCTCGATTTATCGGGACTTGCGGTGACCTCCGGCATTACGATCCGTTATTGAGGAGTGCGTCATGGCTCGAACCGCGTTCACCCGGCGTTTCGTAGTCGGTACGTGCGTCATCATGTGCACGTTGGCCGTGCCGCGTCCGGCGCCTGCCCAGACTCCGCAAACCGATCCGCGGTGGAATGCGTGGATCGGGTGCTGGGCATCGGGGCCGGTCGACGCGTTGGCCGGTTCGCTGTCGCGGCCCGTGTGCGTGGTGCCGGCAAGTCGGACGGCTGTCGATGTCGTCGCCATCGTCGATGGGAAGATCACCTCGCGCGAGCGGATCGACGCGAGCGGCGAGCGGCGCACCACCGATCGCGACGGGTGCAAGGGATGGGAAACGGCCCGCTGGTCCGACAATGGGCGCCGCGTGTACCTGCAGTCCGAACATCAGTGCTCCACTGGAGGGAAGCGCACGTCGAGCGGCCTCGTCGCGATCTCGCCGGAGGGCGAGTGGCTCGACATCGTGAGCGTCACGCTCGGCGAGACCACGGGCGTGCGCGCCCTGCGTCACCGACCGATCACCGATCCCGCGCCTCTTCCTGCTGAGGTGAAAACGGCACTGGCGTCGGTCACGACGTCGCGTCTTCGGGATGCGCGGACCGCGGCCCTCGCGCCGCTCACGATCGCCGACATCGTCGACGCATCACATCAACTCGACAGCACCGTGGTCTCGGCGTGGCTGAACGATCTGCGTCAGCCGATCGCCGTCGACGGCAAGCGTCTCGTGGAACTGGCGGATGCCCGCGTGCCCGGACCAGTGATTGACATGATGGTGGCGCTGGCTTATCCCAACGCGTTTGCCGTACCGCCTTCCCCGTCAGCCGCCGGTCTTCTCGCAACCAATGCCCCCGGCAGTGGCGGCGGCCCGGTCGGCTTCGCTGGTGGCGGACGGCTCGACGACTTCGACTGCATGAACACGTTCTCGATCTTCGGCTTTGACAACTGCGGGCGCTTCGGCCAGCCCTTCGGCTTGTCGCCGCTGTACGGATCGTTTTCGCCATTCGGCTATATGTGGGCTGGGTATCTTCCCTTCACATATGCGCCGTACGGACTGAATCGCTACGGGTTTGGATCCTATGGCGGCTACGGCGGTTACGGTGGCTACGGCGGCTGGTATGACTCGGCGCCCACAGCGGTCGTGATCCGTTCGACCGACAACGCTGCGCATGGCCAGGTTGTGAACGGGCGCGGATATTCGGCTGGCGGTGGTGGCGCTACCGCGATGCCAATAAGCAGCGGATCGAGCGGCAGCTCGAGCGGTGGCTCGAGCGGCGGCAGCGTCAGCTCGACGAGCTCGGGCGGCGGCGAGCGCACCGCCGTCCCCCGCTAAGCAGGGATCTAATCCTCTAATCCCGAACCCCTAATCCCCAATCCCTAGCAAATAGCCATTGACACCCTTTGCTGACTTTGCTACCTTGTCAAAACAAGGTAGCTTTAAACGAAATCATGGGCGGTCACAACAGCGAACGATTCGCGGCGATCCGGAAGGGGCTCCTCGAGTTCCTCATTCTCAAGATCGTCGCGGTCAACAAGGTCTACGTGGCAGACATGCTCGAACGGCTGAGCGCCACGGAATTCGCCACCCAGGAAGGCACGCTCTATCCCCTGCTGAGCAAGATGCGGCGGGATGGACTCGTCGACTACGAATGGCAGGAGTCGGAGGCAGGGCCACCGCGCAAGTACTACGCGCTCACCGCGAAGGGGCAGTCGCAGCTCGCCGAGCTGAACGACTACTGGAAAGCGATCAACGCCACCATCAGCCGATTGGGGTCTTAGCGATGCAAAGAGTCATCACCATCAACCTGAATGGCCACGCCTACCAGCTCGACGAGAGCGCGTACGACGCGCTGCGCGCCTACCTGAATCTCGCGGAAAGCCAGCTCAAAGACAATCCCGACCGCACCGAGATCCTGGCCGACTTCGAGCAGGCGATTGCCGAAAAGTGCGGCAGGTTCCTCGGGCCGAACAAGACAGTCGTCACCGCAGTCGAGATGCAACAGATCGTAACCGAGATGGGCCCGGTCGAAGGCAGCGACGAGTCCGCCGCACGCCGCGACACGGCTTCGGCGAAGGATCAGCCGTCCACCACACCGGGATCGCAGAAGCGGCTGTACAGAATCCGCGAAGGCGCCATGTGGGCCGGCGTCTGTAATGGGCTGGCCGCCTATCTGGGCGTCGACGTCGCGTTCGTGCGGATCATCTTCGCGTTCCTCACCGCCGTGAGCTTCGGATGGGGCCTGTTCGGATATTGGATCCTGGCGTTCATCATCCCCGAAGCGCACACGTCGGATGAGCATGCCGCGGCGCACGGACAGCCTCCGTTCAACGCGCAGGAGCTGATCGATCTGGCGAAAAAGACCGCGGCCGACCTCAGAGACGGCGCGAATTTCAGCGGCGCGGAATGGAAGCGGCAGTGGCGCGCGCAAACGCGTCAGTGGCGAGCTCAGCATCGGGCATGGAGGCGCCGGTGGCGCGCACAGGCCCGGACCCGGTGGGGGTGGCCGCCGGTTCCCTTCGTCCCTCCTCCGGCGGCCGTCGGGTATCCCGAGCGCGTGTGGGCAGGCCTCCTGCTTCCGCTCTTCAGTCTCGTCAGTGTGGTGTTTGTCGTGCTGCTGGTCTTTTCGGTGGTATCACTCGTCGACACCGGCGCGATCTACGGATGGGCGCTCCCTGACGGTCTTCCCCTCTGGGCCGGCGTCCTGATCCTGGTGATGCTGTTCCAGTTGGTGACGGCGCCGATTCGAGCGGCGCGTCATGCCTCGTACTACGCCTGGGGGCGTCCGCATGGGTGGTTCGCCGCGTGGGACGGACTCTTCGCGACGGGATTCACCATTCTCGTGATCTGGCTGGTTCTTCGCCACATGCCGCCCGTCGAGAACCTGCGCGACTTCATGCAGCACCTGCCGGAGGCCTTCAGAGCGCTCGGGCAGGAGCTCCGCGTGTGGTTGCGGATGCTGGTCGAAGAGCTCAAGTAGGAACGCCGACCCCTTCGACCCCGATCGTCACCGGCGCCGCCCGCCGAAGCGTGTTCGTCACCGCGCACACCAGAGCCTGCCCCGATGGCGAGGTATAATAATTGGTCCTGAGTCATCAAGGAACCAACCATGAGCACTGTATCGACCGCCGTCGCCAACCCCGTATCCAGCGCGAGTGTCTGCGCCCAGGAACCGGCCACCACCACCAACAGCAAGGTCGAGCAGCTCGTCGCCCAGGCGCGCGTCGCCCAGGCGATCTTCGAGACGTTTTCCCAGGAACAGGTGGACGCCATCGTCAGAGGCGTCGGTAAGTTTGTCTACGACAACGCCGATGCGCTGGCGCGGATGGCCGTCGACGAGACCGGCATCGGCGTGTACGAAGACAAGATTCTCAAGAACAAGGGCAAGGCCCGCGTGATCTGGAACAGTCTGAAGGACAAGAAATCGCGCGGCATCATCGGCGAAGACGCGGACGCGAACATGGTGTTCGTCGCGAAGCCGATGGGCGTGGTCGGCGCCGTCACGCCGGTGACCAACCCCATCGTCACGCCGATGTGCAATGCGATGTTCGCCTTGAAGACCGGCAACGCCGTGATCTTCGCGCCGCACCCCAAAGCCGAGAAGTGCACGGCGCTTCTGACCGACGCGTTCATGGACGTGGTCAAGAGCCACGGCGGACCGGACCACCTGGTGCAGATGGTCCGGAACGGTTCGATCGAGACGACGCAGGAACTGATGAAGGTCGTCGACGTCGTCGTCGCCACCGGCGGCGGCGCGATGGTGAAGTCGGCGTACTCGTCGGGTCGCCCGTCGTTCGGCGTCGGCGCCGGCAACGTGCCCGTCATCATCGACCGCAACGTCAACATCAAGGACGCCGCACAGAAGATCGTCACCGGCGCCTCGTTCGACAACGGCATCATCTGCTCGCACGAGCAGTTCGTCCTGACCCCGGAAGAGAACTACGAGGAAACGGTCGACGCGTTCGAAGCCACCGGGAAGGTGTGGTTTACCCGCGACGAGGCGCAGGTGCAGAAACTGCGCGACGTGGTCTTCCCCGACGGCCGCCTGAACAAGGATGTGGTCGGCCGCTCGCCGAGCGAGATCGGCCGGATGGCCGGCATCCTGGTGCCCGAAACGGCGCGGATCATTCTCCTTCCAGCGAAGGGTGCGGGCATCGACGACGTCCTCGCCAAGGAAAAGCTGTGCCCGGTGGTCGCCATCCTTCCGTACAAGAACTTCGAGGAAGCGGTGGAAAAGGCGAAGGCGAATCTTCTGGTGGAAGGCGCCGGCCACTCGGCGGCGCTGCACTCCAACGACGAAGCGCACATTCGAGAGGCCGGCGTGGGGCTTCCGGTGAGCCGGCTGGTGATCAACCAGCCGTCGGCGCTGACGGCGGGTGGATCGCTTACCAACGGCTTCGCCGCCACGACGACACTCGGCTGCGGATCATGGGGCGGCAATTCGATTTCGGAAAATCTCGACTACAAGCACCTGATGAACGTGTCGCGCATCGGCAAGGTGATCGCGAACAAGCCCGTGCCGACGGACGCCGAAATCTGGGCTTGATCCAGACCTGGAGAATTCAGATGCCACTTAGATTCGCCACCCTTGCCACGGCCTTCCTTCTGTTTGGCAGCGCCAGCGCGTTCGCGCAGCAGGGTGGGGCTCCCGCTCCTGGTGCGGCTGCTCCGCGCGCCGCCGCGCCCGCACGAGGCCGCGCGCCGCTTTTCTTCCGTGAGGAATGGAAGCAGACGCCCGCCGGCGGCGAGCATCCGGTCACGCCGGACTCAGTCGGCAATCCGAACCTCGAGCTGAAGCTGTACGGCACCACGAGCAAGGAAGTGCAGTTGACCGGCAGCCCGACCGACGAAACCAACCCGACGCACGTCTGGACCGGACTCTGTTCGACGCCATGCGCGGTCACATTCAAAGAGAAGAACAACCTCGCGGATCTTTCCGGCCTCGCCCGGATCAAATGGGTGACGAAGGTCTCGGGCTTCCATCAGGTCCGGCCGGTCGTCAAGCTGGCGGACGGGACGTGGCTCGTCGGCGATCACGCAGACGGATCGACCGTCGATTGGCTCACGAGCGAGTTCTCGCTCTCTGAGGTCCGCTGGCTGCGGCTGGACATCAACAACGTGGTCACGAAGGGCAACTTCGTCGAGAAGCCGGACCTGACCAAGGTCGACGAAGTCGGCTTCGCCGATCTACTGCCGGGCAGCGGTCACGGTGCCGGCGGATGGGTCGATGTCGCCGCGATCGACGTGTACGGCAAGTCGGTGAAACGTTAACCACCGAGATCACCGAGGCCCACCGGGAAACTTCCCTTTGGTGGTCTCGGCGCGCTCGGTGGTTGATCCGTTCTACTTCCCAGCGCTTTTCGCCAATTCTGCGACAGTAGTAGTACGCGCGCCGTGGAAAGGCGCAATCGTCTGTACGTCGAGCTTCAGCCGCTGGATGTTGTCGTACAGCGCAACGGCGTAGGGCACCGCCGTCACGACCAGCGGCGTCGTCGGCGTCGCCGGCGGGGTATACGCATCTGGCTCCGCCAGAATCTTTTCCTTGGGCAGATACACCACCAGCATGTCTCCCGTGTGCTCGTAATTGGTCAGCAGGTGCAGCTCGATCGTTCGCGTGCCGTCGGTGAGCACTTCCTTCGTGCCGACCGTTTGAATCTTCAGCGGCTTTTTCGACGATGCCAGTCGGTCCGGATTGATCGTGTGCGGGGTCTTCGCCACTCGCTCGAGAAACGTCTTGTTCGTCTGGTGCGTGACAATCGTGGCGCCTTCATTGATCGCCGCGCGGATGCCGCCGAGGTGATCCCAATGATGGTGCGAGGTGACGACGAAGCGGATCGGCTTGTTCGGGATGACCTCTTTCGCCTTCGCGATCACCGCCAGCGCCCGCTCCTCGGTTTGAGGCGTATCGACCAGCACGATGTGGTCTCGCATCTCGACGGCCAGACTGTGATGCGAGCCGCCGGTCAGATAGAAGACGCCGTCGGCGAGCTTCGCCGACTCGACGCGAACCGGCGCCGGCTGCGCCGTGCGGACGTTGTCCGGCACGGTGATGTCGACCGGCCCGTTGGCCGTCACGGATGAAACCGTGATGTCGAGGGCGGGAAAGCCGTCCTGGGTCTGCACGATGTGCGAAGGGAACATGACGGCACCGAACGCCTTGTAGTCCCTGTAGACGGTTTCGACGAGCATGTCGCCGACAATCGGCTGATCGATCCAGGTCTGCACGCGCTCCACTTGATTCTGCGCGTTGATGGTCCCGGTCATCTTGTACTTGCCGCCGACGGTGAACGAGACTTCCGTCCCACCCCTGGCGTTCTTCGTCGTCGCGTTGTTCATCATGGCCGCCTTGATGAACCCTTGAGGCGTCGCCCACAGCGCCAGCATCCGCTCGACGGCGTTGGCGGCGGCGGGAGCGGCCGGCGGCGGAGCGGCGCCCGGCGCGGCAGCGGCCACGTTCCAGGCATAGTTGCCGCTGACCACCTGAATCTGACGTTGTTCCCCGGTAAACGGCGCACCACCACCGCGCGGCATCGTCGTCCCCATTTCGCGGAGCAGTTCCTGGCGCATGCTGCCGGTGTCGTAGTTGATCGAAGCGGTGTAGCTCTTCACCGTGACGCGAGGCCAGGGTTCGCTTGGCGTGTAGTTCTGACCGACCGAAAAGTTCGCGCCGGACCCGGTGAATTGCAGAGTCTTGATCGTGCCGGCGCCGAGCGCGTCGGCGGCCTTTTTCAGGGCATCGCCCTGCTGCGCCGAGGAACCGGTCCCGAGCGCCAGCACTAATGCCGAGAGAATCGTCAATCTGCGCATAACACCCTCCCCCGCGTATTTACGCCGCCGCCTTATGGGATGCTTACGACCACAGCAAGCTTGCTTCACCTGTCACGATCCCGCCTTGGAAGATGTCTTGTGTGCGAAGATACGTTCCGTAAAGGAGCTCTCATGAAGCGATTGCTGACGATGGCGGTGGTCACCGCAGCTTTGGCCGGCGGCCTGGGGGTGCGTGCGCAGGAGAGAGCCCGGAGGTACGTGCCGGTCACCGACGCGATGCTCCAGAAGCCGGACGCGTCGGACTGGCTGATGTGGAGGCGGACGCTCGACGGCTGGGGGTACAGCCCGCTCACGCAGATCAACCGCAACAACGTCGCGCAGTTACGGATGGCCTGGGCGCACGGCCTCGGGCCCGGCAACCAGGAGGGCACGCCGCTCGTGCACGACGGCGTCATGTATGTGCCCGATCCGGGCGACCACATCCTCGCGATCGACGTGAAGAGCGGCGACGTGATCTGGGATTATCGCCGCAAGCTGCCAGAAGGTGTGCGCAACAAGACCGATCGCGCGATCGCGATCTGGGGCAACACCATCATCAATTCGAGCTCCGACAACTTCATTTACGCGCTCGACGCGCGCACCGGCAAACTCGCCTGGGAAACGCCGGTGCTGGATCCGAAGAAGCGCGCCCCGACGAGCGGTGGCCCGATCATCGCCAACGGCAAGGTGATCACCGGCCGGCAATGCCAGCCCGACGCCGGCCGCGACTCGTGCGTCGTCACGGCCCACGACGCGCGGACAGGCAAGGAATTGTGGCGCTTCTTTACGATTCCCGCGAAGGGCGAACCGGGCGATGAAACGTGGGGCAACGTGCCGATGAACGAGCGGTGGCACGTCGGCACGTGGATGGTGCCCAGCTACGATCCGGAACTCAACCTGATCTACGTCGGCACGTCGGTGACGATCCCCGCACCGAAGTTCATCCTGGCCGGCAACGACATGCAGCACCTCTATCACAACTGCACGCTCGCGATTAACGCCGATACCGGCAAGCTCGTGTGGTACTACCAGCACATCGTCGATCACTGGGACCTCGATCACCCGTTCGAACGGATCCTCGTGGACACGGCCGTCGCGCCGAACCCGCGGGACGTGATGTGGATCAGCCCCAAGGTGAAAGCGGGGGAGCGGCGTAAGGTGATCACCGGGATTCCCGGCAAGACCGGCGTCGTGTACACCCTCGACCGGACGACCGGCGAATTCCTCTGGGCGCGGCCGACGGTGGCGCAGAACGTCATCAGCACTATCGAGGGAAGCGGCAAAGTCATCGTCAACCGCGAATCGCTCTTCACGAAGATCAACGAAGAGAAGGTCATCTGTCCGGGCAGCAACGGCGGCAAGAACTGGCCGGCAGGCGCGTACAGCCCGCTGACCAACACCATGTACATGCCGATGCAGAACATGTGCATGACCGCCACCACCACCGTGGACACACGCGATCCGTCGAAGGTCTACGGCCTCACCATGCCGGGCCAGTTAGCGCCCGGCGCCAAGATGGTCGGCACGGTGTGGGCGATCTCGGCCGAAACCGGCATGACGACGTGGAAGCACGAGCAGCCCGCCGGCATGATGTCGCTCGCGGTCACGGGCGGTGGGCTGGTGTTCGGGGGCGACTCGAACGGCCGGTTCAAGGCCCTGGACGACCGAACCGGCAAAGTGCTGTGGGACATGAACCTCGGATCCATGGTCAGCGGCTACCCGATCTCGTTCGCGGTCGACGGCAAGCAGTACGTCGCAGTGATCACGGGGCCGTCGCTCGTCGCGAACTCCAACTCGCGCGTCGCGCCCGAGTTGATGCAGGGCAGCGCGCCGAACGTGTTCGTGTTCACACTGCCGTGACGCGGCCGATGTCAATCAGGCGATCCGGTCATCTCGTCAGGGATGGTCGGATTGCCGATCGGTGAGACCATGGAGTAGTGCCGTGGAATCTGCGGGGCAGCTACGAAATATCCTCACGGCAGTGGTCTTGTGGCTGATGCCCATCTGCGCCTCGGCGCAGGCGCCGGCGCCCGTGCCTGCGCCGCCACCGAAGTACGAGACGAGCGCCGAGTTTGCGTTTGTAGGAACCAGCGGCAATTCCTCCACACAGTCGCTCGGCCTGGGCGCTGAATTCATCGAGCGTCCTGACTCGTGGGTATTCACTACGAAAACCGCCTACGTCCGCAACGAGTCCGCCTCGGAACTGAAAGCGGAGTCCTTTTTTCTGACGTTTCAGGGTGCCCGCACGCTCTCACCCCGCCTGTCGGCGTTCGGCCGGTTCGGGTTCCTGCACGATCGGTTTGCGGGCATTGAGCACCGCAACACGGTCGAGGGCGGCCTGGCGTTCGTGCTGGTGAATGCGGCGCCGCACAAGCTCGTGGTGGACGGAGGCCTGGGATATGCCAATGAACGGCGCGTGCTCGGGCCCGATCTTTCGACCGCGATCGTACCGGCGGGGGCCACCTACACGCTGAAGATCTCCAACACGGCCGAGATCAGCGACGATGGGAGATTCGTTTTCTCTTTGTCGGAGGGAGCCGACTGGCGCCTCGCGAACATCGCCGGTATCACCGCAAAGCTCACGACCGTCTTCTCGCTCAAGCTGTCGAATACAGTTCGCTACGTAAACGCGCCAGCGCTCGGGTTCGAAAAGACGGACACGATTACCGCGATCGCGCTGGTGGCGAAGTTCTGAGGTGTACGGACCTGAAGGGGCTAGAGCCATTTCGATTTGTACGTAGTGTCCGCCTTCAGGCGGACCTGCTCACGGTCCGGCTAAAGCCGACGCGTTAGACCAGCGTGTAGTACAGAAAATCTGCCGCTGACGATTTGCCCAGCGCCTTTCTGAGATCGAGATGGTTGGTCGGCTTCCCGCCGGCCAGTTCGCCCATGTGGACGATGAAGCCGGCGACGTCCTGGAGCGGATTGCCGAGATCGAGATCGATGTCCGCGAAGGTGGACGTGTAACCGGCGGGCGGTTCGGCGATGACGAACTGCAGCGAAGGGTTGCCCTCCCCGCGAAAGCTCAAAAGCCGATCAGGAGAGAACAAGGGCTGGATCTCGGGCGGGAT
>Ga0207703_10004857_pt1 | contig 10937 bp, 8 predicted proteins | sample KBSSwiS12_FD_184304 | JGI IMG/M metagenome (GOLD analysis project Ga0207703, IMG submission 184304) | Switchgrass rhizosphere microbial communities from Kellogg Biological Station, Michigan, USA - KBS Switchgrass S1-2 (SPAdes) (version 2) | ecosystem: Host-associated > Plants > Roots >... | reverse complement strand
CGCCCGTCATGAGCAGACGCTTCGCCCACTGCGGCCCGACGTGGTAGACCCACATGTGGCTCGGCGGCGTGCCGTTGGCGCGCGTGGCCGGAAATCCAATACGGGCGTCGTCCGCGGCCAGCACCATGTCGCACATGAGCGCGAGGTCGGTGCCGCCCGCGAGGCAGTTGCCGTGCACCTTGGCGATCACCGGCTTGAACATGTCGAAGAACTGCATGCGCACGCCGCCGCGCTGGCGCAGCGACCACAGGTCGTCGTCGAAACTGGTGTTGCCGCGGTAGTCGTCGGGGTTGTGGCTGGTGGGCGCGTAGCCCCCGCCGGCGGCGAGGTCGTAGCCCGCGCAGAAGTCCTTGCCCGCCCCCGCCAGCACGGCGCAGTGCACGTTCTTCAGGTCGTCGGCTTCCTGGAGCGCGTCCCCCAGCTCCTTCAGCAGGCCCTGGCTGAGGGCGTTGCGCTTCTCCGGGCGGTTCAGCGTGATGTAGGCCACGCCTTTCTTGACCTCGAAGGTGATGAACTCGGGATTGTTGAGCCACTTTGCCATAGCCTGTCTCCTTTGAATGGCGGACCGGCGAACGAAGTGGGCCGGACACGGATGGTTTCCACAAGTATGCCCGAAGTGCCGTGCGAGGTGGTACCGGCTAGAATGTCAGCATGCTGCTGAAGTTCATCCGGCAATTGCGGGCGCCACGGCCTCACCCCGTGGGTGGTGTGGCGCGGGGCGGGAAAGGTCTCTCCGAGCATTCGGCCGTGCCGGATGTGAACGCCTTGCTCGCGCAAGGCGCTGCGCTACAGTCGGCTCAGGATCACCGCGGCGCGCTGGGTTGCTATGAGAAGGCGTTGCCGCACGTGCGGGATCCAGGCCGGTTGGCCGCCGTTCTGTGCAACATGGGCGCGGCCTGCCAGGCGCTGGTGCGCCTCGCCGCGGCGGCCGATTGCTATCGGCGCGCGCTGGAACTCGCCCCCGATCTGGCCGAGGTGCATTACAACCTCGGCTGCCTGCTGTACGACATGGGCCGCATCGACGAGGCCGAGGAGCGGCTGCGCCGCGCCGTGGAATTGAAGCCCGGTTTCCACCAGGCGCACAGCACGCTATTGTGCCTGTATGGCCTGCACCGCAACCACGACCAGCAGCGGCTGTTCGAGGAGCACGTGCGCTGGGCGGCGGCGCACGCCTCGGGCTTCACGCCGCTCGCGCGGCGCGAGGACGTGGATGCCACGCCCGGCCGGCGCCTCACCATCGGCTACGTGTCGGCCGACTTGAAAGAGCACTCGGTGAGCTACTTCATCGAGCCGGTGCTGGCGCGCCACGACAGGGAGCGCTTCCGCGTCATCTGCTACGACAACTGGCCGGGCGAGGACGCGGTGAACCGGCGTCTTCGGCAATACGCCGAGTGGCGCAAGATCGCGGGCCTGGACGACGACCGCGCCGCCGCGCTCATTCGCGAGGACCGCGTGGACATCCTGGTCGACCTGTCGGGCCACACCGTGGGCAACCGCCTGCTGGTGTTCGCGCGCCGCCCCGCGCCCATCCAGGCGAGCTGGTTCGGCTACATGTGCACCACCGGCCTGGCGACCATGGATTACCGCATCACCGACGCCTATCTCGATCCCCCGGGCGCCACCGAGCGCTTTTATTCCGAGCGCCTGCTGCGCATCAGCGCCGCGGCGGCCTTCGGCCCCTCGCCCGACAGTCCCCCGGTCAACGCGCCGCCAGCGCTCACCAATGGCCACGTCACCTTCGGCTCCTTCAACAACTACACCAAGGTGGCCGACGACGTGATTGCGGCTTGGGCGCGCATACTCAACGCCGTGCCCGATGCGCGCCTGTTGCTGGTGGTCCTGGGCGCAGACGACGCCGCGGTGCGCGACGACGTCGCGGCGCGCTTCACCCGCCTGGGGCTGGCCGACGCGGCGCGGCTCGATATTCGCGGCCGGCGCCCATTGCGTGACTTTCTGCACATGTTGCAGGAAGTTGACATCGCGCTCGATCCCTTTCCGTACAGCGGCGGCACCACCAGCCTGCACACGCTGTGGATGGGCGTGCCCATCATCGCCATCGAGGGTGAATCGGAGCTGCAGAAAAGCACCGCGGGCATGCTGCGCGGCGCCGGCGCCGAGGCGCTGGTGGCCTTTTCCGCGGAGGAATACTGCGCCAAGGCCATCGGCCTCGCCGGCGACACGGCCCAACTGGCCCGCTGGCGCGGCAGCCTGCGCGAAGGCGCGCGCAATTCCCCGGTGTTCTCCACCGGCGAAGTCACCCGCAGCCTGGAAGCGGCCTACCTGGAAATATGGCGCACCTGGGTGCAAAATTCCGCCGCAAGCCCGGGTCAGGCGGCTTAGAATCCGCACTTCGAAGAAGCCTGCCCGGGAACAGGTCCGGCGCGGCGCATGGGAGCAATAATGTCCGGTATCGAATCGTTCATCGAGAATTTCAACACCGCGGTGGATTTCCAGGACCCGGTGGAGCTCAAGCCGGACACCGCGCTGGGCGACCTGCCGGAATGGGACTCGCTCGCCGCGCTGGCCGTGATCGTCATGTTCGACCTGGAGTACGGCGTCACCATCACCGGCAACGACCTGAAGGGCTGCGCCAGCCTGCAGGACGTGCACAAGCTCCTGGGCGGCAAGGCCTGACATGGCCTCCTCCACGCTGCGCAACGTCGCCTATCGGGGCATGGCCAGCTGCGTGCCCAAGACCGTCGTTTCCAACCTCGATGACTGCCCGCCCGCCATGCGCGGCGAGCGCGAGCGCCTGGTGCGCAACATCGGAATCGCGCGGCGGCGCATATGCAAGCCGTGGCAGTATTTTTCCACCCTGGCCCAGGACGCCGCCGAGCGCCTGCTGGAGGAACTGGCCTGGAAGCGCGAGGAGGTCGACGCGCTGATCGTGGTCAGCCAGTCGCCCGATTACCTCATACCGGCCACGTCCATCATCATCCAGGACCGGATGAAGCTCTCCACCGCCACGCTGGCCTTCGACGTCAACCTGGGTTGCTCGGGCTATCCCTATGCGCTGTACGTGCTGGGTTCCATGATCGCGTCCGGCGCGGTGAAGAAGGGCCTGGTGCTGGTGGGCGACAAGTGCGCCACCTTGAACGATCCGCTGTTCAGCGACGCGGGCACCGCCACGGCGCTGGAGCACGACCCGTCGGCGCCCCCCATGCATTTCGATCTCAACAGCGACGGCAGCGGCTGGCAGGCCATCATGCTGCCCGTGGGCGGACACCGCCGCCCCATCGAGATGCACCATCACATCCCCAGCGTGGACGAGCACGGCGGCAAGAGCTATCCCACCGACCTCATCCTGGACGGCACGGCGGTGCTCTCCTTCTCCACGCAGCGCGTGCCGCCGGCCCTGCTGCATACGCTGGAGTATGCCGGGCTGACTCTCGATAAGATCGACTACCTGCTGCTGCACCAGGCCAACCGCATGATCAACGAGACCATCCGCAAGAAGTTGCGGCTGGAGCCGGACAAGGTGCCTTCGACGCTGGAGGATTTCGGCAACACCAGCGGCGCGTCCATTCCCGTTACCATGACGGCGCGCATACGCGAGCCGCTGCTGTCGGGGCGCAAGCGCCTGGCCCTGTGCGGTTTCGGCATCGGCCTGTCGTGGGCCACCTGCATCATGGAAACCGAAGGCGCCGTGTTTCCACCGCTGATCGAAGTGTGAGCGGCGAGCCCTTTGCCGCCGGATCGCACGGTGAGCGGCGAGCCCTTTGCCGCCGGATCGCACGGTGAGCGGTGAGTCCCATGCCGCAGACCGCACGGTGAGCGGCGAGTCCCATGCCGCAGACCGCGCTGTGAGCGGCGAGTCCCATGCCGCGGATCGCGCTGTGAGCGGCGAGTCCCATGCCGCGGATCGCGCTGTGAGCGGCGAGTCCTTCAATCCCTTCAGCCTCGCCGGGCGCACCGTGCTGGTCACCGGCGCCTCGTCGGGCATCGGACGCCAGACCGCCATCGGTTGCGCCGCCATGGGCGCCCGGCTGGTGATCACCGGGCGCGACGCCGCCAGGCTGGGCGAGACCTGCGCCGCGCTGCAGGGCGAGGGCCATCGCAGCATCGCCGCCGACATGGCCGAACCCGACGGCCTGGCGCGGGTGGCCGAGGAGGCCGGCGTCATCGACGGCCTGGTGAACTGCGCCGGCATCACCGCCATGGCGCCCTTCCGCATGACCTCGGAAAAGCACATCCGCAGGATCCACGGCATCAACTTCGACGCGCCCATCCTGCTCACGCAAAAACTCCTGGCCGCAAGGCGCATCGCCAACGGCGCTTCGCTGGTCTACGTCACCTCGACCACGGCCCACATCGGCACGTTTGCCACCGGCATCTACGCCGCCAGCAAGGGCGCCCTGATCCCGGCGCTGCGCGCGCTGGCGCTGGAGGTGGGCGCAAAGCAGAAAATCCGCGCCAACTGCATTTCGCCCGGCTACGTGCAGACGCCGATGCTGGACGCGCTGAACGCCGGCACCGCCTCCATCGAGGCCAATTACGACCTGGCTCCGCTGGGCCTGGGCCAGCCCGAGGACGTGGCCAACGCCGCCGTGTTCCTGCTGTCCGACGCCAGCCGCTGGATCACCCGCTCCACCCTGATGGTGGACGGCGGGCTCACCGTGCACGTTTCCATCTAATGTCAGGCAATCCCCCTGACCCGAGGGTCAACCCCTTCTCCCTCGCCGGCAAGACCATACTGGTGACCGGCGCCTCGTCGGGGCTGGGGCGCCAGACCGCCGTGTCCTGCGCGCGCATGGGCGCCACGGTGGTGCTGTCGGCGCGCGACGAGCAGCGCCTGTCGCAGACCATGGACATGCTGCGCCAGGCCCATCCCAGCGTGGTGGGCGAGGCGCCGCACAAGTCGGTGCGCGCCGACCTGAACGTGGCCGAGGACATGCACGCCCTGGTGGAGCAGGCCGGCAAGATCGACGGGGTGTTCCACGGCGCGGGCATCCGCGGCCTCGCCCCCATCAAGATGATTTCGCGCAAGTTCCTCGACGAGGTGATGGGCACCAACTTCCACGCGCCCATGCTGCTCACCCAGCGCCTGCTCATGAAGAACGCGTTGCGCGACGGCGGCTCCATCGTGTTCATGGCGTCCACGGCCGCGCATCGCGGCGTGCACGGCGTGGGCATCTATTCGGCCAGCAAGGCGGCGCTGATCGCCGCGGTGCGCTGCCTGGCGCTGGAGCAGGCCAAGCGCCGCATCCGCGCCAACTGCCTGTCCGCCGACCTGGTGGAAACGCCCTTGCTGACCTACGGTCTGACCGAGGAGGAGGGCAGGGCCTGGTTGCAGGAGCAGCGCGACAAGCATCCGCTGGGGCTGGGCACGCCCGCCGACGTGGCCAACGCCGCGATTTACCTGCTGTCCGGCGCCAGCCGCTGGGTGACGGGCACCACCATTCTCATGGACGGCGGGATCACGTTTTAAGGCGCGCATCCGCGACGCCTGCGCTTCGCTTATTTGCAAGCCTAAATGCAAGGAGACCGGCATGGAAAAACTGATCATCGTGGGCGCGGGCGGCTTCGGCCGGGTGCTGCTGGGACAGTGCAGGCGGGACCTCGGCAACGGCAAGGACTGGACCCTAGGCGGGTTCCTGGATGACCGGCCGGACATTCTCAAGGGCTACAACACCGACCAGCCCATCATCGGCGATCCCTTCACTTATGTTCCCAAGCCCGGCGACCGCTTCATCTGTGCTCAGGGCGACCCCGCCTCCAAGCGCAAATACGCCGCCGCCCTGCTCGCCAAGAAGGCCGAGTTCATCAACCTCCTCACCGACGTCGCGCGCGGCGACAATGTCGCGCTGGGCGTGGGCAACATTTTCGAGCCCAAGGTGTCGCTGGCCTCGGACTGCCGCCTGGCCGATTTCGTCACCGTGGGCGCGCTGACCATCGTGGGCCACGACGTGCGCATCGGTTCGTACAGCCACCTCAGCAGTTTCGTCTTCATCGGCGGCCGGGTCACCATCGGCGAGAACGTGACCATCCATCCCCACGCCACCATCCTGCCGGGCCTGACCATCGGCAACGGCGCCGTCATCGGCGCCGGCAGCGTGGTGGGCGGCAACGTGCCGGCGGGCATCACGGTCATGGGCAATCCCGCGCGCAAGTTCGAGTTCAAGTAGCGTCATGCGTTCGCGCATGCGCCCCGAGCACTACCTCTCGGAGGCGGTGTTCGCGCGCGAGCAGGAGCTGCTGTTCCGGAGGCTGTGGATATTTTTCGGCTTCAAGACGCTGCTCGCCCGCCACAACGACTACCTGGAGCGCAGCATCGGCGGCGTGCCGGTGGTGGTGCAGAACTTCAACGGCGAGCTCAAGGCCTTCGAGAACGTCTGCCTGCACCGCCAGGCGCGCATCCAGACCGGCATGAGCGGGCGGCGGCCGTTGCTGTGCCGCTACCACGGCTGGGGATACGACGCCGCGGGCCGGCCCGAGAACATCCCGTTCCACGACCAGATCTATCGCTTCGGCGCGGAAGAGCGCGCCGCGCTATGCCTGCGCCAGTTCGCGCTCAAGACCGTGGGCAACGCGGTGTTCGTCAACCTCGCCGCCGAGCCCATGCCCATGGCCTGGCAGTTCTCGGCGCCCTTCATGGACTCGCTGCGCTCGTGCTCGGAGTCGTGGGACGGGGAAATCATATTCGGCCGCATGCCCGGCCGCTACAACTGGAAGCTGGCGTTCGAAAACCTGCGCGACGGCAACCATCCGCGCTTTGTGCACCCGGCTACGTTGGCCAAGCACGTCACCTTTCAGGCGCCGGTGGATGAGGCGGCGCTGGCCGCCACCGAGGCCGTCGCGGCGGGCACGCCCGGGCCGCGCGAACGGCGCGAGCAATTGCGCGGCTTCAGTTTCGGCGTGCCCGACGCGCCGCTCGGCCCGCGCCCGGCGTACGACTGGCACGCGCATGTGGAGCGCTGGCCCGAGGGCGGCGATTATTACTACAACTGGCTGGCCTATCCCAACCTGCACATCGCTTCGCCCGACGGCGGCTATTCTTTCACCATCGAGCAGCACGTGCCCGTCGCCCCCGGCCAATCCGAGTTGTTGGTGTGGTGGGTGCTCGCTGGCAAGAAGGACCGCTACCCGGCCTCGCCGGCCGTGCTGCATGCCATGATGCTGGGTGGCCGGCCGGTGCTGGAGGAGGACATTCGCGTCATGGAACTGGTGCAGTCCGGTCTGCACGCGGGTGCGCCCGTCGCCTCCCAGGGCGCCTACGAATACCTCAGCCGGAGCGTGGAGCAGTGGTACACGGACCTCATGGACGGGCGCTTTGAGCTCTGACGCCTCGAATACTCAGACCAAACTGGTCATCGGCGCCGGCGACTTCCTCGACCTGGCCTGCGAGGCCTGGCGCGCCCTCGAGCCGGACACGGCCATCGAAAGAATCGCGCTGGCGCAGGACGACGCCTACCGCTTCGACCTGGCGTTCCTCGCGGAGCACGATCCGGCGCGCGTGACCCTGTTCGCCGCTTGTGACGACACCTTCCTCAACTTCAAGCGCCTGGAACTGCTGGCTTACTGCCGCATGCGCGGCTACCGCCTGCCGCCCTGCATCGCGCCGGGCGCGGTGGTGGCGCCCGGCGTCAAGCTGGGCGAGAACGCCTTCGTGGGTCACGGCGCGGTATTGGCGCCGTCCTGCCGCGTGGAGCACAACGCCGTCATCGGCGCGGGCTGCAGCGTGGGCTTCGCGGCGCGCATCGGGCACTCGGCGTGGCTGGAGGCCGGCGCCGTCATCGGCGACCGCGCCGAAATCGGCGCGCACACCAGTGTCGGCTCGGGCGTGGTGGTGGCGCGCGGCGTGAAGGTGGGCAAGCTGTGCGAGTTGCGCGTGCCGGGGTTGCACCGCGACGACATCGCCGACAAGACTTACTACAATCCCAACTATCCCGATCCGCTGCGCATATTCAACTAGACCACTCCCGCCACCCCAACAGCATGGGGAAATACAGTCCCAGCGACTTGAACTCGCCGGGCAGACGCGCCGCGTAACGCTCAAGCTGCCCCCGATAGCGCTCGCGCTCGCGGTCCAGGAACGCTTCGACGTCGGTGCCCTCGTGGCTGCTGGTCTTGTAGTCCACGATCCAGCGCCGTCCCTCGGCCACGAAGGTGCGGTCGATGACCAGGTGCCGGCGCTCGCCTTCCACCAGGGCGGTGATGCGGTACTCGTTGCGCGCCTCGGGCTGCGGCCCGAGCAGCCAGCGCCCGCGCGGGTCGCGTAGCGCGTTGGCCAGCGCCGCGGCCACGCGCGCGGCCGCGGCGTCGAGTTCGGCCTGGTCCACGCCGCGCGCCGCCAGCGCGGCGCGAAAGCGCGCGTGCAGCTTGTCCAGCGCTGCGGCGTCCCAATGCTCGGGGCCGGATTCGGCCATGCGCTGCAGCCAGCGGTGCACCACGCTGCCCACGTGCCGGGCGGTCTCGCCGGCCCAGGAGAACTCGATTTGCTCAGTCAGGGGCGTGGCCTCGGCCGCGCGCGGCAGCAGCGCATCGGGCGGTGGCGCGGGAGGCTGCCAACTCGCGGGCAGGCGGCGCGGCACGTAGTTGGCGCCGGGCTCGGGCTTGGCTTCGTCCGGTGCGGACGCCAATCCGGCCGCGGCGGCCTGGAGCACATCGGCGGCCACGCACCAGGCCTGCGCCAGCAGCGAGCGGCGCGGCGGCGGGCGTAGGGCAGCGCCGCTGGTTTCATGGTCCTCCTCGCACTTCACGCAGCCCAGCAGGTGCAGCCGCGCCTTGGCGCGCGTGGCGGCCACGTACAGCAGCCGGCCCGCCTCGGCATCCTCGGCGCGGCGCTGCTCGGAGCGCACATAGTTGAACAGCGGCTCGTCGGTGTCGCCGGCGGCATTGATGGGGGCGAGCAGCAGTCCGCTGGCGAGCTGCGATTTCCAGGCCAACAGCGGCCGCTCGCCGCTGCGCGGCGCGCGGTCCAGCCCGGGCACGATGACGGTGTCGAACTCCAGGCCCTTGGCCTTGTGGATGGTCATCACCTGCAGCAGCCCGGCCTCGCCGCCGTCGAGGTCGGGCGCGGCGTACAGCTCACCCAGGCTTTGTTCCAGTTGCGCCATGTCGGGAAGGTCGCCGGCCTCCTCCAGGCGGTCGAGCTGCTCGAAAAAGATCTCGGCGTCTTCCAGCTCGGCGGGCGAGTCCACGCAGGCCGGCCCGCCCAGGGCCAGCCACGTGCCTTCCACGCGCTCGCGCAGGCTGCCGCGCAGCCGCTGCGCCAGCGCCGCGCCCAGCACCGCGCGCAGTCGCGGCAGGCGCGTGCGCGCATCGGCCGACAGCCCGAACAGGCTCGACAGCCGCGCCTCGTCGTGCAGGCATTCCCAGATAGTGGGAAGTTCAGGCGTGCGCGCAGTGTTGCGCGCGCTGTTGGTTGCGGGTTCCGCCGTCACGCCGTCGATGCCCGCGAGCACATGCACGTCGGCATGGTCGAAGCCCGCCCAGCGCGCGCGCAGCAGTGCCAGCCAGGCCACGCGGTCGGCGGGATGCGCCAGCGCGCGAGTCAGCGCGTACAGGTCCTGCACTACCTGCTTCTCGCCCAGCCTTTCGATGTCCACGGCGCGGTAGCGCAGGCCGGCCGCCGCCAGCGCCGGCACGATCTCGGCCAGCGCGTTGCGGTCACGCACCAGGATGGCGCAGCTTCCCTCGGGGTGTTCGGCCTGCGCCGCGCGCGCCAGTTCCACCACGCGGCGTGCCTCGTCGTCGCGGTCGGCCGCGGCGTGCCAGCGCGCCGCTTCGCCGGGCAGCGTGGTCTTGTCCGGATGCGCGGCTGCCTCCGAATAAGGCACGGCGCCCGCGGACTCGTCCTCTTCGGCGGGCAGGATGCGGCTGAAGCTGCGGTTCACCCAGGCCACGATGCCGGCCTGCGAGCGGAAGTTGGTGCGCAGCGTGAGCGGTTCGAGCGCGACGCCGCCCAGGCCGGCGCGACGCGCGTGCAGGAACAGCGCCACCTCGGCTTCGCGGAAGCGATAAATGGACTGCATGGGATCGCCCACGGCGAACACCGTGCGCCCGTCCCCGCTTTCCCAGCCCGCGGTGAGGCGCGAAAGCAGTTCCCACTGGCTGATGGAGGTGTCCTGGAACTCGTCGATGAGGATGTGGCGTATGCCCGCATCCAGGCGCAGCAGCAGGTCGGAGGGATCGTCCACGCCGCCCAGCGCCCGCACCGCGCCCTGCGAGAACTCGGTGAAGTCGGCCAGGTTGCGCTCTGCGAACACCAGCTTCAACTGCGCCGCCGCGATTTTCAGCAGCGCCAGGATGGCCTCCAGCACCTCCCACTGTTCTTCGGTATAGCGCTCGGGCGGGAAGCGTCCCGGCAGCAGGGCGTGCAGCGCTTCGCGCAGCGGTTCGTTGCCCAGCAGTTCGGGCGGCGCGGGCCTGGGCTTGCGCCGCCAATCGCCTGCCTTGGTCAGCCATGCCTCGGCGCGTTCGGGCGACGCCTCCGGGTGCAGCGCCCTGGCGCGCGCCAGCAGGCGCGCGCGGTCGGCCACGAAAGCCGCTTCCAGTTCGGCGCGGGTGGGCGGATCGCCGGCACGCCGCAGCCACTGGTCGCGCCGCGCCAGCATGACGGAGAGCAGGCGGCCTACGGCGCCGGCGTCGTTGTCCAGGTGCGTGAGCAGCCGCGCCACGCAGCGGCCCGGCTCGCCGCCCGTTTCGAGCAGGGCCAGGGTGCGCGTGGCCGCCTCGGCGTACAGCGTGCGCGCCTCATCGTACTCGGCAATGCCGGGCTGGGCGCCGAAGCGGGCCCGCACCGGGAGCTGGCGCGTGAGCGATGCGCACAGCGAATCGATGGTCATGATGCGCAGCCGCGGCGCGAGGTCGGCCGCTCCGCCGCGCAGTGCCAGACGCGCCAGCACGCGCTTTTTCATTTCCGCCGCGGCCTTGCGCGTGAAGGTGATGGCCAGCACTTCCTCGGGCCTCTGCACGGTGAAGAGGCCCGAGGAAGT
>Ga0207703_10004850_pt1 | contig 10946 bp, 12 predicted proteins | sample KBSSwiS12_FD_184304 | JGI IMG/M metagenome (GOLD analysis project Ga0207703, IMG submission 184304) | Switchgrass rhizosphere microbial communities from Kellogg Biological Station, Michigan, USA - KBS Switchgrass S1-2 (SPAdes) (version 2) | ecosystem: Host-associated > Plants > Roots >... | reverse complement strand
GCTCACTCAGGAGTCGGTCTACGTGTCTTGTGCGTCTGGACATGGCTTGTTTTCGGAAGAGGAGAATGCCCAGCTTCGCCTCCCCCGATCAAGAATGCAAACCCACGCGCCCTAGTCCGGAAAGATGCACGGCGGGAAGTCCTCGGTGGAAATGTCCGCGACTTTCCGGTCGTCGATCTCCGCGGCGATATGCGGATCAACGCGCTCCACCACCTGGAGAAAACGGTCCCGATGCCAATTCTTCGCCGCCTCAAAGCGCGACACGAAAAGTTCCGGAGCGATCCCCTCGCGCTCGGCCAACTCCTGGATGAATTGCAGCACCGTCTCGCGCGTCGAGTGTTCGAAGGACAGCAGTTCCATTTCCTTGGAGACACGGGCCACGCTGGCGTCTCGCTCCTTCTCCAGCGTGTCGACGCGCTCCCTCAGTTCCTTCAATTCTTTGCTCACCGCGATGATGTTGGGTTCTTTCATAGGAAATAAAAACTCGCACTCCAGTCTCTGCCGGTTGCAGCTTCGGTGGATCGGGAAATGCCCCAGGAATCGGGCGTTGCCACGGCGACCGCAGTTGTTGAGCTAATGACTGGCAAAAAGGATTACGCCGATGAGGAGGGCACAACCGATCAGCGCAAGGATCGCCATCACGAGCTGCCCCCGGCGACCCGACGCATCCCGCTCCGCGGATGGGGCGGCCATTGACGTCGGCGTTCCCATCTCGGGCGATCGCGGGCTACTCTCCTCTTGCGAAAGCGGCTTCATCCCGGATAGCACGCCGCGCGGGTGAAAACGCACGCGCTCGGAGAGATGTTGTGTCTGACGCATGAAAGACTCCCACCCGGCGAAGAACGCCAGTTGCCACGGTTTCACGTCTTCGGATGTCGCCAAATACGCGAGTGGTTTAGGCGCGCGTTGCACCCATCTCCCGAATTCCTGGGGCGACGGCGGAATCTTCAATTTCAACTCTTCAGGCGTCTTGGATAGGGCGTTCATAGGGATACTACGTGCATTTGCAGCCCCGTGGCCGGTTTGCTACGCCTACGATCCACCAGCTTGGGCTCCTTCCGCTACTCCCCCCTTGCCATTCACTGACCACCCGTTGCCGCCTGATTGGGCAGAGAAAGCGGCCAGACTTCAGATTTGCAGTCCGTCCTTATCCACTACGTTAGTGTCGCGAACCGCGACGGATTAAAGCAATGAACCTCCCCGGTTACAGGGGAAACCACCCGTGGCACGGTTAAAGGTCTGACTGGAAAGGAACAATATGAATATCCCGAAACTGTTTCTGCTCGGTGCGGTCGGCTTGGCTGGTTTGGCGTTTACTCCCGCGGCGCGGGCCGACGATCATCATCACCACCATGGCGACCGCCACCATCACCACTATGATGGTCGTGACTATCGCCCCTACTATTACAACTCGCAGCCTGAGGTGATTTACACCAATCCCGACTATGGCTACTACCGGGGCAGCAATGACGTCACCATCGCCATCGGTGGTCATCGCAGCTATCGCTATCATCAGCACCACCGCTAACCGCTGCTTCGGTTCATCCGTTTTTTAACCTTCGAAGCCCCCGGGAATTTTTTCCCGGGGGTTTTCTTTTCCTCTGCCATCCGCAGTTTCCTGGCGGATGCTTGCCTTTTCGACGCAGCCGCAGCTAACGTCTACCGTCCCCGCACCTTGTTCTCGTTCCGCCGCTCCGGCTCCTTGTGCGCGGTCGCCCTCGTATTCTTCGACGAAACCTTGTGCCCCTTGGGATTGGCGTTTTTGGCGGGAGCCGTCACCTTCGCTGCTTTCTTGGTGGAGGAGATTTTAGCCATGCCCACATGGTAGAGCCCTCCGCCGAAAACACCAGCGTCACCAACGCGGAGATTGTTTCGTTTACTTGAGACTCCTCCCCCATCGACAATTCGGCTCCCTCGATGAAAGCGCATCTCCTCCCCCGACTCTTCGCCGCGTTTGCCCTCCTCGTCCCGTTCAGCTCCGCCTTCGGTTGGGGCGAACCCCATCTCGCCATCACCAAGGCCGCGCTCGAAGTCCTCCCGCCCTGGCAGCAAAACCTCCTCGGCGAGGAAGCCGCCAAACTCGCCGGCGATTACTGCCTCATCCCGGATCACGTTTTTACCGATACCGGGAACGCGAAATTCGCCATGATGGAGGACAAACCGCGCGAGCGTTATTTGCTCATCCTTCACCTCCCCTCGTCGCAGCAATTGGAGAATCTCGAGACCTTGCGCTACTTCATGGGCAAAGCCGTCGAGGCCCTCCAGGCCGGCCACACCGGAGACGCCGCGCGCTACATGGGGACCATCTGCCACCAGCTCGAAGACTACGGCAGCCCGGCGCACACCGTCCCGGGCGACAACATGTTCACCCTCCTCCAGCAGTTCCTGCCGCCTACCGAACCGATGAAGGACCAACTGCTGCACAGCCCCATCGAAAACGGCGACCTGCATGTCGACATCAAGGGCTACCAGCCCAAGCTCCTCGGCACCACCGTCGGGGAGGCATCCTGGCGCCTGCTCCATCGCGTGCACGAAGGCATCCTCAACGCTCGCAGCACCACCATCCCTATCATCCAGGCGCTCTACGCCGGGGACCAGGAAGGCGTCACGACCCACCAGATGAAGGCCGCCACCTTCGATGCCAAGGTCGTTGCCGATGCGTTTTACACCATCCTTTACCTTGGCGCGCAGAAGTTCGACGACACCGAGCAGGACCCTCTCCGGCAGGTCGGCATCGGCGCCTTCGTTCCCCTCGAAGCCGTGAACCTTTATTACCCGCAGACCCAGTTCTTCAGCTCGCCGAACTGGGGCTACCCCCACACCGGCGTCGTCCTCGCCGAGGGCAAAAAAGCCGTGCCGATCACGCTCCGCGTCGAGGAGAAGTTGGGCGTGGTGGAAAAAGAATTCGCCAATGGGATCAGCGTCGGCATGGGCCGTTCGCTCACTTACTTGTTGCCCAAGGGCGTCTACGCCCATTTCACCGTCCTCGCCGGCCTCCACCCCCAGCTCGGCGCGGACGGCCACGTCAAATTCGTCATCTCCGGCGACGGCCTGCCGCTCGCCTCCGCCATCATGACCGGCGCCGAACCCGCCCACCACCTCGTGTGCGACATCTCCCACATCTCGGTCCTCCAACTCACCGTCACCTCCGCCGGCCCCAACCCCAAGAGCAACTACGCCATTTGGGCCAATCCCGCCCTGGCAAAACCCTGACAAAACTTGAACACTCCGCTTAGTTTTACTAAGCGAGAAAATATGTGGAAACGATTGCTCCTCCTGGGTTCTCTCAGCGTCCTCCTTGCCCTGTCCTCTGCCGCGCAAATGCTGGGCAATCTCAACGACTATCCGAGCCTCGGCGTCAGCATGCACTATCAAGTACCCGACGGCACCACGAACGAGGGCGTGCAGGTGGACTGGAAGGCCCAGGCCCAAGGCCCACCCAAGGTCACCGGAACCGTTCAATCCTCCAATCACCAGTCCATCACGAGCGATTTGCCGCCCACGGTGATCGCCCCCGTCTTCAATCAGGCCCGGAATTTTACCGCGCTCTTTCACTTCACCTCACCCGGCGAGCCCCCCAAAAAAATCGACAACGAACACCTCATGCTCACCGTCAGTCATTCGTCCCTCCAATTACAGGTCCAGTTGACCGTGCGGCGCGCGGATCCGGCCGCTTGGAGAGCCGCCACCACTCTCTGGAATAATCTTCGCGCCCTCATGCCTCCCCCGGGCCGGGAACTCGTCCATGAACTGCACTAGGCTTCTCTTTTTCGCCACCATCTTGCTGCTCACCCGCGGAGTCCATGGCGCCGAACTCTTCGAGCCGTCCAGCCGCTACGCCGGCGCTGTCTTCAACCTTCAACTCGAAGACAAGGCCCACGGCAGGATGACCCTCTACGTCCACCTTCCCAATCGCCGCGATCCCAGTTCTCCCAAGGATGGCGAGATCAATTTCGCCCAAGGCAATGCAGGCAGCCAGATCCGCCACCATTTCGATGCCAGGCAATCGCCCGCGATCCTCGCCATCATCTCCACCGCCCTCTCCGGCTATCTCTTGCCCGCCGTTGGCTCCACACCCCTGCCTCCCCACGTGGACCGGCTCATCATCTTCGCCGATGCCGGGCTGGCCTCGGGTTATTTCTATTTTACTCCGGCGGACCAAAAACAGTGGAACAAGGCCACCGCCGCCTGGAATGCGCTCCGCGCCACCCTTCTTCCCGACGAAATGAAACAGGTTCCCGCCCTCTAGCTCCGGCTTCCCCCAGCATGAAATCCTCCCTCCTGCTCGCCGTCGCCACTCTCCTGCTCACGGCCTTCTTCGCCTCCGCCCAGGACCTCGCCGCCACCGGCAAAGCCGAAGCGGACAAACTCGCGAAGGTCTTCCCCTCGCTCTACTGGTACGCCTCCGACGCCTGTCTGCGGGAAACTTCCCGCCACGGCCCGCAAACACTCAAATACCGCAAATTCGTCGCCGACCAGCGGGTCGAGATCCAGCAGAGTCAGGTCACGGAAATCAACGGCCAGCGCGCCTTCCTCTGCCGGATGAAGCTCTACGATCCCAACGAGCCGAAGGAGTATTGGGTCTTTGAATTCACCTATCGCGAGGGAAAGTGGGCCACGAAGACCGCTTATAAATACTTCGGCCAGACCCGCGCCTTCGATCTCTACAACGGCGATATCTTCATGGGCTCGATGAAGCCTTACATCCAGAAAGGACTCGACGCCTTTTCCCAAGGAAAGGATTTCACCGCTCTCTTTTATCCCGTGGAAAAGGAAAGCCTTCCTCCCACCGCCGCCACCCCGGCGGCCACCCCGAATCGTTTTCCTTTCACCCCGGAAAAGGCCGCCGCCATTCGCGGGCCGGTCCAGCCACGTCTCCAAGTCGGCGACATCGTCGAGCCCTATCGCCATTTTGGCGAGGACTCCTTCCTGCCGGGCCCGAGCGACGACGTGGCAGGAACCAAGTGGAAAGTGAAGGCCATCAAGAAATACGAGGTCGAACTCGAACTCATCGAAGGACGATACAAGTGGACGGAAAAAACTTACAAGGAAGTCGGCTTCGTCGCGCGGCGCATGTCTTCCATCCATTACGGCGACGCCTTCAAAAGCCCCAGCCTGGATTGGAATCAGCAGTTTATGGACGAGTTCCGGAAAGTGCAGCCATAGGCCGCCCTGATCCTGGCTTCGCCCGGCGTTTGATCACGCTCTTTCCCGTTCCGTAGGTCTTGATCAACGACGCACATCGAGCGTTCCATCGCCTCCTATTTACCCGGTTCCAACGGCGGCGCACTGGCCGGCCACACAAAACGCGGTGCCTGCGTCACATCAAACCCCGCCAAATGCGCCCGCTCCTCCGCCCTGCGTGCCGCGGGCTTCGCGTAGCGCCAGGCCGTGTCGCCATACACTTCCGCGAGCAGGCTCGCCAGCGCGACATCGTAGATCTTGATCTTCTCCCGCGTGTCGATCTCGCCATGCTCCCGGTCGTGCGCCCCCGCGCAATCAAACCAGCACTGCACCCCTTCTGCCCAGTATTCCCGTTTGTTCGTCGCCGAATAAGACCCCTTCCACAATCCCGCTTGCATCGCGCCGTCATAGGCCGCCTGCAACCTCTTATCGAAGGTCGGGTCAACCTTGCTCAGTCCCATCTCATGAATCGCGTGCCCGAATTCATGGATCAGAATATTCTCCTTCCGATACGGATCCCCCTCGAGCCCCAGCAAATTCTCTTCCGCGCAACTCACCACCGGCCTCGCCCGCGTCGATCCGAGCCCCCGCGCCCGCCGGTTCCAAAAAGCCCCCGGCTGGAGGTCGCTATGTTCCGGCACATCCGTGGTCATCTCCGTCGGCGCCATCACCACCAGCCGCACGTTATTCTCCGCCAACGCATGCAGGATGTCCGGACGCTGCCCAATCGTCTGCCGCAACAAAAACGCCGCCTCCCGCAACGCATAGTCGGAAACCTTCTCCGAACTCAAAATGTGAAATCCGTCGATGTTCAGGTGCTTCCGATAGAAAGGCGCGAGATGCCACTTCTCGACCAATTCCTGCGGCGGAGGCGTTATGGGAGCGTTCGCCACCGTCTCAACTATTTGGCCATTCACCGCCTCGGCCTCGGCCCCTGCCACCACGCCAATGAGCCACGCAAACAAAACAACGATATGGCGGAGGAACATATCTCTGGCAGGCTGTCAGAATTCGCCTGCCATGTCGACCGAATCAGCCCGACCTCCTTTTGGAAGCTGGAAGCAAGTCAGCGCCCGATAGTAATCCTACTCCCGTTGCCGCCCCGCCCCCGAACGCCATCGGCGTTCCATCATCCAGCCCAGGGTTGGCGCGACCTTGGAGCACCTACCCTGCGTAACAACAAAAACCGGTCTCAACCCTTGCTGAAAGGGTTGCAACGCTCGTTCACGCACAAATTCCGGGCACTTTCGTCTCGAATATTGCCTTTCAAAATTCAGCCATCGACTCGCGGTATGCATGGCATCAGCGGTCACGAGTAACCACATAAACACGCCCCGGCTCGAGTACATGTTTCTCGCCCGACTCCACATGAATGATCTCAAGCGTTGAAACGGTTCCCGGAGCGATACCATCAGCAGGAAGCTGTCTCGGTTCCCGCTTTATGAATGTGCCAATTTCGTAGCCGGCGACGCGATCACCTCGTCGAAGCACCAGTGGCTGTTTGGGAATGGCGATGTCGATAAAACTGAATTGGAAGACATACTCCTTTCGCTTCGTCTCGGGATCGACCACTTCATCGAAGCCTTGGAAGCAGACGCGCATCATGCCAACGCGGGCGAGAGCAGCACCATCCTGTTGGCTGCGGCTCGTAGACGAAAGGCACATCAACAAGGCAAAATCGGCATGAGAAATCGCATGTTCATAAAAAAGGTCGTAGCCATGCTCCGTACTGGGTGCACCGAAAATCGATGATTGGCCACCGATGACACGAATGACAACCCTCTTACCAATAATCCGTGCCAATTCGTGTCATCGGTGGTCAAAAGCGCGTTTGGCAACGGCGAAGACGACAATGATTGACTGCTACCCATCTGGACCTTAGTCCCCAGATCCCCGCGCCAGAATGCCTTTGATTTCAGTCGTCGTCGGGTGCTCGGAAAGAAATCCGGCGCGGCCCACGGGAATGAACACAATCCGGCGTCCGAGGGCCGTCGGTTGGTCGAAGTGGATCGAGATGGTCGGTGGATTGCTCATGTAACTCTGGGTGACTCGGGAAGCAGCCGTCACCGGAACGGAAATCTCGCGAAAGAAATTGGACACCGTCAGTACGTCATCATGCAATGAGACGCGATGGAGTCGGCGCGCGAACCAGATGAGATACGTGGACGCGGCAAGCCACATGGCGAGGAACTGCCACCGCATCCAGTCGGGCGGAGGTTCGTTATTGCGTCCATGAAAAGCGCCCAGCCATAACCCGACTGTTCCGGCGCCGAAGCCCGAAATCCAGATCGCCGGGAAGATAAACTTCCACCACACAGTGAGTGACGATGAAAGGTCTCGTTGCATGGACAGACTCCCAGACGCCTATCGGAAAGTAGGCCAAACTCCCCTTCGTACTATAAAGCCAAACGCGGAGCCGCCGTCTCGCCTCAATGCTCCGCGCCCGACTTCGCCGTCTCGCCCTCGCTCACGTGATTTACATCCCGCCCCGGCAGCGCCGCGGTCGCGGAATTTCCACCACCGAAAAGCCGCGCGAAGATCCGCTTGGAAGGCGCCTTCCCGGCTTCCTCCTCGGCGAGATCGCTGTGCGCATCGCTCTTCGCGGTCTCCCACGCAGGGGCAAATCCCGGCGCATTGATCAGCATTCGCTTTTCGGCGCGGGCGTACACTTCCAGGTCCCGCTGCAGCTTGCGATCGGGGATTTCGTTGAGTGCGTTCACTTTCACCCGCAGGCTCTCGTTCTCCTTGCGCAGGCTTTCCTGCTCCGCCTTGATCTTCTTCATCGTCTCCGCCTCGATCTCCAGCTTGTCGCTCAGATGCCGCCGGAACCGCGCCAGCTCACCCTTGAGCCGCAGGTAATTGTAGCAGGCGATGACGAGGAAAATGCACCCGAGGTAAAAACCGAGGGCGAATTGGCCGAGAAATATGTTTTTGTCCATAAAATGTGATCAGGCGACGACGTGCAGTTCTTCGCTGGCTTTGCCGGCTTCGTAACGGACGACTTCGTTCTTTTCGTTCAAGACCACTACGCGCGGCTTGTGGTCCGCGGCCTCCTCGGCCGTGTAAGAACCGAAATTCATGATCGTGATCCGGTCCCCGATCTTCCCCAGATGCGCCGTGGCTCCATTGAGCTGAATCTGCCCCGTCCCGGCATCCCCATAGATCACATAAGTCTCAAACCGCTCCCCATTGCCCATATTGCCAATGAGGATTTTTTCGTAGGGCAAAAGGCCCACCCGCTCGGCCAGATCGCGCGAGATGGTCAGGCTCCCCTCATAGTGGAGACTGGCTCCGGTGACACAGGCACGGTGGATTTTCGACTTCAGAAGCGTCAATTGCATCGTGGGTCACGTTGCGGGAATTCCTGAGAAATGCAAGCCGGACCGGGGGAAATGGGAATGACGAATGTGGAATGTCGAATGCCGAAACGTCGTTCCGAAGCCGAAATTCGTCATTCGTCATTCGCTATTCGTCATTTCCCCTGAATCCCCCGGCTACTCTGGTAAACTCGCCCCTTCCACTGCACCCCTTTTGAAGCCAGCCGCCGCCAGCTATTGAGCCCGATCCCCAGCGAAAGCACTTCCCCCACCGGATGCAGCAGGCCGCTCAGCCAGGAAGTCCGGAACCGTAGCGTCAGGACAATCCGCACAAGATAGATCACCCCAATCTGCGCCAGAATGATCGGTCGCACGGCAGGACCGGCGGTAAACACGAAAACAAACGGCAACAGAAACCCACAGCACTGCGTGGCCCCGATCACCAGAAACCCCGCCAGCGAATCCTCAAACGCCGCCCGCATGTTCTTGGTAAAACCTTCCCACGTCTCGCCAAAGGAGCGGTACATCCGGCACGTCGAGAAATCGAGCGACTCGCAATTGAGCAACCGCATTCCCTCGCCCATGCGATTCGCCACCGCACGCCCCAGCGCCACGTCTTCCACCAGATGATCGTGCAGCGCCGCATGCCCGCCGATCCGGTCGTACCCCGCCCGCGTGAAAAACATGAACTGCCCATTGGCCGCGCCCAAGCCGTGACGCAGGAACGCCGGCACCCGCACCGCCAGGTGCGGATGCTTTTGCAGCAACAGCACCAGCCAATGCGGATAGATGCACATACCCAGCACGAGAATCATCGGAATGATCAGCTTTTCTCCCAAGGTGACGGTAATGAGGCGCGGCCATGCCGAGACCAGATCGGCACGGTACTCCTTCGCCGCCCCCACCGTGGCGGACACCGTCCCGGGAGCATGCGTCGTATCCGCATCGGTAAAGAAGAGGAACTCCCCTTGCGCCGCCTGCGAAAGCTGATGACACGCCCAACCCTTCCCCGTCCACCCTGCCGGCAGCGGCGAACTGGCCATCACCCGGCGGTCTCCCGTTTCCCCCAGCCCTAAACCGCGGATGAGGTCACCGGTCCCGTCATCGGAATGATCATCGAGCACGATGATCTCAAAGCGTGGATAATCCTGGGCCAGCAACGACCCCACACACGCCTCGATGTTCAGCGCTTCATTCCGCGCCGGCACGAGGATCGAGACCAACGGCGCATCCTCGGCCGCCGGGCGCTCCACCGGCTGCAAACCGGAAAAGCACGCGACATTCGCCAGCACCATGCCCAGCGCAAAAAGCAGCCCTAGCAAGACGATACAGTGGTAAATCATGGTGGCTCCCATCCGCGCCAGCCTGCCGCAGCCCGGCCTATTTACAAGACCGGCGCGAACCCGCATATTGCCCGTTCCTTTTCATGACGTCCGCCGCTTCCATCTCCACCGCCACCTCGCCTGTGCTGCGTCGTTTCGCCGCGCTGCTCGAGCCGAAGACGGACGCCCAGATCGGCTCGCTGGCCCAGGAATCCGCCGCGCTCACCCGCCAGCATTTCGGCCGGACCATCCGCCTCTTCGCGCCGCTCTATCTTTCCAACGAGTGCATCAACAACTGCGCCTACTGCGGCTTTTCGCGCGACAACGCCATCCTGCGCGTCACGCTCGATGTGCAGTCCGTGGTCAAGGAAGCGCGGCACCTCGCCAGCGAAGGCTTCCGCAACATCCTGCTCGTCGCCGGCGAACACCCGAAGTTCGTCTCCAACGGCTACCTCGACCGCTGCGTACGCGCCCTCGTCCAGGAGATCCCCAGCATCGCCCTCGAAGTCGCGCCCATGGAAACGCCGGAGTACGCCACGCTGGTCGCCGCCGGCGCGGAAGGCCTCGTTGTCTACCAGGAGACCTACGATCGCGAAGTCTACGCCGCGATGCACACCGCCGGCCCCAAGAAGGATTACGACTGGCGTCTGGCCTGCCCCGAGCGCGCCTATGCCGGCGGGTTCCGCCGGATCGGCGTCGGCGCCCTGCTCGGCCTCGCCGAATGGCGCGCTGAGGCCCGCGCGCTCGCTGCCCATCTCGAGCATCTGCTGCGCACCTGCTGGCGCGCCCAATTCACCGTCAGCCTGCCGCGCCTGCGGCCCTGCGCCGGAGAATTCGCCCCGCAACACCCGGTGGCAGATCGCGATTTCATCCAGCTCATCTGCGCCCTGCGACTCTGCTTTCCCCAGGTCGGCATCGTCCTCAGCACTCGCGAGCCCGCCACCCTGCGCGACGCCCTCCTGCCGCTCGGTATCACCATGATGAGCGCCGGCAGCCACACCGAACCCGGCGGCTATACCGGCCAGGGCCGCGCGGACCTGCATCTTACCGTCCGCGGCAAGGCCCTCGCCCCCGCCGACTCCGATGCCGAAGGCGCGACTGGCCAGTTCGAAATTTCCGATAC
>Ga0207703_10004847_pt1 | contig 10948 bp, 10 predicted proteins | sample KBSSwiS12_FD_184304 | JGI IMG/M metagenome (GOLD analysis project Ga0207703, IMG submission 184304) | Switchgrass rhizosphere microbial communities from Kellogg Biological Station, Michigan, USA - KBS Switchgrass S1-2 (SPAdes) (version 2) | ecosystem: Host-associated > Plants > Roots >... | reverse complement strand
ACTGTTACGGTGAATGGATACAACTATGCAAGCAAAGGTACCCGCTACGATTATGGCCAGACCACCGATGAAACAGGCAAGTCCATACACGAGGCCCCGATTGAGGGTCTCGGCGCAACCTTCACCGTAGAGGTTCCCCGCTATTCGATGACGGAGATTGTCATTCCCAAAGCCGAGTAGGGATACGGACTGATGTTAGTAAAAACGGCCGCATTTTTTGGATGCGGCCATTATTCGCCCCAGATACTACGCCCGTGCGGTAAGCGCAGTTACCCAAGGCGCTACAAAAGTCCAAAGGGATACAACAAGGACCCGACCATTCTTGATCAGTGTTTCTGAAGATGGCAGTTTTGCCGTTCGCAATCGCCGAAGATGCATGGAGTTTTGACTCGATTTCCTGGAACAGGGGCTTGCCCTAGCAATGCAGGAGCGATAGGTGGGGCAAATCTGTGAGTGCTCTCCCCCCGGAATTCACTCAAATCAAATGACCCACCATTACCACTCCCGCTACTTCCCTTGAGACCCTCCAACCCATCGAGGCTGGGGATGGAGTCTCCCCCCAAGGGCACCCGAGACGTCGACCGATCCAACCCTCGCTTATAGGCCGAGCCGGCGCTAACGTCATTTCTATAGTGCAGCGAAGCGAATTTTCGTTTCATCTCGGCAAGGTTTCGAACGACCTTTTATGCGCGGTCAAAATGTCTCGACACAGAACCCCACGTAGCTGGTGGTAAAATACGGCACACTTATCGGCTTCGAGGCGGCAAGGGTTGGAACTTTTTGCGTTTGATGATGTGTATCTTGAGCGGCTTCGCTCCAGCGATTTCCGCACGGAGCAGCACTTTGTTTCCTACTTCACCCAGCTAATCCAACTCAAGCTTCGCTCCCGCGTGCCATCCAACGATGTGGTCGAGGAACTCAGGCAGGAAATATTCGTGCGCGTGTTCGCGGTGCTAAGAAGCCAGGAAGGGATCCGGGACGCGACGCGCCTGGGGGCCTTTGTGAACTCGGTTTGCAATAATGTTCTTCTGGAGCACTATCGCTCGTCCTCGCGCACGACTCCGCTGAATGAGGATGAGGAAGAGGTTGAGATCCCGGACCAGAAAGTCGACGTCCTGGGTACCCTCATCTCGGGCCAAATGGCGGGTAGGGTGAGAGCTGTGCTCGAGGGATTGGGCGAGAGGGACCGGCGGCTTCTCAAGGCAGTGTTCTTCGAGGAGTTGGATAAGGACGAGGTCTGCCGCGATTTCCAGGTTGATCGAGGGTATCTCCGGGTATTACTGCACCGTGCCAAGCAGACGTTTAAGTCCCAATTTAGCAAGGCGGTGGAGACGGGCACGCCTGCCAGTGGCGGGCCTGGATGAAACGATTTGGGCTGTCGCCTCACTAATCAGGTTGAGGCATTGGGGGCTATGAACCACGAAGAGGCAATCCGCATCATGGGGACTGAGCAGTATCTGCTGAATGATCTTTCCCCTGAACTGCGCGAACAATTCGAGGAGCACTTTTTTGAGTGTCCGGTGTGCGCCGCCGATGTGCGCGCAGGCTCTTTGTTCCTGGACCAAACAAAAGCGGTGTTTGCTGCCGAAGTGGTGCCTCCGAGCCGCGTGGCCCCTGTGGTCGCGTCCGAAAGGCCCGGTTGGTGGGCCTGGCTCCGCCCAGCGTTTGCGGCTCCAACCTTGGCGCTATTGCTTGCCATCATTGCTTATCAGAATTGGCCCTCGCATCAAAGCCCTCAGCTCCTGCAGGCTGCGTACATCACGATCGGAGCCCGCGGTGGGAACGTCCCTTCGATTTCGGCGACTAAAGATCAAGGATTCCTATTACATCTTACTGTCCCCCCCGAACAGAGTTACTCGTTCTATTTTGCCGACATCTACGGACCCGAGGGCAAGATTCGCTCCTCGATGGAACTGCCTGTTTCTGCCGGGAATGACACTTACTTTGTACAGGTGCCTGGCGGCAGCTACAATGACGGAGTTTATTCAGTCGCAATCCGCGCCGTCGGCCCAAACGGTGACAGCACTGAACTTGGCCGTGGCAGCTTCGAACTGCACATCTCAAGATAGCTAGAAAGGAACAACCAAATGGATGCCCCCCAACCACGTGTGCACCACTTTCATGCCGAGGCGCATGTCTTAGAAGCGCAGTTGCAGCATCCTCTCACCGGCGACATCAAACCCCAGAACCACGTCAAACTGCTTGCGGAGGGTGGGTACATCCTGGAGCACACGAAGGACTACCGTGCCGATAACGTCGTTACCTTCAAGTCAGCGCACACGCATGTGGCCGGGCACAAGAGTCCCAAGGAAGGGCACGGATGGATCACGCTGGCCACTTCGGTCATCGAGCAATTGAACGTGCTGGAAGTCGTAACGGCTGATCGCGTCGTAGCGCAGACCTCGACCGAGCACCCGTCCGCAGGCCACGTGCCGACCGTGACGTTTCTTGGGACACGGTTTGAGAACCTAAGAATTGCAGGCATTCCAGTCAACGTGAAGTTGAAGTTTCCATTGACCACAATTAAGCCATCCGACCCCGATGCTGCCTACCTAGGGGACGCGAGCTTCCTTAAAGAGATCGGGTGTTCGCAGTCATTTCCGGGTGTGCAGGCGCAGTTTAAGGCCTATCTCGACAACCGCAACAACCCGAAACCGAAGGATCGTGCCAACGGAACGTTGGCGTATGAAGTTTCTCTAGAAGATAGAAAAAGCCAGGGCGATGTGAAGATCCAGGGCAACGTGATCACCGTCCCCGAATTCGGCAAGATCTTTCTCGCGGAGCTGTCGGTTGAATGTGATACTTTCCACCTGACGATGATCCGCCTCGATTTAGGATGCATAGCCGGCGGAAAGATGAGCTTCTCGGTCAGTATCACCAACGGGAGCACTTTTCCGTCATCTGCAGGCTTTTCTCGTCCGGTTTGTCCAAGGCCGCGCGCGCATTCTCATGTACGCGAGAGTAGTGTTGTAGGTCCATTTTCGGATAGAGACCGGGTCCTTGATCTCGCGAGCGATAGTTAACGCGTGCTGGTAATAGGAGATGGCTGTGACGAAATCATCCCTATAGAGATACACGTTGCCTATGTTTGCCAATACAACCTGGTAATTGGCTGGTGTGCCAGCGTCAAGTTGAACTACTTCCGCCTTCCTCAATAAGTCCAGGGATGTTTGGTCATTTCCGAGGCCCAGTTCGCACACAGCCATCTCTTCCCACACGGCAGCAGTGAGAAGTCGCGCGCCAGCACCTTCAAAGATCCCCAGCGCTTTCCGAAGCCACGGCATAGCATCCTCGTAATGCGTTTGAATCATGAGGTTCTTACCGATGCCCCAAAAGGCATTTCCCCGGAAGTACCATCCCCGAATTTGCTGCGAGAGGTCTAAAATTACTCGGAAATTCGTTCTGATTCCGCATAGCTTTGTTGCAGGAAATAAATCATGGCCTGGCACTGATGGACCTCGGCTAGTGCCCCAAGGATGTTCGCGTTGCGGGCTAGCTGCTCGGCTTCCTGCAGAAGTGAGTGAGATGCCGTATAACGACCGAGCAGGCCGGCATAGTAGCCCCGAAGCTTTCTGATACCGATCCATGACTCAGAATCTCTGGGAGGAGGCGGATCGACCAGCTCCAGGTACTCCAGTTCTTGCAGGGCCTCTTCTGTTTGCCCTCGCAATCGCTGAATCTCCAAAAGCACAATGCGATACGGCAAGAAGTTTGTAGCCTTCGCCAGTGCCTCATAGGCTATTCGGAACGCACCGTCAAGGTCGCCAAGACGAAGCAGATCGCGAGGTGCTTCTTTCGGTTCACGGTGCATGGAAAATGTTCGAGATAACCTATTATAAGAAAAACGAGGCCTAAACCGCAGTCGGTAATCCCTCGTGCATAAAGACTTAAAGAGAGAACCCGCTTACGGTTGAGTGCCTCCATCAGCAATCCAAGGGCTCGCAGCGCTTATTGGGTGAAGAATATCCTTCTCCTGAGCCACTGGAACGTGCGCAGTGTTTTGTTCCTTGACTTCCACCTTGGCGGCGCTGTTATGTGTCAGCAATGCGGCAGCCGGAACTAACGCGTGTAACATGTGTGTTCCTCCTTGGTGCTGGTTTTATATTCGCGAGTTGGAAATGTCAATGCCGAGTTCCAAGTCCAATACATTGAAGAGGCGGGTAAAAGAGTATCTGCCTGCACATATAAACTGATTACCTTCATGAACCTTAATGTACTCATCTCTTTGAGAGAGCAGGTGTTACGGACGTGCCATAACCCGTGGGTTCTGGTTGCAGTGAACCGCAACCGGCACCGTCTCGAATCCCTGACCGGTGCCCGCTTCATCTTGCTAGCCCTCACCTTGCTCCCTCTGGCCGATTGTCGCACACCAAATCCCCAACAAGGATTTGCACACGCACGTCAAACCTTCATCCATGGCGATCTCCTAGCCAGCCAGGAAGAGGCCGAGCACGGCTACGAAGAATTCGTGAAATCACATCCGGAATGGGCACTCAAGTTTAGAGTTCTAAAGGCAGAAATTCTTGTCGTGCGTGGCATGAGTTCGCAAGCGTTGGAACTCCTTGCTGAAGTTCCGGCTTCCTCTGATCAATCCTCCGCCATCTCAGTTTTCACTCTTCGGGCTGTGTCTTACGCAAGACTGCATCAGTTCAGCGACTCCGACCGGGAGTTGCAGGACGCCGAGAGACTGTGCGCCGCCATCTCAAGTGAAGCTTGCGGAGAGGTCTTGCGAGGACGCGGAGTCCTTTCAACAGAGGAAGGAAGATATCAAGAAGCTCGGAATTACTTCAACGAGACTCTGGCTTTTGCACGGGTACGAGGCGATCATTTCCTGGAAGCAACCGCTTTCTTGAGCCTAAGTGCCGCGTCACTCCATCAGAATCATCTTGATGATGCAATCGAGCGTGCAGAAGCAGCACGCCGTCTTTCGATTCCATTGGAAGCGAACGAGCTCTCTCAGATCGCGGTAGGCAATCTCGGGTGGGCATACTATAAATTGGGCGATTCAGAAAAAGCTCTAGAATCGTTTCTCGCGGCCAAGGCTATAGCCGAACGAGCGGGTGATGTTCTGAGGCAGGCAATCTGGCTAACGGACATCGCATCGATCTATCTAGATCGATCGGACTATCCAGATGCGGAACAGTCGTTCAAGAGAGCCTTAAACCTGGCACGCGAAATTGATGCGAAGGAATATATTCGTAATGCGCTCATCCCCTTAGCGCTGGTCTATGCGCGTGAGGGCAAATTTAATCTCGCCAACAGCTCTGCCGATGAGGCAATCAAGGCGGCGCGCGAGGACAAGAATCGTCTCGACGAGCTCTATCCCCTGTTAGTGAAGGGGCAGGTTGCGGCGCAGTTACATGACAACGTCAAGGCGGAAGCAATCTTCCGCGAAGTAGCCAATGATGCCGAGAGCGACGCGTCTCTGAAATGGGAGGCTCAGCACTCACTCGCGCGTCTTGAAGAAAATCAAGCCCAGCGCGTAGCGGCAGCTAGCAATTACCAGGCGGCATTGTGCACCTTCGAGACAGCGCGGTCGTCCGTGCATGGTGAGGAATCGAAGCTGCCGTTTTTTACCAACGCGGCCCGAATCTACGATGACTACATTTCGTTCTTGATTACGTCGGGGCAGGCCAGGCGCGCCCTCGAGGTCGCAGATTTTAGCCGCGGCCGGACCTTGGCCGAAGGACTTGGTTACTTAAAGAATGATCGGCCATGCTCGACGCCGCCGTTGACGCCCGAACGAGTTGCAGCCAACGCGAATGCAACCATTCTTTACTACTCGCTTGGACAACATCAGTCATACCTGTGGGCGATCACGAGGGACCGCATTCGGAATTTTGTGCTCCCTCCAGCCGGTGAGATTGAGTCCAGCATTCGACGTTATCGCGAAGTGCTGATGAATGGCGAAGACGTTCTAGGTAGCTCCAGCAAAGATGGCTTGCAGCTTTACCAAACACTGATCGCTCCGGCCGCTGCAAATCTGCCGAAAAACGTACGCGTAGTCGTCGTTCCAGATGGCAGTCTGACGGCTCTGAATTTTGAGACCCTCCTAGCCCCCGGCAAACCGGGCCCACATTACTGGATCGAAGATGCGGTCATCTCAAATGCGCAATCTCTCAGGCTGCTTCTCGCCGAAAAGGGAACCGCCGCATCTGGGGCAGGGAAGATGCTGCTGGTTGGAGACGCGGTTCCCCATCCTCCCGAGTTCCCGGCTCTAGTCAATGCAAGGCTAGAAATCCAAAATATCGAGAAGCATTTCTCAACTGCTGAGCTGACAACCTACACACAATCTTCAGCCACCGCCGCATCTTTTCTCAGCGGCAAACCTGAGCAGTACTCCTATATACACTTCGTCGCGCATGCGGTCGCAAGCAGCCAAGTTCCGCTGGACTCGGCCGTGATTCTCTCGCCGCGCCCGGATAACGGCTCCTTCAAGCTCTACGCCCGCGAAATCATAGAGCATCGCCTTCGCGCGCGTCTGGTGACGGTCTCGGCCTGCTATGGCGCGGGCACCAGGGCCTATAACGGAGAAGGACTGATTGGGCTCTCGTGGGCGTTCTTGCGAGCAGGTGCGAAAAATACAATTGGTGCACTGTGGGAGGTGAACGACGCCTCCACTCCCCACCTGATGGACACTTTCTACGCAGAGCTAAAAGAAGGACGCCCTCCGGAAATATCTCTTCGCGACGCGAAGCTGTCTCTGATGCGATCGAACAAGGTGTTCAGCAAGCCTTTCTACTGGGCGCCATTTCAGCTTTACGGCACTTCCTGACGACAACCATCCCAGGGTGGCCCTGCACGTCTGTCCTGTCGTTTGTCGCGCCAAACACGTTTTTGAAGATTCCGGGCCAGATCAAGTTTGCTGATTAACGTAATAGGCGATAGTGGTTTCAATCCTCGCAATTATGGTCTGCAGCCGACCAGCCCCTTCCACAATGCAGCTTCTGACGGCAGGAAATTGGCGCGGATATTCCAACTCACCTCACCCTTTTTTGCGCCCACTTCCACGCTGTTGCAATGATGTTCTCCAGCGAACGCTGAGCCTTCCATTTGAGGGTGCGTTCGGCAACAGAGGGATCGGCGACCAACTCCGCAGGATCGCCCGGACGCCTCGCACCAATTTGCGTTGGAACCGTATGTCCAGTGATATGCTCGACGGCTTCGACAACCTGTTTCACAGAGTAGCCCTGCCCAGTGCCGAGGTTCATGGCCACTGAGTTTGACTTGCTCAGATATTCCAGGCCCAACACGTGCGCTTCGGCCAAATCGTTCACATGGATGTAGTCGCGGATGCAAGTTCCATCCGAGGTCGGGTAATCATCGCCGTAAATGGTGAGTGCGGCGCGCTTGCCCTGAATCGCCTGGAAGATGATCGGAATCAAGTGGCTCTCGGGATCGTGCATCTCGCCAATGTCACCGCCGTCGTCGGCACCGGCGGCATTGAAATACCGGAAGCTGACGTACTTCAGGCCGTAAGCCGTGCTGTAGGCTTCGAGCGCATTTTCGAATGCTAGCTTGGTTGCGCCGTAGGGATTTACCGGCTGCTTGGGCGATGCTTCGGTGATCGGTATCTGGGCAGGGTTGCCGTAAACGGCTGCCGTTGAAGAGAAGATGAATTTACGAATGCGAGAGTCCAAGACACAATCGAGAAGAGAGATCGCCGAAGTGACGTTGTTGTGATAGTACTTTTTGGGATTTTCTACCGATTCGCCCACCGAGGCATGCGCGGCAAAGAACATCACCGCCTCCGAACGCCGAAGCAGGGCATTGATCTTTGCTCTTTCGGCAAAGTCTCCAACGACCAACTCAAAGCCCTCCGCCAGTTCTTTGTAGCCGGTCGAGAGGTTGTCGTAGATGATGACGTCGTATCCACGTTTGCGCAAAACGTGGGCAGTGTGACTGCCGATGTATCCAGCTCCCCCAACAACGAGAACGGCCAAGAGTCCTCCTTAGGTGATGGTTCATGATAAAGGAGAACAAGAAAAATCCCCACTTCCGAGCCTCTCAGGAAGTGGGGAGATCCGCCTTCGGGTCCTTAGAACTTATAGATCACATCGAATTGGTAGCGCTGCAGAACGTCCTCCGGTGGTTTGGAGCTTCCTAGGTTCAGCGGACGGCCCAAGAAACCGGTGAATGCGAGCTGAATATTCGGAAGCGCCTGATAGAAAACTTCGGCACGATGCTGGCTCGTATTGCTTCCTTGACGGATGTCGCTCGCGTTGAATGCGGACATCACTGCTTCGCGCTCAATGAACATTCGCGTGTAAGCGAACTGCCAGTCTCCCTTATCCTGAGCACGTCCGAAGCGTGCTTCCGCCCAATAGGCACGACGTTGGTTGGCGACGCAAGGCGTGCTGAAGGCCTGGGAATAGGTAGCGGTGCTAGTACTCGCCGGGGCTGCCCGTAGGTTTCCTAGGTTGGCGCAGGCTTCGGTGTTTTGCACGTAATCACCGATCAACGTGATCGGCCAGCGCTGGTAAGGCGTGTGGACGTCGAAGCGGGCGAGCGAGTCGAACAACCCAAACTTTGAAGCGAATTGCGTATCCGTGATGGTTTTTACGCCGGTTGAGATAGGCGTGCCGCTCACGGTGACAATTCCGGTCTGTGTGGTGGTGAGCACAGAGTTCTGAAATCCGTTTGCACTGAGCGGAAGGGCACCACTCAGCGGCGTGGTCGGGTTCTTCAGATTTGCCTTTGCGATGGCAAATGCGATCGGGTCAGCATTGTGATAGTTATAGAACCCGCTGAAGGCGCCGAACGTGAGCCAGGATGCGAACTGCCACGTGGTTTGCAGCTGACCGCCGTAGACCGCGCTTTGAACAATGCTCTTGTTATTGACGCTCGTGCCCGCGACCTCGGCAAAGGGTAGCTCAAATCCGACGAGCGCGATGCGCTTAAGCACCGGGCTCTTCAAGTCAAAGGCCAGAGTTTGCGCCAGGCCTTCCGGATTCAAGTCCTTGTCCCACGTCAATTCGGTGTTGTACCAGGGGTAGGCAAACTTGCCGCCTGTAAGGGTAAGGGGCTTGAATTGATGCGGATTGTAGTTGATGAATGCCTTGTCGATCGCAATGGCTTTGCGAGTATAGAACTGATTGACCGTTTCATTGGTGGAGATCGGATCGTTGATGTCTCCCGAAGCCAGCGTCAGTCCGCCGCTGATGTCATCATTGAGTTTGGTATTTGCGTTGATACGCAGACGGAACCGCATTCGGTTTCGCACCTGGGACTGATCGGCTGGTCCGCCAAAGAACGGCTCGTCTCGCAGCCGGAGGTCGCCGCTAAAGTTGAAGGGCCCAATCTTTTTCAGGCCGGCTTCCACGCTCTGGAGCTTTTTGGAGTTCGCTTGCGCCTGCCCGGTGAACGCGCTCTTCGTCTCGGCGGTGACCGAGGACGCCTGAGTAGCTTCGCGCACCGCCTGTTCGGCAGATTGCTGCGCCTGGGCAGCGGCGGCTTGCGCCTGCTCAACATCGGTTTGCAACTTCTGCGAATTGGCATTCGCCTGGTGGACAGAATCGAGGACCTGGCGCAACTGCCCTTGCAATTCCTGAAGCTGCTGGTCTTGTTTCTCGATCTGGGTTTGCTGGGCCTGCACCAGTTCTCGCAAAGCCTGAATATCTTGTTGCGAGGCAGGTGTTTCGCCGTGCTTCTTTTTTTCCGCTCGAGTGTTGCTTTGTCCCGACGCTGCAAGCGCAACCGACAGTACAACAATCCCCACACGCCAGAACCTGATCATTGCTCCTCTTCTCCTTAAAGCGATTTCATTAAAGCGGATTCTGCTTGAGTTATCTGCAACTAAGTCGACTGACAAACTAGACATTAGGAGTGCAGCTCCACTGACATCGCGCTCTCATCTGATGTCTCCTTTTTTGGGAGATCGATCTATTTCGCTCGCGCCATTTCCTTGCGGGCGGGAAATACTTTTACATCTTTCGGAATAATGAAAACTTGCTCATTCTTCATCAGTTGAAGGCTGCGAAAGCGCTCCTGCGGCAGTTCAACCCGCACCGGATCCCCCCACTCGGCGATGGCTTCGACCTTTACCAGCGGCCCCGCAGCGTTGATGTGCTTGATACGTGCGCGGAAGTGGCTGCCGCCGCTTGGCAGGCGGGCGATGTCGAGAAGATGCGGGCGAACGTACACTACATGCCCGGTCGCTGCCTCGTGGATGTAGGTCATATCTTCTTCCACGCGGCCGTGGAAAAGGTTCACATTGCCGAGAAAATTGTAAACGAAGGGCGAGGCGGGATGGTTGTAAACCTCGTCAGGCGACCCAACCTGCTCAATCCTGCCTTCGTTCATCACCACAACCCGATCCGCAACTTCCAGAGCCTCCTCCTGGTCGTGCGTGACGAACACGCTGGTGATGTGAATTTCGTCATGCAATTGGCGCAACCAGCGGCGTAGCTCGAGCCGAACCTTCGCGTCCAGGGCGCCGAAAGGCTCATCGAGCAGAAGCACGCTCGGTTCAACTGCCAAGGCGCGCGCCAGGGCCACACGCTGCCTCTGGCCTCCCGACAGTTGTGAAGGAAAGCGGTCTGCCAGGTTTTCCAGTTGAATGAGCTTGAGGAGTTCCTGGACTTTGGCTCGGATCTGCGCATGCTGTGGGCGGAACTCACGTGGTCTCACGCGCAGTCCGAACGCAATGTTCTCAAAGACCGTCATGTGGCGGAACAGGGCATAGTGCTGGAAGACGAAGCCGACCCGGCGCTCGCGCGCGGTGCGATCGCTGATGTCGTTACCGTCGAAGCGCACTGTGCCGGAATCGGGGAACTCAAGTCCCGCGATGATGCGAAGCAAGGTGGTCTTTCCCGATCCCGAAGGGCCCAGAAGCGCAACCAGTTCGCCTCTTGGGATTTGCAAGTCAACGTTGTTCAGGGCCGTGAAGTGTCCGAACTTTTTCGTGATGTTGATGGCTTCAATACTCATAAAGCCTCTCCGCTCCTGG
>Ga0207703_10004843_pt1 | contig 10952 bp, 7 predicted proteins | sample KBSSwiS12_FD_184304 | JGI IMG/M metagenome (GOLD analysis project Ga0207703, IMG submission 184304) | Switchgrass rhizosphere microbial communities from Kellogg Biological Station, Michigan, USA - KBS Switchgrass S1-2 (SPAdes) (version 2) | ecosystem: Host-associated > Plants > Roots >... | reverse complement strand
GCAGCGCGCAGTGAAGGCCTTGTCGGAGCAGCAAATCGCCGATCTGAGGGGCGGACGCGGAATGGGCCTTGCCCTCCCGGCCGAGCTAAATGGCTATCCAGGTCCTTCGCACGTTTTGGAGAATGCGGACGCTCTTGGTCTAAGTGCCGAGCAGAGGGAATGCACGAAAGGCCTCTTCGAGGCCATGAAGGCGGAAGCTGTGCCCGTGGGCGGGCGATTGATCGAACAGGAAGCGAAACTCGACCGCCTGTTTGCCGATCGAGAGATCACTCCTTCGACTCTTGGCGCGGTAACGGAAGAGATTGGAATGACACAAGCCCGCCTTCGCCAAACTCACTTGAAATACCATTTGGCGATGATGGACGTGCTGTCGCCCGTCCAAGTCGAACGCTACCGCGAACTAAGGGGTTACGGGATGAAGGCCGATCAATTGCATCACCCGCGCAAAAAGCAGCGTATAGGCATAACTATCCTCCACCGGCTCCGGATTCTGCGCCGAACGTCCAATCTGCCAGCCAATCACCCCGCTCAGCAACATGAAAGCCGCCATCGGAACGATAAGACGCGCACGAGCCATAACAGACCCAAGATACACATCTTCCCCCTCTTTACGAGGCCAAAGCCGCTGCAGCCTGTAGCGGCGGTCTATGACCGCCGTGTCTTTTCTCGGAGATAGCCGTCGCACTCCGCACGACGGCGCCTCTCTCGTTCCCAAACTCCATTTGGGAACGCAATTGTCCGCGCAATTCCATTGCCCCACATTACATGCCCCATAGCAGCCAACATCAGCAATAGAATTGCCTCAGCAAGCGTGTTCCCAAATGGAGTTTGGGAACCAGGAGGAAGACTCCTAAGCTTTTTGATCATCATTATCCATTGACGCATCCGCATGCGTTGATATGTTAAAAGACCACCATGTCCGAACCCACCCTCCATCCCCTCGAAGCTCTCCTGCAAAAACGCATCGTCATCATCGACGGCGCCATGGGCACCACCTTGCAGCAGTACAAGCTCACCGAGGCCGATTTCCGCGGCGAGCGTTTTAAGGATCACCATAAGGACCTCAAGGGCAACGGCGATCTCCTCGTCCTGACCAAGCCCAACGTCATCGCCGAAGTCCACCGCAGCTTCCTCGAGGCGGGCGCCGACATCATCGAAACTGACACCTTCAACGCCCAGACCATCTCCCAGGCCGACTACGATCTCGAAGCCATCGTCACCGAGCTCAACGTCGAGGCCGCCAAGCTCGCCTGCAAAGTCCGCGATGAATTCGTCGCCGCCAACCCGGGCCGCCAGTGTTTCGTCGCCGGATCGATGGGCCCCACCAACCGCTCCGCTTCCATCTCCCGCGATGCCAACGATCCCGGTGCGCGCGGCGTCACCTACGTCGAGCTCGTCGCTGCCTACAAGCAGCAGGCGCTCGGCCTGATCGAGGGCGGCTGCGACACGCTCCTAGTCGAGACCATCTTCGATACCCTCAACGCCAAGGCCGCGCTCTTCGCCGTCGAGGAGGCCTTCGAGGAAATCGGCCGCCGCATCCCGGTCCAGATTTCGGTCACCATCTTCGATTCCGGCCGCACGCTCAACGCACAGACGCTGGAAGCATTCTGGATTTCCGTCGCGCACGCCAAGCCGCTCAGCGTCGGCATCAACTGCGCCCTCGGCCCCGACCAGATGCGCCCCTACATCGAGGAGTTCTCGAAAATCGCCACCTGCTATTTCAGCTGTTATCCCAATGCCGGCTTGCCCGATCCGCTCTCGCCCACCGGCTTCCCGCTGTTACCCGAGGATATGGGCCCGCTCATGCGCGATTTCGCCGAGCAGGGCTGGCTCAACATCGCCGGCGGCTGCTGCGGCAATACGCCCGCGCACATCAAAAGCATCTCCGAGTCGCTGCGCGACGTCGCCCCGCGCAAACTCCCGGCCCCCAATCTCTCCTCCCAATACGCTGGCCTCGAGCCCCTCACGCTGCGCCCTGAAATCCCGTTCACCCTCATCGGCGAGCGCACCAACGTCACCGGCTCGCCCAAGTTCGCCAAGCTCATCCTCGAGGGCAAACTCGACGAGGGCATCACCGTCGCGCGCCAGCAGGTCGAGGGCGGCGCCGCCATCATCGACGTCAACTTCGACGAAGGCATGCTCGATGGCGAAAAGTCGATAACCCGCTTTCTCAACCTCATCGCCGCCGAACTCGAAATCGCCAAGGCCCCGATCATGGTCGACAGCTCCAAGTGGAGCGTGATCGAAGCCGGACTCCGCTGCATCCCCGGCAAACCGATCGTCAACTCACTCAGTCTCAAGGAAGGTGAGGAAGCCTTCCGCGAGCGCGCCAAGCTCGTCCGTCGTTACGGCGCCGCGGCCGTCATCATGGCCTTCGACGAAAAAGGCCAGGCCGATTCCTTCGAGCGCCGTATCGAAATCTGCCAGCGCGCCTACAACATCCTCGTCAACGAAGTCGGCTTCCCCGCCGAGGACATCATTTTCGATCCCAATGTCCTCACCGTCGCCACCGGCATCGAGGAGCACAACAACTACGCCGTCGATTTCATCGAGGCCACCCGCTGGATCAAGGCGAATCTGCCCCGCGCGCGTGTCTCCGGCGGCATCAGCAACATCTCCTTCTCCTTCCGCGGCAACAACCCGGTGCGCGAGGCGATGCACTCGGTCTTTCTTTTCCACGCCATCAAGGCCGGGCTCGACATGGGCATCGTCAACGCGGGCATGCTTGCCGTTTACGAGGACATCGCCCCTGATCTCCGCGAGCGCGTCGAGGACGTCATCCTCAATCGCCGCCCCGAGGACGGCACCGAGCGTCTCGTCACGTTCGCCGATAGCTTCAAGAAGGTCGACAAAACCGAGGCGAAGGAGGAAGCCCAATGGCGCTCCCTTCCCGTCGAGGAACGGCTCAGCCACGCGCTCGTGAAGGGCATCGTTGATCACATCGATGCCGATACCGAGGAAGCCCGTCAGAAATACGCGACCCCACTTGAAGTCATCGAAGGCCCGCTGATGAACGGCATGAGCGTGGTCGGCGATCTCTTCGGTGCCGGAAAGATGTTTCTCCCCCAGGTCGTGAAAAGCGCCCGCGTCATGAAAAAATCGGTCGCCTACCTCATGCCCTTCATGGAAGAGGAAAAGAAGCGCACCGGCAACAAGCAGGCCCAGGGCAAGGTTCTCCTCGCCACGGTGAAAGGCGACGTCCACGACATCGGCAAGAATATCGTCGGCGTCGTGCTCGCCTGTAACAATTACGAGGTCATCGATCTCGGCGTCATGATCTCCAGCGAAAAAATCCTCGCCGCCGCGAAGGAACTCAATGTCGATGTCATTGGCCTGAGCGGTCTCATCACGCCCTCGCTCGATGAGATGGTCCACGTCGCCAAGGAAATGGAACGCGAAGGTTTCAAGCTCCCGCTCCTCATCGGCGGCGCGACCACGAGCAAGGCCCACACGGCAGTGAAGATCGCCCACCATTATTCCAACGCTACCGTCCACGTCCTCGACGCCTCTCGCGCCGTCGGCGTCGTCGGCGCGCTGCTCAGCGACAATCAGCGCGATGAATTCGTCGCCAACAACAAGCTCGAGCACGAACGCGCCCGCATCGCCCACGAAAAGAAGCGCCCCTCCAAGCCTCTCCTCTCCCTCGCCAAGTCCCGCGAACGCGCTTTCAAGACCGATTGGAGCACCGTCGATATCGCCACGCCCAATTTCACGGGTATCAAGATCATCGACGATCTCCCGCTCAAGGAAATCCGCGACTACATCGACTGGTCGCCCTTCTTCCATGCGTGGGAAATCCGGGGCCGCTACCCCGCGCTCCTCGACGATCCGGAACTCGGTCCCCGTTGCCGCGAACTCTTCAACGACGCGCAGAAGCTCCTCGATCGCCTGATCGAAAAACCGCTCATCCACGGCAAAGCCGTCTACGGCTTCTTCCCGGCATCTTCTGGCACCTCCGTGGTAGCCGCCGCAGGCCCGGCGGCGGTGCCTTCTTCAGAATCTCAACTGACCGCCGCCCAGCGTGCGGCGGCTACCTCCCCCGACGACATCATCCTTTACACCGACGAATCGAGAACAAAGGTCCTCACCGTCATCCACACCCTGCGCCAGCAGATGGACAAGCCGGAAGGCCAGCCCAACTACGCCCTCGCCGACTTCATCGCGCCCAAGGATTCCGGTCGCAAGGATTACTTCGGTGCCTTCGCGCTGACCACCGGCCTCGGCGTCGACGAAATCGCACGCGAGTTCGAAAAGGATCACGACGACTACAACTCCATCCTGACCAAGGCCCTCGCCGATCGCCTCGCCGAGGCCAGCGCCGAGTGGCTCCATCGCCAGGCCCGCATCGCCTGGGGTTTCGGCAAGGACGAGAACCTCTCCAACGAGGACCTGATCAAGGAGCAATATCGCGGCATTCGTCCCGCACCCGGCTATCCCGCCTGCCCCGATCACACCGAAAAGCGCCTCCTCTTCGATCTCCTCAACGCCGAAAAAAACGCGCAGGTCATCCTCACGGAAAACTTCGCCATGCACCCAGCTAGCTCCGTCAGCGGCTTCTACTTTGGCCATCCCGAGGCCAAATACTTCGGCGTCGGCATGATCGACCGCGACCAGGTCGTCGACTATTCCGCGCGCAAGGCCATGGACATCCCCACCCTCGAAAAGTGGCTAGCCCCCAGCCTCAGCTACGATCCCGACAAGATCACACCTCCTCCTGCAGGCAATTGCGGCTGCGGCACCGCCCACGCCTAAAAATCAGAGGTAGCCGTCGCACTCCGTGCGACGGTGCTTTCCTCCCTCTGTTATCCTGTTAGACCACAGGAATGGATCCCGAAGCCATTGGTCGCAGCTACGACCAATACGCCGCCAAATGGCAGAAACAGCCAATCCAGTCCTACGGCATCGCCTCGCTCGATCGGGCGATCCGCATGGTTAAAAATCGCGGGCATGCGCTCGACATCGGTTGCGGAAGCGAAGGCCGCATGATCGACCACCTCCTTCGAAGTGGCTTTCAGGTTGAAGGGCTTGATGTCTCTGCGGAAATGATCGCGCTCGCCCGGGTGCGACACGCCACCGTGACGTTTCACCACGCGGACATCAGTCAGTGGGAATTTCCGCAGAAGTACGATTTCATCGTGGCTTGGGACAGCACGTGGCACCTACCGCTCAAGCTGCAGGAACCCGTGCTGGAAAAAATCTCGGTAAATCTCGCGCCCGGCGGCGTCCATCTTTTCACGACGGTCGGCTTCGACGAACCCGGCGACCATGGCGATTCCGGCCAGATGGGCATTCCCCTCGCTTACGGTACGCTCGGCGTTCCGCGCCTACTTGAACTCCTTTCCAAATTCGACTGCGTTTGTCGCCACCTCGAATATGACCAATATCCGGAAAAACATCTCGTCGTCATTGCCCAAAAACTCCCGTGAACCTTTCAAGATTGGGCAAGCTTGGAACAATTTCGGACAAAGATTGCGCCTCGCCTCATGAAAACAGTGTGGTAACAGATAAGAGATGACGGAAGACGAAGATCCCCTGCCTTGGCTGCCTCCGGTTTCGCTGTTCGCCGTGGGCTTCATCACATGGCTGATCTCCTTTCCTCCGACCGTCATCTCTCCTCACGCGCTTGTCCCATTTTTTATCACCGGCCAGGCCCTGTGTGTCATCATCCTCCTTCGCGCCTTTTGTTACTGGCCTCCGATGAGACGCTGGGTCGGTTCGATGCCGATTCCGCATCGCGCCATTTTCGCCCTTTTGATCAGCAGCATGATCATCGGTCACTTCACTCTGACCAACCGCTACCACTACCCTTATATCTCCTGGTTCATCTTCCCCTCGGTTCGCGAAGACGACCCCGTGACCTGCCGCGAGTTCATCGCCACCACTGACAGCGGAAAAAAAGTCCGACTCCTCGCGGAACAGATTTTCCCCTCCATCGTCCAGGCTTTCCCACCGGATGATCCTGTCCATTATCCTCCTGACAAAATAGATCTCTTCATCCACGCGATGGCCAGAAGCTACTCGGCTCGTCACGCCGCCGATCCCGTTCGCAGTGTCGACCTCGTCGTCATGTCCGTCCAACTGCATCCCCCCGCCGCGGAGTCTCGCGCCGAACCTTCATGCCAGCTACTCAAACGCTACGACTTCTCATCGGGCCGATAACCCTGATCCATGAACAGGCCGGGCCGAGGCTCCTGCGCCTCACCCGTCTCGGCGTCTTTTTTCTCTGGATCATCAAACTCTCTCTCGATCCGCTCTGGCGTCTCGGCGAGCTCCCCCGGGAATTGTTCGAACCCATCGGCATCCTCACCCTTCTTCCCGCCTCCGCGATCGGTGCCCTTTTGCACCCCATCCCGCTCTATCTCTTTTTGCTGACCACTCTCATCGTCCTGACCATAGGCCTGACCAATCGCGCTTTTCCCGTCGTTTCCACGCTGGCCGCCATTTTGTTGACCGCCTACTCCTGTCTCATTCGCGGATTCGGCCCCGCCGTTCACACTGACATCACCTTGCTTCTCGCCGTTTACGCACTGTGTGGATTTTCCTGGGCGGACTGGCTTACAAAGGGTAGGGACGGCAGTCCCTTGCCGTCCGTCGATTGGGGACGCGAAGGGACTCGCGTCCCTACCTCTAGCTATCCCCTCATCACCATCGTCTCGTTCCTCTGCCTCTCGTATTGCCTCGTCGGCTTCAACCGCATCATGCAGGGCGGCATCCAAATTTTCACCGGCGACACCATGGAAGTCTTTGCCATTGATGCCAGCCTCCGCGCCTATTACTTCAACACCAACATCGGCTGGCACATCCCGGAATGGCCTTTCGTTGTACTCTTGCTCAAGCTGGGGTTTCCCGTCATCACACTCTTTGAAATCGTCGCCCCGCTCTGCCTCGTCTCCTCTCACTTCCGCTGGATTTTCATCCCCGTGATGTTTTCCTTTCACCTGTTGAGCCTGGTTCTCATGAACATTTTTTTCTTCGACGACATGCTGCTTAACCTGCTGCTCGTTGACTGGTCTCGTCGATTTCCTGCGCTGAGCTCACGCTCACAAACATCCTAGCACAGGAGTTCCTTCACCTGGTTGACCTTCAGCCAGTAGGAATGGATCGCCGCCACCACGTTCGTGAGTGATGCAAGCGATGTCGATTTTGTCACGTACCCGTTTGCACCTTTCAGGTAACTGTCTTTAACATCAATGTCCTGGGAGGAAGATGAGAAAATGAGGAATGGCAGCAGTTTCGTTTCCTCTCTTCCTCGCGCCCAATCCAATACGCCAAATCCATGCAGGATCGGCATCTTGAGATCGAGCAGGACGAGATAGGGAAAAGGAAACGCCGTCCGATCCGCATATGGAGCCCCCTCTTCCAGATAGCTAATGGCTTGCTTTCCGTTTTCGACCCGTCGGACCGGATTGAAAATTCCCGCCTTTCGAAAGGCGCGGGTCAGCAAAAAGTAATCATCATCCGAGTCTTCCACCACAAGCATGAGCCGGGATTGCCAGCTTCCCTCTGCATAAGGCCCGTTTAAAAATGGTGTTGGATCTTCCATAAATGCTCCCTTTTCTGGTTTAAACCATAGGCGCATAGCCTGTACCAGAGGAGCGGATTAAACCCTTATATTCTGACTACCAGCCACTTATATCGCGATTACTTTACCTTCGAATTAATAGGTGACTGAAAAATGCAACAGACAAATGAATGTCTTCGCAAATTGCACACTACTGGAGAAAAGCCACTTTGCTTATTCAGTTGATGCCCCACCCGCACCATGCGCCAAAGTCAGCAACACATCCGTCTTGGCTAATGAACCGACGAGCCGCCGGTCGCGAATGTTATCGATCACGGGCAACCGCTCGCCGTCATGACGGGCAAAGACTTCGAGCGATTCCTTCAGCGAAGCATCGCTGCTCAACACCGGGATGTTATCGTGAAGAAGATCCAGCGCGATCACCACCTGCGGCAAGTCCTTCTCATGTAAAAATGGCTTGAGATCCTGCAGCGCGATCGCACCGAGGAAGCGCCGGTCGGCATCAACCACATAAAGAAATTTGTAAGTGTTCGCCGCCAGGGACGTCGCCACTTGCGCGAACCCGGAAGTCCCCAGCACACAGAGAGGGTCCTTTCTCATCAAGTCGCGCACATGCAAAAGAAAGAGTGGCTGCCCCGGGTGGATGTTGTTGCCGCGAAGCTGCCGGGTGTAAATCGACTCAGGGCTCAAGCTCTTCGCGACAAAGAACGCCGAGACGCACGAGAGCATCAGCGGCATGATCGTCGCATCATTGTGCGTCATTTCGAAAACGATCAAGATCGCCATGATCGGTGCGCGCGTCGTGCCCGCAAGGAAACAACCCATTCCCACCACGGCGAAACTAGCCGGTGCGATATGCGCGTGCGGAAGTAAGGCACGTAGACCCTCCCCATAAAGCGATCCCACAATGGCCCCGCAAAAAAGCGTGGGGGTAAACACGCCGCCCACCGCGCCACTACCCGTGGTCGCAACCGTGGCGAGCACCTTGACAATCAGAATCGTCAACAGCCCCCACCAGACCCAATCCGTGTTCAGCACCGATTCGGTAACGCCGTAGCCGTTACCCCAAACGCTGCCGCTATTCCATGACGCGGGCTGCGCGATCGAAAGAACGCCGACGATCAATCCACCCAGGCCGAGCTTCAGCACCACCGGCAACGCGGTTCGCTTGAAAAGCAATTCGCCTCCGCGCAGGGCCACGAGAAAGAGCGGCGCAGCCAGCCCGGCAACCACGCCCAACCCTGCGTGCGCAATCAATTGCCAATTGGGTACCGCCCCAAAACTCGGCATCCGGTAAATCGGCTGCGCGCCAAGAAACTGGCTCGCGATGACCGTCGAGACCACCGACGCCACGATCAACGGCCCGATACTTTCCATCGCGATCGAACCCAGCACGATCTCCGCGACGAAAAAGGCACCTGTCAGCGGCGCATTATACGCGCACGCAATACCCGCCGCCGCACCGCACGCAACCATCAGCCGCAGCCGTGCTGGCGAAACTTTCGTCGCGCGTCCCAACAAAGAACCCGCCATCGAGGAGAGCTGCACCATCGAGCCCTCCCGACCAATCGATCCACCCGAGGAAATCGTGACCAACGAGGACAAGCTTTTCACCAGTGTGGCCCGGACGCGGATGACACCATCGCCCACAACCACCGCTTCCATGAAATCCGCCGCACGCCCTACCGTCGAAAGCCGTTGGCCAAAAAGCAGGATCGAGCCTGCGATTAATCCGCCCACCGCCGGAATCAGTAATCGGGCCCACCAAGGCAATGTGATTGGGATGAATTCGAGCGGAGCGTCATTGCGAAATAGGGCAATCTCGGAAAGATGCAACCCCTCCCGAAAAGCCACGGAGGCAAACGCCCCGCAAAAGCCAACCACCGCCGCCCAGAAATAATTCGATTCCCAAAGATCGTCCGGGCCTCTCTCCGTGATCCAAACCTGCAGGCGAAGCAAATGAACGACGACGCGCCTTAACAAAAGCTTGATCGGGGAAGTGGACGTCGCGCCGACGTGAGGGTCTGTCGGCGGAGGATTATTCATGGACTTTATTCACTATAAGCCGTTTACCGCCGAAGTACGACCCAAAACGACTCGCAACAGAGCCTTGGCTATTGCGGCGAGACCTCCTAGAGTCACCGCGTGGCTATCAACGAGAGCACTTCGCGCGTCGGGCGTTCCCAGGGCGCCAGCATTTTTTGGGGAATGGTTTCCGTCTTTTTTGCCGCCGCAGCCTGCTTCTATTTTTGGAAAAGCCAGGAGAACGAAAGCAGCTCCAGCAAACTCCGTGATGAGGTCCAGAATCTCCAGGACAAATGCGACACCCTCACCGCGGAGAAAGAAAAACTCCAGGCCCGCATGAGCGACTCCGCAGGCCAGTTGAAAACCCGCGAGGAATTCCTCGACGAAAAGGAGGCCAAGCTCGCCGCCCAGGAAGCCAAGCTCGAAGCCGGTGGAGTCAAACCCGTGAAGGCTCCCGTACAACCGCCCGTATCGACTGCGACCGTTCCTAAAAAATTCGCCGACACGATCAAGAAACTCGCCCTGACCGATGGCGCGGACGTGATCACACGCGGCGGTCGTCCTGTGCTTCGCCTGCCCAACACCTCCTTCTTTGCACCGGGAGATGCCACGTTAAAACCGGACGGTCAGGCGCTGCTCAACCAGATCGCCCAGTCGCTCAGCGATGTCTCCGACAGTTTTGAATTGCGGATCGAAAGCTATACCGACGTCGATGCCGAAGCGGGAGCGACCGATCCCTCGGCCAAGACCGACAAAAAGAAAGATCCCGCCGCCAAGACCGATGTTCCCTCAAAGTCTCACTTCACCAACAGCTGGGATTTGACCGCCGCCCGCGCTACCACCATTGAGCGCTATTACCGCGATCAAACTCCGATCGCTTTTCAAAATGTCCTCGTCGCCGCCCGCGGCGATTCTCAACCCATCAGCACCGCTGCGCACAATCGCCGCGTTGAGATCAGCCTTGCACCGCTGCCTGCCGCCTTCCATTCCGACGCCAGCTCACTGGCACCACCGCCGGATGCGCCCGCTCCTCCCGCCAAGGACAAAGCCAAGGATAAGGGTGCGGACAAACCCGATAAGACCGACAAGAGCGCAGCCAAGAGCACGGATAAGGATAAAAATAAAGATACGGGTAAGTCCCAATAATTCGCCACCATGGACGCCTCCACCAATCCACCCTCCGATCCGCGCCCGACACCGTATCAATTGCGCATCCTGTGGACCGCTATCACGGTTGTCGCGATTGCCGCCATCCTCTACATCGCAGCTTTCATCTTTGAGAAATTCATCGCCTTTCTCAGCTGGTCCTATCCAATCCTGCTCCCCATCGGCCTCGCCGTGATCGTCGCGTTGGTACTCGATCCCGCCGTCAACTTCGTTCAAAAGCGCGGATTGAACCGGAGCA
>Ga0207703_10004841_pt1 | contig 10955 bp, 10 predicted proteins | sample KBSSwiS12_FD_184304 | JGI IMG/M metagenome (GOLD analysis project Ga0207703, IMG submission 184304) | Switchgrass rhizosphere microbial communities from Kellogg Biological Station, Michigan, USA - KBS Switchgrass S1-2 (SPAdes) (version 2) | ecosystem: Host-associated > Plants > Roots >... | reverse complement strand
GAAAGGCCGAAGTCAGCGGCCCGAGCGTCGTTGCGAAAAGGCGGCGGATGCCAGGCCAGCGAGCCCGGATATGACCACCATGACGATGCAAGTGACGAGCATGCCGAACAAAGTCAATACCACGAACCCCTGCGCGGTTTGAAAGTATTGAAAGATCTGCTGGGCCTGAGGATCCGGATTCGCGGCTTGATATTGCCGGATCATCTCGAGCGTTCGTTCGCGCAATTCGCCGTTTCCGCCTTGCGCGGCGATGTTGACGGTGCTCACCAGGACCAGCATTCCGAACAGCAGTAGGCCACTCAGCGCGCCGAGCCGGAACCCTAACCGGGGAGGGACGATTAGATCGAACGTCGCTTTGCGGAAAAATCGGACCGCAAGGATTCCTGCCAGTGGAACAGCAATGAGCACTCCACCACGAATTGTGCTGATTAGAGCTGCAATGACGGCAGCGTAGATGGCAGCGCGCAGGAACCGCGCCCGGTCAGAGGCGCGGGAGGGGTAAGCGATCCGCTCCGGGAGCGGTGTCGCAACCGGGGACGGCGGTACGGTTTCCGGGTGAAGGCGCACCACCTCCGAGGCAGGCTCGCGCGACTCGAAGGTTATCTGCGGGGCCTCGCACGTCGGGCAAAACGGGGAACTGTCATCGACCGCCGCGCCGCAGCGGCTGCAGGGATGTTGCACGATAGGTTGATTATCTCAAAGCTGAGCGGTCGGACGGAAACACGTTGGCTCGTACTGAAAAACAGCGGGGAGTTCAATCCTTTGAGAGCGATCGCTTATGGGGTTGGACCTCGGTTTCGTCAACCAGGAACGAAGTTGGAACGAATATGGGCGAATTCCCTAGATCGTGTCTTCCTTGCCGCGCAGGCGCACGTAAACCAAGGCGAAATCGGCCCCTTTGTCCTTAGGGTCAATTGCCACGATGTGCTGGTTGCTCTTTTTGCCGGCTTTCAACTCGATTGTCTTGCCGTTGTTGTCGCCATCACATTTCAATTCTTCGGAATCGCGATCATTCCCGGAGTGAGGCCCCCATTTATGGTCTGCGGTGTGGCACTCCAGTACGGTTCCGAATCTCTTCAGCTGTTCTTTGTAGAAAGTGACAAGTTTCGATGGTGGATCGTCCGACTCATAACTGACGGCTACTACCCTCACGCCATACCCAAAGCTCGAGATGTTGACGTTGGCGCTCTTTTCGTCATTGTCGCCGGTACTTGGCTTCAGCCTCGCCCCGGCATACACCGGCAGTCCGGTGTCCTTCACATCGGCGCCCTTATCCACATGGATCTCGCCGAATGGAGTCTTGATATCGACGTTCTTGTCGTTGCCTTCCTGGTTTTTCTTCACGTTGACACTGCAGGCAGAAAGCGCAAAAAATGCGACTAGGGCGACGATTGCAGGTTTGAATATTTGCATGGCAGCCTCCCGGGCCGGCTGTTGACCCAGTATCGAGCAATATCTCGCAGGCGCGGCGGCTTGGCAAGCCGCGCGGGCACTCGGGCTAAGATAAGATACGCAATCTGACACCGATTGGTTCCGCGTGCAGCAAGCAAGCGACCAAGATCTCCCTTCCGCGCAGAGTTGCTTTTCTTAGTGTCTTTGCAAAGTCTTTGTCTACTTTGCAGTTAGAGACTTTGACGGTGAGCATCGTGGGCGCTGCAGCAACAGCACTTAAAAGGGCTCGGAAGGCCGGATCGAGGAACCTCTAGCCCTCGTCCATGGACCCACCATCCTGCATGAGCGACTCGAAGCGGGTCGAACTCTTGATGAAAGCCATCTTGACTGTCCCGGTTGGGCCGTTGCGCTGCTTGCGGATGATGATCTCGGCAATTCCGTCCAGTTCGGGGTCGTCGGGCCTGTACATTTCCTCCCGGAAGATGAACGCCACCACGTCGGCGTCCTGCTCGATCGAACCTGATTCACGGAGGTCGGCCAATTGCGGGCGATGATCTCCGGAACCGCGGCTCTCGGGTGCGCGGCTCAACTGCGAGAGAGCAACGACAGGAACATTGAGTTCTTTGGCCAGCGCTTTCAATGACCGGGAGATGGCTGAGACTTCCTGGGTTCGGTTCTCGTACCGTTTCCCGCCTCCAGACATGAGCTGTAGGTAGTCGACGAGAACAAGGTCGAGGGAGCCTTTGGACTGCAGCAGCCGGCGGGCTTTGGCGCGCATCTCGCTCGGCGTAATTCCCGGCGTGTCATCTATGAAAATTGGCGCTTGGCTGAGTTTCTCGACTGCGTGGGCGATTTTGCGCATGTCGTCCTGCCATAGCGAGCCGGTACGGAATTTGTGAGAGTCGACTCTCGCCACCGAGCACAGCATTCTCTGCAGGAGCGCTTCTTTCGACATTTCAAGGGAAAAAACGGCGACCGTCTTGCCATCTTCAATCGCAGCGTTCTCGGCGACGTTCATGGCGAATGAGGTCTTTCCCATCGATGGGCGCGCAGCAATGATGATCAGGTCTGATCGCTGCAAACCGCTGGTCATCTCGTCCAGGTCGGGGTAGTGAGTCTCGAGTCCGGTGATGCGGCGACCGCGCTGCAGCAAGGCGTCGATCGAGCCGAACGAGTCCCTAATGATCTCCTGCACGCCCATGAAGCCCCGGCCGATGCGCTTCTCAGACAGCTGAAAGATCTGTGCCTCAACATCGTTGAGTACATCCTCTGCCGGGTCGCTTTGCTCGGATGCGCGAGCGATCGCAGCGGTGGCGGCATGAATGAGCCCCCGCAGCAGAGCTTTATCGCGAACAATTTTGATGTAGTGCTCAATGCTTGGGCGGTCAGGAACCCCGTCGAGCAAGCCGGAAATGTAGGCGACACCGCCAATCGGTTCGAGTTCGGCGTGGCGGCTGAGTTCTTCGGCCAGCGTGATCAGGTCAATCGAATGCGAGGCCTCTGCCAAATCGACCATTCGCGAATAAATCCGCCGGTGCGAATCAAGCAAGAAGTCTTCCGGCTTCAGGTGCTCGGCCGCCTGGCTATACGCCAAATTGTCGAGAAGAATCGCCCCCAGGATTGAGCGCTCGGCCTCCACATTCGCTGGAAGAGTTTGCGCAGAAATATAGTCAGTGGTCGCCACTTACTTCCTTCGGCTGGTTGTGTGCTGGAATTTTTGTGAAGAGATGTCGAATGCCACAGCGATAGTACGCGCAGGATGCTTGTGGATGGTCAGCACATCCTTCGGAAAACCAATCCGAAATTCATTTTGTGGGGAGACGCGATTGCACCAGCCGTCCACCAAGTTCTCCGCGCAACAGACTAGAGCGAACAATAGGCGAAAGTCAGGGATCCTGTCAAGGGTTATTTCAATGTGTCTATTCGCCAACCGGGGAAAGAAAGAATCTTCGCGCGTACACTTGCCGATTCAGAATGCGAACAGCCCACGGCGGGGGATTTACGGCAAAAAAGAATGCGGTCCGGGCCAGCCACCCGAACCGCATTCGCAAGCGTGAATCCCGCCTCTGCCTTCTCCCGCGCTTCCCCGCCGATTTGCAGCTCGCTTTGCAGCGCCTCTGCTCCTCCGGTTCAGCTACGGGATGCGCATCCGCGCACTAGGCGCATTACGCATCGATCGTATTCGGCGGTTGCAGTCCCGCTAGGCGGAACCGTTTCTGAGGAGGCCGCAACGCCCGGGTTGCCCGCAACGCTTGCACGCTTTGGGGAACCGCTTCAGCAACTTACTCGGACCGCTCACCTGCAGAACCTTCCGGATCCACTGGGAGCTGGTGCCTTTCGCTTGCTGCAGAACCACCTCTTACGATCACTGGCAGCGCAACATTCACGCTTGCAGTGAGTGAACTTTCTCGCATTTCGTTTCGCCCGGCAACCGGAATTAGCGCGAGCGCTGTGCGAAACCTGTGGACGTTGAGACTTCCTTGTGGAAAGGAAAGGAAAAGCTGCCAAAAATTGGATTTCATTTTGGCTCGCCGCTGTCGGCCCGTTGTGGGAGTCAAATTCTGAACCGAGAGAGTTGTGCAATTCCCGACCCGCCAGCTTTTTTGAACGGGAATCTCCAACCGGGTGGAGGCAGAATCCAACAGGGAATCCTGGACATCCGGTTCTCGTCGGGTAGGCGGGCCGAGTGACAGCCCTCTCATTTACGCGGCTGCTCCTGATGTGTGAGTTGAGCACTTACATTCCGCTTCGGCGATAATATGCGTTCGCCTTGGCACGGAAAAAGGAAGCCTTGAACGCCGATTCCATCCGCAAGCTGTTTGACGCAGTTCGGAAGGGCAAGCTATCGCCTGACGAGGCTGTTTCGCGCCTGCGTCACCTTCCGTTTGAAGATTTGGGATTTGCCAAGGTGGACCATCACCGGGCAATTCGTGTCGGGATGCCTGAGGTGATTTTCTGCCAGGGAAAGACTCCGGCCCAGGTTGCTGGAATCTTCGAGAAACTGGCACAGCATGCGAATAACGTGCTGGCGACTCGCGCGAGTCACGGACAATTTCTTGCCGTCAAGAAAAGAGTCAGGAAGGTCTCATACAAGCAAGAAGCTCGGGTCATTGTCCTCGAACGGGACAAGACCAAGTATGGTAAAGGGTTGATTACGGTGGTCTCGGCTGGAACCAGCGACATTCCCGTTGCCGAAGAAGCAGTGGTTACGGCTGAGTTGATGGGGAACGAGGTGGTTCGCCTCTACGATGTCGGCGTCGCCGGAATTCATCGCCTTCTGGCACACCGTGAGGCGATCAGCGGATCGCGCGTGGTGGTTGTCTGCGCCGGCATGGAGGGAGCCCTTCCAAGCGTGGTGGGTGGATTGGTCGGAGTGCCAGTGATCGCCGTTCCGACTAGCGTGGGTTACGGGGCCGCATTCCAAGGCATGGCCGCGCTGTTGGGCATGATGAACTCATGTGCTTCGAATGTGACGGTGGTCAATATAGACAACGGTTTCGGGGCTGGATATGTGGCCTCGCTGATCAATCGCTTGTAAGCGAACCTCTACCAACAAGAATGTACGGCGGCTTTGCGAGGGCAGCCTCGGCATGACGCTTCTACGGTTTTGGCGGCTTTGGTGGCGTGAACTGCGCCAGGTCAGCGAGGCCCAACCTTGTTTCGATATCGCTGATCTTTTTTTCTGCGTCTTCAAATCCGTCTTTGCCGAACATTTTGTGCTCGATGTCTTCGAATTCGTCCCCAATTTCGTCCAACTGCTTGTCGGAAAAGTTCTTCTTCCAGGCGGGGAAAACGATCGTGTCTTCTCGCGCGGCATGATTCTCGTACATAAGCACAAATGATTCGAAGACCTTGGCCAGGGGCTCGGCATGCAAAGATGAGATCTTTCCGCCGTCGGTCACGGCCAGCACGTAGTCGGTAACCTCACGCCCGCGCTGATGTTGTTCAGTGAGAATCTCGGCATAACGAGCAAGCTCGGCACCCTGTTTTTGGATTCGGGGAAAGATGTGCTGTTCTTCGAGCAGGCGCTCGTGGTAATCCTCGGCAAAGGCGCGGAACAGTTTCGCTGTTTGTTGCAACGCTGACGCATCGATCGCCTGCACGTTTTGCCGCAGTTTCGGAACCACTTCGTAATAGACGAGCAGCGCACGGCGAATGACTCCGTGCTCGCGCATCAGGTCTTCGGTTGCGGTGACCTCCGGCTCTTTGTCCTCGTTCTTTTCAGAATTCTGAGGTGCTGGCTCGGCCAGCAAGGGTATGCTGATCGCTCCTAAACCTGCCAATGCAGCGGTTCCCAATGCAGCGGATGTCTGCAGCAGCTCACGGCGGGACTTTGCTGGTGACACGGGGACCTCCGGAATCGAAGTAACGTTGGTTGACGCTTCTGCTTAAGGCTTCATAACCGATACTATCGAGCTTAGATTCAGAAATGCACCTTAATGGCCGCCCAAAAAGAGCATCTGTGCATGGCAAGGTCGAACCCACAACCCGTCCGCAAAGGCCAAAGTCCAATGCTGGGATCGTGATCGGCATTTCACGGTTGGATTCCTCCCGTTTTGCGGCCAAGAAGCCATACAAAAAGTGGGGCACGATCGTTTCCCAGACGCTCGAGATGCGCTCGATTTAGGTTCTCAGCGGATCAGAGCGGGGCGGTGGCAGCACAACATTCGACCGCAAGAGAAGCCCCGGGATTCGATTACGTACCGCACGCTCGGCGAAAACCGTCCTGTAGAATCGAAGTAGCGAAAGTTCTGATCCCCGGTTTTGGAGCGGTTTCCTGTCTTTTCTTTCAGACCTAAACCCGCAGCAGCGCGAGGCGGTTGAGACCGTTAACGGTCCGGTGTTGATCCTGGCCGGCGCAGGCAGCGGCAAGACGCGCGTGATCACCTATCGAATCGCCCATCTGATCGAGCACATCGGTGTTATGCCGGAGTCGATCCTGGCAGTCACCTTTACGAATAAAGCGGCAGCTGAAATGGTTGAGCGCGTGGAGAAGATCGTCGGGGGATCGACCATAGCCAAGCCGGTGATCTCCACCTTCCATTCATTCTGCGTGCGGATGCTGCGACGGGACATCGAGGCATTGCGAATTCCGTCAGCGGTGCCGGGACATCCGCCCATTGGACACACCAAGAGCTTCGTCATCTACGACGAGACCGATCAGCAGCAGGTGACCAAGGCGATCATGAAGCGATTGGGGATCGACGACAAGGAACTCACACCCCGGGCGGTTCTGGCGCATATTTCCTGGGCGAAGAACCACATGCTCGATCCGCAGGAGGTTTATCTCAATTCGACGGATCCCAAGACCGAGCGGATAGCGCACATTTATGAGGAATATCGAAAAGAACTCCGCAAAGCGAATGCCCTCGATTTCGACGATCTCCTGCTCGAGGCGGTACGGCTGCTGAAATCGTCGGCCCAGGTTCGCGAGTACTACAACCGGAGGTTTCAATATCTTCTGGTCGACGAGTATCAGGACACGAACCGGCCGCAGTATGAGCTGATGCGGCTGCTGGCGGGCGATCGGCACAACGTATGCGCGGTGGGCGATGAAGACCAGTCGATCTATTCGTGGCGCGGCGCGGACATCCGCAACATTCTGGAGTTCGAAAAGGACTTTCCGGAGGCCAAGATCATTCGTCTCGAGCAAAATTACCGCTCGACCCAGAACATTCTGCAAGCGGCGTCGGCGGTGGTCGCAAACAACATTCGGCGCAAGGGAAAGAACCTGTGGACGTCACGACAGGGTGGTACGAAGGTTGGCTATTACGAAGCTCCGGACGGTGAGAACGAAGCGCTATTTGCTGCCGATTCGATCGCGAAGTATGTCAGGGAAGCAACCGACCGGGGTGAGGATCCGCGCACGGCGGTGCTGTATCGCACGAACTCGCAGTCGCGATTGTTTGAGGAGGCGATGCGGCGATATCAGCTGAAGTATCACGTCGTGGGTGGGTTTTCGTTCTACGAGCGCGCTGAGATAAAAGACCTGATTTCGTATTTGAAGGTCATACACAACCTGGATGATTCGGTTTCGCTGTTACGAGTGGTCAATACGCCGGCGCGCGGAATTGGGAAGACCACCATGGAAGTTGTCGAGCGCGTGGCGCTGGAAACCGGACTGTCGCTTTGGGAAGCGATTGGAGAGGCCATTCAGCGCGACCTCTTAGGTGCGCGAGCGCTCCAGGCGCTGCAATCATTTCGCGAGTTGATCGAAGACGCGCGCGCGATGGCGGCAGGCACCTACGCGGAGAGATTGAAAGAGAGCACGGAAGAGAAGCGGCAGCCGCTCGCGTCATCCGGGTCCAAGGGGGGCGGGATGCCCTCGTTTGTCCCGCGGAGCGAAGCCTCGCCGGAAGAGGACAGCGAAATCGGCTTCGATCCGACAGCATTCAACTTTGGCGGCCATCACGATATCCGCGCGGAGAGTTCAATACAGAATGGCGACTCGGGCGAGGACGCGACCTTTGATCCGACAGACCTTCGAGCAGATGGTGCGAACGCAAACCCCGCTCGCGAAGAGGGGGAAGCCCCTATTGAAGGCTTCCGAGCTCTAGGCGATGCCGCTCACACCGCCGAGATCCTCAAGTTCCTGATCGACCGCACCGGATATATCAAAATTCTCGAAGAAGAAGATTCGCCGGAAGCATACTCGCGGATTGAAAACATCCGCGAATTGGTGAATGCCGCCATGGATTCAAAAGACCGCGGCGAGACGCTCGACCAGTTCCTCGATCATGCTGCTCTGGTGAGCGACGCGGATGCTTACGACGAACGCGCTCAGATCACGCTCATGACGCTGCACGCGGCGAAGGGTCTGGAGTTTCCCTTGGTGTTTTTGTGCGGCCTGGAGGAAGGCCTGTTCCCTCATTCCCGGACTTTTCTGAATCCAGACGACATCGAGGAGGAGCGGCGGCTTTGTTATGTAGGCATGACGCGGGCAATGGATCAACTGATCATCACGCGGGCTGTTTACCGTCGACGATACGGCACCGACATGCCCGAGGCCAGCGTGCCGTCGCGATTCCTGGAAGAGATCCCAGCGGAATTGGTGGAGGAGTTGGGGACAACCCGGAGAAGGCCTTACGCTAGTTCCCTTTCAAGCTTCGAAAACCGTAAAGAGTGGGGCAGCCAATCATCCACCCTAAGTCGCAGGAGAAGCAACTCAGGATCGGAAAGCCAAAGTCAGCTCGATCCACACTATGCCTACGAAGACGAAGATCAATCGGCTTCGTGGAAAGAGCTCGACCGGAAAAATCTCAGTAAAGCTCCGAAGTACAACTCCATCGACAACATCGCTGAGTTCTTTGCTTCCCGGGGAAAGAAGTTTAACTTGCCGAAGGTTCCGGTCGAGGCGCCAAAAGGAAAGCGCGGCTTCCGCCCTGGCCAGAAGGTCCGCCACCCCAAGTACGGCGAAGGCACGGTTTATCAACGGGAAGGAGAGGGCGAGGAGGCCAAGCTTACCGTACAGTTCCCTCGCTTCGGGCTGAAAAAGCTGGTCGAGAAGTATGCGCAGCTTGAGAAAGTGACCTCCTAGCAATGCCGGGCTTTTCCTTGAAACCGTCGGTTGAGCAAATACCAAGCCTTGCCAACCAGAAGTGCCGCCCAAGCCGGGCGCCGATTTTTGATCCGTATCCGACGACGAGCCAACTGGAACCAACCCGATCGCTTTTGATAACTTGGTAGGCGGGGAATTCAACCAACTAGGCAGCAGCTTGATTTGGAATTGCCCAATTACAAAATCGCAAGATAGGACTTCATGGCTAACACAACTGCATTGAGCAAAGACGATCGTAAGAAAGCAAAACGGGCCGCGCGAAAGAAGCGAAAGCTGGAGCACCCCGTCAAGCCCCGCGAGTACGCACGCGGATCGAAGAAGTCGAAAGTAAAGAAGATGGCGCGCGGACAAGCGAAGCGGTAAGCTATGTGGCATTTCGAGGTCCCACCCTTCTGAACCGTGAAGGGTGGGCCAGCCTCCTCCAGTAAAGAGGCTAGGACTCCAGGAGACATCAACCGCTTGGCTGAACCAACTGCTGGCACCAACCGTAGCTCCCAACACCAGATCTTCTGCTGCAAATCCATCGACAAATTGATCGCAGACTCGGAACATTCCGAGCGGCGTCTGAAAAAGACGCTGGGCCCGGTTTCGCTGACGGCGCTCGGCATCGGAGCCGTGATCGGCTCCGGCATTTTTACTGTCATTGGAACGGCGATCGCCGGGCAGAAGTTTGATACCTCCTCCATCCTGAACGCGCCGCTTCTCGATTACCTCATCAAACACTCCGCTTCGACGGGACGGCCTGGCGCAGGACCAGCGTTGGCACTCTCACTCGTGCTGGTGGCGATCGTCTGCGCGTTTACTGCCTTGTGCTACGCGGAACTCGCCTCGATGATTCCGATTGCGGGTAGCGCCTATACCTACACCTACGCCACCATGGGCGAACTAATCGCTTGGATCATCGGTTGGGACCTCATCCTTGAATACGCGGTCAGCAACATGGCCGTCAGCGTTGGTTTCGCCCAGCACCTGGTCAACATGCTCGATTGGTTTGGTTGGCATCCGGGGCTGAGATGGGTCTCGCCGGCCTATTTACCCTCGGGCATGAGTGGACTTCAAGGCGAGATGCTTTATCCGCCTGGATTCCACTTCGGTTTCAATGTTCCGGCGTTCTTGATTGTGATGATCCTGACCGTAGTGCTGGTTCGCGGAATTCGTGAGTCCGCTGAAGCCAACAACACCATGGTGATTCTGAAAATTGCCGCGATTCTCGCCTTCATCATTGCCGGGGCACACTACATTCATCCCGAACTTTGGCACCCGTTTGCTCCAAACAAATGGTCGGGAGTTCTTACCGGCGGCTCGATTATCTTTTTCACGTATATCGGGTTTGACTCGGTGTCAACGGCAGCGGAAGAAGCGCGTAATCCCAAGCGAGATCTGCCTATCGGGATCATTGCCACGCTGGTCGTGTGCACGATTCTCTATATCGGTGTCGCGGTCGTGCTCACCGGTATCGTACCCTGGGAGGCAGTTCGTGACGACGCCGCTCCGGTCGTGAATAGCATCAAGCATCTGACAGAGGTTACCGGATCGCCGGTTCTGCGCTGGGTACGGCTGGGTGTTTTGTTCGGGGCGATGATGGGAATGATCTCCTCCCTGCTTGTCTTCCAACTTGGACAGGCGAGGGTTTGGTTTTCGATGTCGCGGGATGGGCTGCTGCCGAAGCTGTTCAGTTACGTGCACCCGAGGTTCCGAACGCCGTCAACCGCAACCTGGATCGCAGGACTCGTTGTGGGCATTCCAGCCGGCATTCTGGACATTGGAACTCTCTCCGACCTTTCCAATATCGGAACGTTGTTTGCGTTTGTCCTGGTCTCAATCGGAGTGATCATCTTGCGCCACCGCGATCCGGACCGGCATCGTGGCTTCAGAGCACCGGGCGGAATTGTGGCACCGATTTTGAGCGTGCTCTTCTGCGGACTATTGATGTCGGGCTTGCCAATCTTGACCTGGTTGCGCTTCTTCGGATGGCTCTTGGTCGGCTTGGGGATTTACCGTTTCT
>Ga0207703_10004840_pt1 | contig 10958 bp, 12 predicted proteins | sample KBSSwiS12_FD_184304 | JGI IMG/M metagenome (GOLD analysis project Ga0207703, IMG submission 184304) | Switchgrass rhizosphere microbial communities from Kellogg Biological Station, Michigan, USA - KBS Switchgrass S1-2 (SPAdes) (version 2) | ecosystem: Host-associated > Plants > Roots >... | reverse complement strand
GCCGCGCCCCGGCGATGCCTAGGGCCGCGGCCATGTTCAACATCGTTCTCGTCGCGCCCGAGATTCCGCCCAACACCGGCAACGTGATCCGGCTGGCAGCCAACACCGGCTGCCGTCTGCACCTCGTCGAGCCGCTCGGCTTCGCGATGTCCGACCCGCTGCTGCGCCGGGCCGGCCTCGACTATCACGAGTACGTCGACGTGCAGCGGCATGCGTCGTGGCCCGCCTTCGTCGCGAACAGCGGCGCCGATCCGGGCCGCCTGTTCGCTTTCGCGACCGACGGCGGTCGCGCGCTCGCGGCGGTCGCCTTCGAGCCCGGCGACTGGCTCGTCTTCGGCGCCGAATCGTCGGGGCTGCCGGCGCCGGTGCGGGCGACGATCGACGCCGCGCAGACGGTGCGGCTGCCGATGCGCGCCGGCCAGCGCAGCCTCAACCTCAGCAACGCCGTCGCGGTCGCGGTGTTCGAGGCCTGGCGCCAGAACGGCTACGCCGGATCGGCCTGACCTGCGTCGAACGACTCCGGTCGCGCTTCGCGCCGCATCAGCTGCTCGAGCGCGTCCTCGGGCCCGATCGTGCCGGCGAGCACATCGGCCACGGCGGCGACGAGCGGCATCTCGACGCCGCTCGCAGCGGCACGCGCCAGCACCATCGGCGCGCTGCGAACGCCCTCGGCGACGTGGCCGAGGTCGGCGAGGATGTCGACGAGCGCCTTGCCGCGCGCGAGCTCGACGCCGACCGTGCGGTTGCGCGACAAGTCACCGGTGGCGGTGAGGACGAGATCGCCGAGCCCCGACAGGCCCATGAAGGTCCGGGCGTCGGCGCCGAGGGCGACGCCGAGGCGCGTCATTTCCGCCAGGCCGCGCGTGATGAGCGCGGCGCGCGCGTTGAGGCCGAGTCCCATGCCGTCGGCGATGCCGGTGGCGATCGCGAGGACGTTCTTGACCGCGCCACCGACCTCGACGCCGACCGGATCGGCCGAGGTGTAGATGCGCAGGCCGGCGTGGTGAAAGGCGGCGACGGCGGCGGCGCGCACCGAGGCGTCGGCGCTCGCGGCGACGAGCGCGGTCGGCTGGCCGCGCGCGACCTCGATCGCGAAGCTCGGCCCGGAGAGCACGCCGACGTGCGTCGACGCGAACACCGAGCGCGCGATCTCGTGGCCGAGCGCGCCGGTCCGCTCCTGAAAGCCCTTGCAGAGCCAGAGCACGGCCGCGTCGAGCCTGGACGGCAAGCGAGCGAGGAGCGGCTCGAGCCCGGCCATCGGCGTCGCGATGACGACGACGCCGCCTTCGCCGTGGCGCAGCGCCGCGGCGAGGTCGGCGCCGACCTGCAGGGCCGGCGGCAGCACGATCTCCGGCAAGTAGCGCGCATTGCGGCGCGCCGAGCGCAGCTTGGCCGCCTGCTCGGCGTCGCGCGCCCAGAGCCGGGTCGGATGTGCCGCCGCGGCGTGCACCGCGAGGGCGGTGCCCCACGCGCCTGCGCCGAGCACCGTGACGTTCATCGCCGCTTCACCCACCGCTGGTAGGGCGCGGCTGAGTCGCTCGTCAGTTGACCGTGCCGACGATGCCGGAGCCGTTGCCGGCGGCGCCGCCAAGCTGCGCGTTCGCCTGCGCCTGCTGCGCTTCGTACATCGCCTGGAAGTTCACCTCCGACAGCATCACCGGCGGGAAGCCGGCGCGCGTGCAGACGTCCGAGACGATGGCGCGCAGGTACGGGTAGACGATGTTGGGGCAGGCAATGCCGAGGATCTGCTTCAGCTGCTCTTCGGGGATGTTGCGGATCTCGAAGATCCCGCCCTGCTTGGCTTCGACCAGGAAGAGCGTCTTGTCGTTAACCTTGGTCGTCACCGTCGCCATGACCGTGACCTCGAACATGCCGTCGGCGATGGGCTCGGCGCCGAGGGTGAGGTTGATCTCGACGGCGGGCTGGCCCTGCTCGAGCAGGATCTGCGGCGAGTTCGGCTGCTCGAGCGACAGATCCTTCAGGTAGATGCGCTGGATCTGGAACATCGGGGTGGTGTCGGTGTCGGCGGCCATGGGGAGCTCTCGAAGTCGGGGGTAAGGCTCGCCGCGATGGGCGATGTGGAAGGCGGGGACCGGCGGCGGGGCCGGCGGGCGAGGATTATCGCGTGCCGGCCAGCAGGGGCTGGAGGCCGCCGCGACGGTCGAGCGCGACCAGCTCGTCGCAGCCGCCGACGTGGGTGTCGCCGATGAAGATCTGCGGCACCGTCCAGCGCTGCGTCAGCTTGATCATGGCCTCGCGCTGGCCGGGTTGCTCGTCGACCCGGATCTCGTCGATCGCCTCGACGCCGCGTTGCTTCAGGAGCGCCTTCGCGCGCAAACAGTACGGGCAGGTCGCCGTGCTGTACATCTTGACGGGCTGCATCGGCTCAGGCGGTCTTCTCGGTCGGCAAGTTGGCGGCGCGCCAGGCGGCCAGGCCGCCGGCGAGCGCCGTGGTGTTCTCGAAACCGAGCTTCTTCAGCGCGGCGACGGCGCGCGGCGCGCGCGCGCCGGTCGGGCAGACGACGACGAGCGGCAGCGACTTGTTCTTCGGCAGCTCGCGCGAGGTCTCCAGGCCGGCGAGCGGGACGCTGCGCGCGCCGACCGCATGGCCGGCCGCGTACTCGGCCGGCTCGCTGATGTCGATCAGGACCGCCTTCTCGCGGTTGATGAGGCGGACCGCATCGGCGGCGCTGACTTTCGCGCCGCCCATGTTGTCGACGAGCGTCGGCCAGAGCAGCAGGCCGCCGGAGACCAGCGCGGTGACGAACAAATACCAGTTGTCGAGAACGAAGCTCAAGGTCATCGCGGGCCAGTGAGCCCGATCCGGCAAAGCGCGAATTATAGAATTCGACCCCGCTTTCCTCGCTCGCGTGCGGGCATCGCCTCTCCCGCGCCGGGGCCGGCGCCGCATTCACCTCCTCCCCCATGCACAAGCTCGTCCTCGTTCGCCATGGCGAATCGACCTGGAACCTCGCCAATCGCTTCACCGGCTGGACCGACGTCGACCTCACGCCGCTCGGCGTCGACCAGGCGCGCCAGGCCGGCCGGCTGCTGAAGGAAGGCGGCTATGAGTTCGACGTCGCCTGGACGTCGGTCCTGAAGCGCGCGATCTGGACGCTCTGGCACGCGCTCGACCGGATGGACCGGACGTGGCTGCCCGTCCGCAACGACTGGCGCCTCAACGAGCGCCACTACGGCGCGCTGCAGGGCCTCGACAAGGCCGAGACCGCAGCCAAGTTCGGCGATGCGCAGGTGCTCGCCTGGCGGCGCAGCTACGACGTCCCGCCGCCGCCGCTCGCGGCCGACGATCCGCGCAGCGAGCGCAGCGATCCGCGCTACGCCGCGCTGGCGCCCGAGCAGGTCCCGCTCACCGAGTGCCTCAAGGACACCGTCGAGCGCGTCCTGCCGCTCTGGCACTCGACGCTCGCGCCGGCGATCGCCTCCGGCCAGCGGCTGCTCGTCTCGGCGCACGGCAACAGCATGCGCGCGCTGGTCAAGTACCTCGACGGCATCGGCGACGCCGAGATCGTCGGCCTCAACATCCCGAACGGCATCCCGCTGGTCTACGAGCTCGACGACGCGCTCAGGCCGATCCGCAGCTATTACCTCGGTGACGCCGAGGCGGCGGCGAAGGCCGCCGCGGCGGTTGCGAACCAGGCAAGCGGCGGACGCGCCTAGCGCGCGTCGCCGAGGGTAGCGGCGGGCGAGCCTAGGCGCCCGTCGCCGGGGCAGTGTCCGGATCAATGCCGAGCGCGGCGGCGATGTCGGCGCGCAGCAGTGTGGCGAGCTCGCGCCGGTCGACGTGCGCCGAAGGACGCGGCGCCAGGAACGCGAGGCGGACGCGGACGCCGTCGCCGCACGACGTCTGCCAGAGGCTTCGCATCAGGCTCGTAGCGCCGACGAACTCGACCGCTTCGCTGACCGCGTTGGCAGCTTCCGAGAAGCGCAGCGCGACCGGCTGCACCGGCGTCGCCGTGGCGATCGCCGCCTGCAGCAGGTTGGCGTGGAACGGCAGTAGGCCGTGGCCGGTCGACGTCGTTCCCTCCGGGAAAATCGCGACCACCTGGCCCGCGCTCAGCGCCGCCGCGACGGCATGGACGACGCGCAGCGCATCGCGCTTTCGCTCGCGCTCGAGGTAGAGAGTCCCGGCCGAATCGACCAGCCGCGCCACCAGCGGCCACGCCTTGACGTCGGCCTTGGACACGAACCGCGCGCGCGGAACGACGGCGTGGATCGCCATGATGTCGAGCCACGAGATGTGGTTGGCGACGAGCAGGCTGCCGCTCTCGGCCGGGGTGCCGTCATGCTCGAAGGCGATGCCGAGAACCGCGAGCATCTTCCTCGACCACCAGCGGATCCGCTCCTGGCGCGCCGCCGCGTCGAGCGAGCGAAACTCGAACAGGACGATCGCCAGGCCGTGCACGCCGTGAGCGACCGCATGCGCGAGCCGCGCGACGGCGCGGACGCGCCGCATCACGACGCTCACCCGGCGTCACTCCACCGCGTCGTAGGCGACCCGGCCGGCGACGATCGTGCAGCGAACGCGCCCCGGCATCTCGTGGCGAGCGAACGGCGTGTGGTGGCTGCGGCTCGCGAGCGTCGTTCCGTCGACGCGCCACGATTCCTCGGGAGCGAAGAGGCACAGGTCGGCGACCGCGCCCTCGCGCAAGCCGACCGGCGCCGAGGGCGTCGACCCCATCGACGCGGCGAGAACGGCCGCCGGCCGGCTCGTCACGGCCGCGAGCGTCTGCGCCAGCGACAGCCGGCTCGCCTCGCCCCACTTGAGCGCCGAGCTGAGCAGCAGCTCGAGGCCGGTCGCTCCCGGTTCGGCTTCCGCGAACGGCAGGTGCTTCTCGTCCTCGCCGACCGGCGTGTGATCGCTGACGAGCGCGTCGATGGTGCCGTCGGCAAGCGCGGCGCGGATCGCATCGCGGTCGCGCTGCTGACGCAGCGGCGGCACCAGCCGCATCGCGGCATCGAAGTAGCCGATGTCGACGTCGATCAGGTGCAGCTGGTGGATGCTCGCGTCGCACGTCACGGGCAGCTTCTCGGCCTTGGCCTTGCGGACGAGGTCGACGCCGGCGGCGCTGCTCAGGCGGCACAGGTGAACTCGCGCGCCGGTGTCGCGGACGAGCTCGAAGATCGTCGCCAGCGCGATCGTCTCGGCGAGCACCGGCACGCCCGACAGGCCGAGACGGGTCGCCAGCGGCCCCTTGGCGGCGACGCCATTGCCGAGCCAGGCGTCGTTCGGGCGCAGCCAGACCGCGTAGCCGAAGGTCGCCGCGTACTGCAGGGCGCGGTGCAGGACCAGCGTGTCGCGGATAGCGACGTCGGCCTGCGCGAAGCCGACGCAGCCGGCTTCGGTGAGCTGCGCCATCTCGGTCAGCTCTTCGCCCTTGAGCCCCTGCGTCAGGGCGCCGAGCGGATAGAGGCGGGCGAGGTCGAGGTTCCTGGCGCGGAACTTGAGCATCTCGACCAGGCCCGGCTCGTCGAGCACGGGGTCGGTGTCGGGCGGGCAGACCAGGCTCGTGACGCCGCCCGCGACCGCGGCGGCGAGCTCCGACTCGAGCAGGCCCGCGTGCTCATGGCCCGGCTCGCCGAGGCGTGCCGCCAAGTCGACCAGGCCCGGTGCGACGACCGCGCCGCGCGCGTCGATCGTCCGCGCCGCGTCGAAATCGCGCAGGCGCGCCGCGGCGCCGTCGCCGCTGCCGACGATGGCGATCCGGCCGCCATCGATGGCCACGCTGCCGCGCTCGTCGCGCCCGCTCGCCGGGTCGATCAGCCGTGCGTTGCGGATCAGGATGCGCTCGCTCATCGTCGCTCCGTCAAGCGCTGTTGCCCGCGATGATCGACATCACCGCCATGCGCACCGCGATGCCGAATGTCACCTGCGGCAGGATGACGCTCTGCAGGCCGTCGACGACGGTCGAGTCGATCTCGACGCCGCGGTTGATCGGCCCGGGATGCATGACGATCGCGTCGGGCTTGGCGAGCGCGAGCTTTTCGGGCGTGAGGCCGAAGGTCTTGAAGTACTCGCCGGCGCTCGGCAGCATCGCGCCGGTCATGCGCTCGTTCTGCAGGCGCAGCATGATGATGACGTCGGCGCCGGCGATGCCTTCGGCCATGTCGTGGCAGACACGGACGCCCATCTCCTTGAGGTCGCCCGGCACCAACGTCTTCGGTCCGACGGCGCGGATCTCGGGCGCGCCCAGCGTGGTGAGCGCGTGGATGTCGGAGCGCGCGACGCGCGAGTGGACGATGTCGCCGACGATCGCCACCGTCAGGCTGCGGAAGTCCTTCTTGTAGTGGCGGATCGTGTACATGTCGAGCAGCCCCTGCGTCGGGTGCGAATGCCGCCCGTCGCCGGCGTTGACCACGTGCACGTGCGGCGCGCAGTGCTGCGCGATCAGGTAGGGCGCGCCGCTTTCCGAATGGCGCACGACGAACATGTCGGCGTGCATCGCCGAGAGGTTGGCGATGGTGTCGAGCAGGCTCTCGCCCTTGGCGGTGGAGGAGCGCGCGATGTCGAGGTTGATGACGTCGGCCGAGAGGCGCTTGGCAGCGATCTCGAAGGTCGTCCGCGTCCGCGTCGAGTTCTCGAAGAAGAGGTTGAAGACGCTCTTGCCGCGCAGGAGCGGCACCTTCTTGACGTCGCGCTCGTTGACGCTCAGGAACGTTCCCGCGGTGTCGAGGATGTGCTGCAGGATCGCCTGCGGCAGCCCTTCGATCGAGAGCAGGTGGATGAGTTCGTCGTTGCGGTTGAGCTGGGGGTTGCGACGGACGAACATGGGCGGCCGCGAGGTTAGCGGATTTCGAAAGTGAACTTGCCGACGTCGTCGCGCGCGAGCGAAAGCCGCTGGCCCGGCGGCAGCGCGATCGTCGCCGGCGCGCACGCGGCGCAAATCGGCAGCTCGCGGCCGCCGCGGTCGACGAGCACCGCCAGCGCGACGCTCGCCGGCCGGCCGAAGTCGTAGAGCTCGTTGACGGCGGCACGGATCGTCCGCCCGGTATAGAGCACGTCGTCGACGAGCACGATGTGCCGGCCCTGGACCTCGAACGGCAGCCGGGTGTGGTCGGCGCCGCCCGAGAGGCCGCGTTGCGAGAAATCGTCGCGATGCAGCGCGCTCGAGATCACGCCGGGCGCACCCGCCAGCCCGAGGTCCTGCTGCAGCCGCTCGGCGAGCCAGGCGCCCCCGGACCAGATGCCGACGAGAACGCCGTCCGGCTTGAGCAGGCCGCGCACGCCGGCGAGCAGCTCGGCGTAGAGCGCTTCGGCGTCGAGCTTGTCGAGGCGCGTCACAGGCCCGCCAGGTGCTGCTCGAGGATGATCGCCGCCGCCGCGGCGTCGAGGTCTGCGGCCCCGGCTCGAATCGCGTCGGTCGTCGTGTAGCGCTCGTCGACCTCATGCACCGGCAGGCCGAAGCGCGCCTTCAGCTGCCGGCCGAAGCGGCGCGCCCGCTCGGTGTTCGCATGCGCCGCGCCGTCAGGGTGGCGCGGCACGCCGACGACGAGCGCCGCCGGCCGCCATTCGGCGATCAGCGCGGCGATCGCCGCCATCCGCGCCTCGCCTTCGACGGCGACGGTCGTGAGCGGCGTCGCCGTTCGCGTCAATGAATTGCCGGTGGCGACGCCGACGCGGCGGGCGCCGAAATCGAAAGCGAGGAAGGAGAGAGGTTGCGGGGCCACTGCGAGAGCGGCGCTCACGCGTGCCCCGCGTCCGAGCTGAGCATGCTCGCGTCGATTCCGAGCAGCGACAACGCCTTGCCGTAGCGCTGGCTCACCGGCGTGTCGAAGATGATTCCCGGCTCGGCATCGACGTTGATCCAGCCGTTGCGGCTCATCTCTTCCTCGAGCTGGCCGGCGCCCCAGCCGCTGTAGCCGAGCGTGACGAGCACCTTCTTCGGGCCGGCGCCGCTCGAGATCGCCTCGAGGACATCCTTGCTGGTCGTCATCTCGAGGCCGCCCTCGACTTTCAGCGACGAGTTGTACGGCCCGCCTTCGGCGCCTTCGGAGAGCGGCTCGTGCAGGACGAAGCCGCGCTCGGTCTGGACCGGGCCGCCGAAGAAGACCGGCGCCTCGGCAAGATCGTCGCGGTCGAGCGAAAGCTCGACCTTCTCGAACAGGCTCTTCAGGGTGATGTCGATCGGCTTGTTGATGACCAGGCCGAGCGCGCCCTTCTCGGTGTGCTCGCACAGGTAGATCACGGTGCCGGCGAACGTGCCGTCGCCCATCCCCGGCATGGCGATGAGGAACTGGTTCGTCAGGTTGATCGACGACGGCGGCATGGCGCCATTTTATTCCGCGCCAAAGGAAGCGCGCGTCTTCGTGCGCCGAGCACGGCCTTTCGGCACACTGCGGGCGATGGAGAAGGCCCTCGACGCCGCGCTCGTCTGGTTCCGCCGCGACCTGCGCGTCGCCGATCACGCCGCCCTCTACCATGCTCTCCGGGCGGCGCGCCAGGTCTGGTGCGCCTTCGTCTACGACCGCGCGATCCTCGACGAGCTGCCGCGCGCCGACCGGCGCGTCGAGTTCATCGTCCAGAGCGTCGACGCCCTCGCCGCCGAGCTCGCCCGGCTCGGCGAGCGCTGCGGCGTCGCCGGGGTGCGCCTGCTGGTCCGCCACGGGACCGGCGCCGACGAGATCGTCGCGCTCGCCGCCGAGCTGCACGTGCAGGCGGTGTTCGCCAACCACGACGACGACCCGTACGCGCTCGCCCGCGACGCCCGCGCGCGCGGCGCCCTCGCCGATCGTGGCGTCGCCCTGCACACGTCGAAGGACCACGTCGTCTTCGAGCGCAGCGAGGTGTTGACCTTGAGCGGCAAGCCGTACACGGTCTTCACGCCGTACCGGACCGCCTGGCTGAACAAGCTCGACGACTATTTCCTGAAGCCGTACCCGGTCGAGCGCCACGCCGGCGCGCTCGCGCCGGCGCCGGCGGGCGTCGCCGGCGCGCTGCCCGGGCTGGCGCGCCTCGGCTTCGTCAAGACCAACCTCGAGTCGCTCAAGGTCGAAGGCGGCAGCGCCGCGGCCGAGGCGCTTCTCGCCGACTTCCTTGCCCGCATCGACGACTACGCGACGGCGCGCGAGTACCCGGCCGTCAAGGGCCCGAGCTACCTCGGCGTCCACCTGCGCTTCGGCACGGTGTCGATCCGCCGCCTGGCCGGCGCGGCGCGCGCTCGCATCGGCGAGGCGGGAAAGCATGCCCGCGGCGCGGAGACGTGGCTCTCCGAGCTCGTCTGGCGCGACTTCTACCAGCAGGTGCTGCACCACATCCCGCACGTCGTCGGCTCGAGCTGCAAGCCCGAGTTCGACCGCGTCAGGTTCGAGCACGGTCGCCACGCCGACGAGGCTTTCGCTGCCTGGTGCGAAGGTCGCACCGGCTATCCGCTGGTCGACGCGGCGATGGCGCAGATCAACCAGACCGGCTGGATGCACAACCGGCTGCGCATGGTGACGGCAAGCTTTCTCACCAAGGACCTGGGCATCGACTGGCGCCGCGGCGAGGCGTACTTCGCGCTGCACCTGATCGACTACGAGCTGGCGTCGAACAACGGTGGCTGGCAGTGGGCGGCGTCGACCGGCTGCGACGCCCAGCCGTGGTTCCGGATCTTCAATCCGGTGACGCAGAGCCGCCGCTTCGACCCGCAGGGCAAGTTCATCCGCCGCTACCTGCCGCAGCTGGCCGGGCTCGACGACGAGCAGATCCACGCGCCGTGGGAGGTGGGACCGATCGAGCTCGAGGCCGCCGGCGTCGAGCTCGGCCGCGACTACCCTCGGCCGATCGTCGATCACGCCGAGGCGCGCGCGAAGACCTTGCAGCGCTACGGCGTCGTCAAGGGCGCGCGATAGCGAGAGGCGCCCTCGGGCGCCGTCAGGCCTCGGCCTGCGCCGTGACGATGTAGCGCGAGATCAGCGCCAGCAGGTCTTCTTCCGAGTACGGCTTGCCGAGGTAGTGGTCGACACCGAGCTCGGTCGCGTGATCGCGGTGCTTCTGGGCGATCCGCGAGGTGATCATGATCACCGGCAGGTCGCGCCAGCGCGCATCGCCGCGGATGTTGCGCACGAGGTCGAAGCCGTCCATGCGCGGCATCTCGATGTCGGAGAGGATGACCTGCGGCAGCTCTTCCTCGAGCCGCTCGAGCGCGTCGAGTCCGTCCTTGGCGAGCGTCACGCGGTAGCCCTCGCGAACGAGCAGGCGCTGGGTGACGCGGCGCACCGTCAGCGAATCGTCGACGACGAGGACGAGCGGCGCGGCCGGCGCGCTGGCGGCGCTTTCACTCGGCAGGAGCGGCGGTGCACCGACCGCGCGCGGCGCCATCGTCGCCCGCGCGGCTTCTCCGTACAGCGTGGCGAGCGCGACCGGGTTGTAGATCAGCGCCACCGCGCCCGAGGCGAGCAGCGTCATTCCGGCGAGGCCGGGCAGGCGCGACAGCTGCGGGCCGAGGTTCTTGACGACGACTTCCTGGTTGCCGAGGACTTCGTCGACGTGGACGGCGATCCGCTGCTGGGCGCTGCGGACGACGACGACGGTGCGCATCCGGCCCTGCGCCTCGCCCGGGCGCGAGCCGAGCTGGAGCAGGGCGCCGAGCCAGAAGAACGGCAGCGTCGAGTCGCCGAACTCGTAGGCGCCGCTCGCGTACGCGGCGTCGATGTCGGCCGCCGTGGCACGGCGAACGATCTCGACCAGCGTCGACGGCACCGCGACCGTGCTCTCGCCGCAGCGCAGCATCACCACCTGCGTCACGGCGGTCGTCAGCGGCAGGACCAGCTTGAACGACGTGCCCTGGCCGGCGGCGGTCGCCGTCTCGATGCGGCCGCCCATCGCGATCACCTCGGCGCGGACGACGTCCATGCCGACGCCGCGGCCGGCGAGCTCGGTGACAGTGTCGACGGTCGAGAAGCCCGCCGTGAAGATCAGGTTGGCGAGCTCGGCGTCGCTGTGCTCGACGCCCGGCGCG
>Ga0207703_10004839_pt1 | contig 10959 bp, 10 predicted proteins | sample KBSSwiS12_FD_184304 | JGI IMG/M metagenome (GOLD analysis project Ga0207703, IMG submission 184304) | Switchgrass rhizosphere microbial communities from Kellogg Biological Station, Michigan, USA - KBS Switchgrass S1-2 (SPAdes) (version 2) | ecosystem: Host-associated > Plants > Roots >... | reverse complement strand
GCCGATTAACCGGCGTTTTCAACCAAGCGCAGTATGAGTGGCAAGAGCTAAATATCTGATTTAATGATAAATTAATAACAGTTCGACGAGGCGCTAGGCCGGCTTGCGGAAGCGATAGACGATCCGGTCCGTGTGCAAGCGAATTGCGGGATCGAACACATTCTTTTTGTGATCGTCGGCGGGATTGCGCAGCAGCGGCGATTCGGCCTCCAGAACGAAGCCCGCCGCCTCGAAGTCCGAGCGGACGGTTGCCGGGTCGATCCGATGGAGCGCCTGCGCGACCTGGCGGGTGTCACCGCCGGGATTGGCGACATGATCGATCACGCCGAGGATCCCGCCCGGCTTCATTGCCCGGTAGAGCGCGGCAACGAACGGCTTCGGGTCCATTCGCGGAAATTTGTATTCATCGCTCTCCCAATAAAGGTCGTGATAATCCTGATTGAACATCACGAAATCATAGGTTTTTTCGGGAAGCTCGATGGCGGCGGCCGGGCTGACGATGAGCTGGAGGTTGGGGATCTTGCTGTGGCGCTGATCCCAACTTTCCTTCGTCTTCGCGTCGACGAAGTTTGCCGCTTCCCAGGCATCGACGGAGCCCTGCGTCCCGACCGAGCGGGCCAGGATCAGCCCCCAATAGGCATTGCTTCCGAACAGATCGAGCGCTCGATCGCCCCGTTTGAGACCCAGGAACTGGAGCACCTCGGCGGGTTTGCGAGAGGCATCCAACTCCCTCATGCCATTAGTGCGGTCGGGCGCCGCGACGGCCGCAGCGACGTCCGGCGTTGGCGCCTGGCCGCATGACGGGGCCGCGACACATGATAGGAGGGCTGCGGCAATAGCGGCTCGGATGTGCATGACATTTCTCCTCGAACGCAATTCGAGGGCGCATCCGGTGCGGCCGCCAGTCCAAAGCGGATGAACGCGTGATTCTTTCGACCAATCGACTGAAAATCTTCAACCGAGGGCTTTGACGATCTCCTCGACCATCTTCTTGGCGTCGGCGAGCAGCATCATCGTATTGTCGCGGTAGAACAATTCGTTGTCGACTCCGGCATAGCCGACCCCGCCCATCGAGCGCTTCACAAACAGCACGGTGCGCGCCTTCTCCACGTCGAGCACCGGCATTCCGTAAATCGGCGAACTCTTGTCGGTCTTGGCCGCCGGGTTGGTGACGTCGTTGGCGCCGATCACGAAGGCGACGTCGGTCTGGGCGAACTCGCTATTGATGTCTTCGAGCTCGAATACCTCGTCGTAGGGCACGTTCGCCTCGGCCAGAAGCACGTTCATGTGCCCCGGCATTCGGCCGGCGACCGGGTGGATCGCATATTTGATCCGCACCCCTTCCGCCTTGAGCTTATCGGCCATTTCCTTGAGCGCGTGCTGCGCCTGGCTGACCGCCATTCCGTAGCCCGGAACGATGATCACCTGGTCGGCCTGTTTCATCAGGAAGGCCGCGTCTTCGGCCGAGCCGCGCTTGTATGGCCGATCGATCGCCGCTGCATCGGCGGACGCCGAAACTCCGCCGAAACCGCCGGCGATGACCGATATGAAGCTGCGGTTCATCGCCCGGCACATGATGTAGCTGAGGATCGCACCCGAGCTTCCGACCAGCGCGCCGGTGATGATCATCGCGCTGTTGTGGAGCGTGAACCCCATCGCCGCCGCCGCCCAGCCCGAGTAGCTGTTGAGCATCGAGATCACGACCGGCATGTCGGCTCCACCGATTGGGATGATCAGCAGGAAGCCGATCGCGAAGCTGAGCCCCGCGACGGTGAAGAAGACCCACGGTGCCTGGTCCTGGGTGAAGTAGGCGATCAGGCCGAGGATCGCGGCTAGGGTGGCGAGGTTGATCGCGTGCCGGAGAGGCAAGAGGATCGGCTTGCCAGACATGTTGCCGTTGAGCTTCAGGAAGGCGATCACCGAGCCCGAGAAGGTTATCGCGCCGATGGCGACACCGAGGCCCATTTCGACGCGACTGACGGGGTTGATTATCGGGACGAAACCGGGGGCGAGTAGCGACCAGCCGGAGCCGTCTCCGAGTTGCGTGATGCCGAACGCCACTGGATTGAGATATGCGGCAGCGCCCACAAGAACCGCCGCCATTCCGACGAGGCTGTGGAACGCCGCGACGAGCTGCGGCATCGCGGTCATCTGGATCTTGCGGGCGGTGACGAGGCCAACCCCGCCGCCAATGAACATGGCACCCGCGATCTCGACGATCGAGGCGATCTGATGGACGGCGAGCGTCGTTCCAACCGCGATCGCCATCCCAACCATGCCAGTGTAATTGCCGCGGCGACTGCTCTCGGGACCGGAGAGTCCCCTCAGCGCGAGTATGAAACAGACCCCGGAAATCAGGTAAGCGAGAAGCACCCAGGCGGGCGTCGCCGCCGCCTCATGCATCGACGTCACCATCGTCATGCTGAACTTGTTTCAGCATCCATTTCTGAGACGGACGGTGCGGGTGGAGACATGGACCCTGAAACGAGTTCAGGGTGACAGGATTGGAGCGCTTCATTTGCTGCGCTCCTTCTTCTTGTACATCGCGAGCATTCGCGCCGTGACCGCGAAGCCGCCGAAGATGTTCACGCTCGCCAGCGCGACTGCGACGAGCCCGAGCCATTTCGAAGACGGGCTTCCGCCAGCAGCCGCGGCAATCAGCGCTCCGACGACGATCACCGAGGAAATCGCGTTGGTCACGCTCATCAACGGCGTGTGCAGCGCCGGGGTGACCGACCAGACGACGTAATAGCCGACGAAGCAGGCCAGTACGAAGATCGACAATATGGAGACGAAATCCATGATCCCTCCAGCGGCAAACCCGCGGCGGCTTTCTGGCGGCTGGCTCCGGCGCTGTCGAGTGGCGGCGAGCCGTTAATCGGATCGCGGTTAGCGATTTGATAACCTTTTCGCGCGCATGCGTAGCGCGCAATTGGGGAGGAAGAGCGCTCCGTGTCGAAGCGCCCGAAAGTCAGGACCGAAAAGCGGCCGTGGAAATTGCTGCTGTGGACGGCAATAGCCGGCCTCATCTTCGGTTTGATCGCTTTCGGGGAGATCGCGGAAGGCACGCTTCGGATCGCGCGAAACAGCCTCCACTGGCATAAGGCGAGCAGCGACATCGTGCTCGTCAAGATCGACAATCAGTCCCTGCGCAAGATCGGCCGCTGGCCTTGGCCACGGCGCTATCATGCTCAACTCACCGACCGGCTCACGGAAGCCGGTGCCAAGCGAATCTTCTTCGACATCAGCTTCTTCGGCGCAACCAATCCTGAGGATGACCAAGCGCTCGCGGAGGCGCTGAAGCGGTCCGGCCGGGTGACTCTGGCCGTTCGCACGCGCTCCGGACCAAACGCCGGGACGGCGCAGCTTGGAATGCCGTTGCCGGAGCTTGCGAATTCCGCCCAAGGCCTGGGCACCATCAGCTGGCGCTACGATTTCCAGCAGGCGGTAACGGAAATCCCCTACGCGGCGACGGTCGACGCGCGCATCGTTCCATCCTTTTCGTCGCTCCTATCCGGACGCGCCGGAAGTCCAAGCGCGACCTTCACGCCCGATTATTCGCTCGATCCAAAGTCCATCCCGAGCGTCTCGGCAACGAGCATCTTGGACGGGACCTTTGATCGCCGGATGATTTCAGGGAAGGACGTGGTGATCGGAACCGCAAGCGAGGAGATCGGCGACCAGTTCTTCGTCCCAGGCACCGGGCGGATGGCCGGAGCCTATGTCCACGTGATTGGCGCCGAAACGTTGAAGGACGGGCGGCCCGTCAACCTCGGCTGGATTCCGCTGTTCGTCATTGCGCTCGCAGCGGGAGCTTTTGCACTATGGCGGCGCGACGGTCGGCAACAGGTCCTGATACTTGGGACGACGGCGATCACGGTGCTGTTTGGGCCGACGCTGCCCGAAATGTACGACATCTCTTTTGATGTTACGCCGGGCCTATTCGTGATCATCGTGATTGCGAGCGCGCTTGGTTGGCGCCGGTATCGCATGCAAGGTTTGGTCAATCCCATCTCCAACCTGCCCAATCTCAACGCTCTGCGGGACAATCGCGACGGCAAGAAGCAGTCCCTGATCGCTGCCCGAATTCTCAATTACGAAGAGATCGTCGCAACGCTTCCGCCGAACAGCGAGAGGCAACTGATCGATCAGATCGTTTCGCGTCTTTCGGTCGGCGCCCCGAATCGAACGCTCTACCAGGGCGACGGAGGAATCTTCGCGTGGTTCGAAGAATCGCGTGCGCCGTTCGGAAATCATCTCGACGCGCTCTATTCGCTGTTCCGCAACCCGGCGCGGATCGCGGGCTTGTCCATCGATCTGTCCGTAGCGTTCGGGGTTGAAGTCGGCAGCAGCCGATCGCTGCCCAACCGTCTCGCGAGCGCGCTCGTGGCCGCGGAAGAGGCGGCGCACGACGGCCTGAAGTGGAAATTCCACGACCCGGAAAGCCTCCAGGAAGCGTCCTGGAAGCTGTCGATCCTCAGCGAGCTCGATTCCGCGATCGACCGCGGCGAGGTCTGGGTCGCCTACCAGCCCAAGCTCGACATCGCCACGAACCGGATTGTCGGAGCCGAGGCGCTCGCCCGCTGGACCCATCCCGAGAAGGGTCCGATTGCCGCCTCCGAATTCGTCGCGGCGGCTGAGCAGCATGACCGCATCGGAAAACTCACCGACTTCGTCCTGGAAAAAGCGATTGGAGCGGTCGCTGAGATCAACAAGCGTGACCAGGACTTCGAGATTGCGGTGAACCTCTCCGCGCGCCTTCTTAGCGATAAGGGCTTCACCCTGCGCGTGGCGGCCCTGCTCGCGCGGCACAGTCTGGAACCGCACCATCTTACGCTAGAGCTGACGGAGACCGCGGCGCTCGCGGACAGCGGCGAAAGCCTCGAGATGATCACTCGATTGCGCGAGCTCGGAGTGCGGATCTCGATCGACGATTACGGCACGGGCCTGTCAACGCTCGACTACCTGAAGAAGATTCCGGCGAACGAGATCAAGATCGACCAAAGCTTCGTCAAAGGAATGGTCGACAACCGCTCCGACCGCTTGATGGTGCAGTCGACGATCGGCCTTGCTCATTCGCTGGGCCGCAAGGTCGTCGCCGAGGGGGTCGAGCAGGACGATGTTCTCGACCTGCTGATCGAGATGGGATGCGACGTCGCCCAGGGATTTGCCATTGGTCGGCCCATGAGCCTCGAGAGCCTGGTGAAGCGCATCGCGACGGACCGCGGCAAGCGGCACGTCGCTTAGTCCAATCCATTCCATGCGCTGCTAAGTTTCAGCGCCAAGATCCGAAAAAATCGCCCTAATCTGGATTAGTCTCGAAAAGGCTCATCCACGCTGGGTTGGTTAATAGTTTGCTAACCATATCGATTAAGGTTAATGTCCTCTGCATCTGCCGAATCAATTTTGATTACAGGGGACGTTACAATGAAGAAGACAAAAGCCACCCGCGGCTTCTGGAGCTGGCTGATTGGCGGCGGCTGGGCCGGCGGCGGAAGCGGCGGCTAAAAGTCGCTTCGGCCCGGTTTTTCGGGCCATAAAATCAAAGCGTTACTGAGCGCTCGCCGCCTGGCGAGTGCTTTGTTTTGCGCCTCATGAAAGGCGTGATTCGAGCTCGCTGGCACCGCTGGCTTAGCTCCGCTAACCGGGCCTCATGCTGCATCAGGCGAGCCACACTCTGGCGATTCGCGCGAGTCGCCCCGGACTGCACGAATTGACGAAAGACGTAGCTTCCTGGGTCGAAAACAGCGGAATCCAGGATGGCTTGGTGACAATTTTTTGCCGCCACACGTCGGCCTCGCTGGTGATCCAGGAAAATGCCGCCCCAGCCGCGCGGCGCGACCTCGAACATTATTTCGAGCGGATCGCGCCGGAAGGTGCCGGCTATGAGCACGACGATGAAGGCCCGGACGACATGCCGGCGCATCTGCGCAGCGCTCTGACCAGCACGCAGCTGAGCATCCCGGTGCAGAGCGGCCGCCTGGCGCTCGGTACCTGGCAGGGCATCTTCCTGTTCGAGCACCGCCGGAACACGCCGGAACGTCAAATCGTGCTTCACCTGGTCGGCGAATGAGCGCCAAATCGGTCCGCGCCTGGATCGCTCAAAACGCGCCGGACCTGCCGATCATCGAGGTCGAAGGCACGACCGCGACCGTCAACACCGCCGCTGAAGCGCTGAACGTCGCTCCCGGGCGCATTGCCAAGACGCTCGCGGTCCGCGCGGGCGATCATCTTTTCCTGCTCGTCGCGAGGGGCGACGCGCGGCTCGATAACCGCAAGTGCAAGGACGAATTCGGAGCGAGGCCGCGCATGCTAGGGGCAGATGAGACGCTGGAGCTCACCGGCCATCCGGTCGGCGGGGTCTGCCCGTTCGGCCTGAAGACCCCGCTGCCGGTCTATCTCGACGTGTCGCTTCGCGCCTTCGACACCGTCTATCCGGCAGGCGGATCGCTCAACACGTCGGTCGAGATCGCGACCGAGCGCTTGTTTGAACTCGTCGCCGAGCGCTGGGTCGATCTCTGCCGTTTACCCGAAGCGGTCGGGGCTTAATTCTCCAGCGCTGACGTCTTCGACGGGCCAGGGCGTGCTTGCGATCAGTGAAGCGGCGATCACAGACATCGCCGGTGAAGTCTGGAGCCCGAAGCCGCCCTGCCCTGCCAGCCAGAAAAAGCCCTTCGCGTCGGATGCGAAGCCGACGACCGGGTGCCGGTCGGGCGCGAAGGTCCTGAGACCGGCCCATTTGCTGTGGATCCGGTCCACTTTGACGATGGTCCGCTCCTCCATCCGCCACGCAGCGAGCGCGACTTCGTAATCGTCGGGCTGGGCATCGCACGGCTCGCTCGGCACCTCGTCCATGGGCGAGGCGAACAGCCGTCCGCTCTCGGGAGCGAAATAGATCTCATCGCCGACCGTCTTCGCGAACGGCAGCGCGTCGATTGCGGTGCCGGGCGGCGCGTCGAAGGTGATGATCGTCCGGCGCTTGGGTTCGAAGCCCAGAGGTCGAACCCCGGCAAGTTTCGCAACCACATCGGCCCAGGATCCTGCGGCGTTGACCAGGATCGGCGCAGAAAACACGTCGCCCTTCTCGCTCGTGACCTCCCAGACGTCCCGAACGCGTTTGATCACAGCTGCGCGCGCACCTGTGACCAGCTCGCCGCCGCGCCGGCGTAGCTGGCGCAGATTGCCCTGGAGCAAAGCGTGCGGATCGAGGCGAATGCCGCGGCGGTCGGCAATGCCGTGAACCGCATCCTCCTTGAGTAACGGGCAGAGCTGGTGGACCCCGCGGGCGTCCAGCCGGTCGAGCGTGGCGAACGGCGAGATATCGGCTTCCAGCGCATCCAGCTCCTCGCGCTCATCGTCGCGGGCATGGATCAGGACGGGCATTGGGCGACCGATCGGGACCTCGGCGAAATCGTCCGGTGGATCGTCGAAGAAGCCGCGGCTGGCGAGCGTCAGCGCCCTGACCAGGCGGTCGCCGAGCGCATAATGGAGCATGGTCGCGCTGCGCCCTGACGAATGGAAGCCGATCTGCTCCTCGGCCTCGAGGACGGCAACCTTCGCGTGACTGGAGAGCGCGGCAGCGGCGGACAGCCCGGCGATGCCGCCGCCGATGATCAGGATGTCGTAAGCTGCCGCCACCGGATCAGGCGGCGGTCAGCCGCTCGTGGACGACCTTGCCGTTCTGGGTCAGCCGGATGCCTTTGACGATCTCGTCATCGTCAGGGAGGACCGGCCCGCCCTGCTCCTTGTCCCAGAAAGCGGAGAGGAAATTGTAGAGGTTGCGGGCGAACAGCGCGGATGCGTCCGCGGCGAGGCTGCGCGCCAGGTTGGACGCGCCGATGATCGTCACGCCGTGCTTCACGATGATCTCGCCCGAAACACTGCCCTCGACATTGCCACCGGCATCGGCCGCCAAATCGACAATCACGCTTCCCGGCCGCATGGTCGCGACCTGCGCATCGCTGATCAGCCGCGGCGCGGGCCTGCCCGGGATCAAAGCCGTCGTGATGACGATGTCCTGCTTGGCAATGTGCCCAGACACCAATTCAGCTTGAGCCTTTTGATACTCCTCTGACATTTCAGAGGCATAACCGCCCGCACCTTCACCCTCGATTCCGGCGACATTCTCAACGAAAATCGGCTTCGCGCCGAGCGACTGGATCTGTTCTTTCGTCGCTGAGCGGACGTCGGTCGCGCTGACCTGCGCACCAAGGCGCTTGGCGGTTGCGATTGCCTGAAGCCCCGCGACCCCCACGCCCATTACGAAGGCCTTGGCCGGACTTACCGTGCCGGCGGCAGTCATCATCATCGGGAATGCCCGGCCATAGGCCCCGGCAGCGTCGACCACCGCCTTGTAGCCCGCAAGGTTCGATTGCGACGAGAGGATGTCCATCGATTGCGCGCGGGTGATCCGCGGCATCCATTCCATCGCCAGCGCCTCGAGGCTCGCCGACGCATAACCGTCGATCGCTTCGCGGCGCCGCGCCGGATCGAGCGCGCCGACCAACAGCGCGCCCTCTTCGGCGCCCTTCAGCGACGCCGCGTCGGGACCGTTCACGCACAGGATGATTCCCGCTCCATTGAGCGCCTCGGCACGGCCCACAAGTTTCGCGCCCGCCGCCTCATATTCGGCGTCGGAGATCGAGGCGCCCTTGCCCGCGCCTTTCTCGACCGCAAATTCGGCGCCGAGCGCGACGAACTTCTTGACGGTCTCGGGGATGGCGGCGACGCGAGTCTCGCCGGCCGTCGCTTCCTTCAGAACCGCGATTTTCATCTATTCGGGCGGGTCACAGGATCTGAAGAACGACGAAGCCGACCACCAGGCAGAATAAGGCGCCCCATTTCATTATCTTCGTGAAGCGCTCGTAGTCGTGGACGTGAACCGCGACTTCATGCGTCGGCGGGTTGGCGAGCAGCGACTCGTCGTCGGCCATGTCTTTCCCCTCGTGAATTTCCTCGGACCGTCCATAACAAGGCCGCGCGACTGGCCCAACCTCTTTAAGCGCCCCTTTACCCCTCCCGGCATAGAAGAATGGCGCACCAAGGAGCCGATGATGGCCGAAGAGCGCGTTCGTTCCCTTTTGCTGCTCGACGCGGATGCCGACGAGCGCCGGCTGATCTCGGCGATCGCCGCTCGCGCCGGCTGGAGCGCGGTCGGGGCGTCCGACTGCGATATGGCGGTCGCTCTGCTTCAAGGTCCCCATGGCCGCGAGGTCCAGGCGGTCCTGCTCGGCTCGTGGGACGCCGAGACCAGCCCCAAGACCATCGCCGCGCTTCGCGAACAGCGTGAAAAGCTTCCCCTGATCGTTCTTGGCCACGGGGACTCGGTCGCGGTGGCGGTGGAAGCGATGCGCGCCGGGGCGAGCGATTTCCTCGTCCGGCCCGTCGCTCCGGAACGGCTCCTGGAGGCGCTCGCGGCCAATTCTGACCGGCGCAGGGCAGCTGGCGAGCTCGCCCCGGTGTCGGAGAAGCTCGCGCCCGAGCTTTCGCTCGAGCAACTGATCGGTGCTGCTCCGGAATTTCGCGCCGCCCTCGCTGTTGCCGCGAAGGCCGCCCGAAACCGCCTTCCGATCCTGATCATCGGCGAGCCGGGCACGGGCAAGGAGACGGTCGCGCGGGCAATCCACGCGGCGAGCCTTCGCGCTCGAGGCCCGCTCCTCGTGCTCGACTGCAAGGCGGTCCCGGCCAATATCATCGACAGCGAACTGTTCGGCCATGAAAAAGGCGCGTTCCCGGGTGCCTTTGCGCCCAAGACCGGGAGGGTGGTCCAGGCAGATAACGGCACGTTGCTGCTTGACGAGATCGGCGCGCTTCCAGCTGAAACGCAGGAGCGCCTCGATCGTGTTCTCGCGACCGGCGAAGTCCGCCCGGTCGGCCTCAACGGCAGCCAGTCGGTCGATGTCCGAGTCATCGCCACGTGCAGCCGGCCGCTCCCCGACGATTTCAATCCGGGCCTTGCCGAGCGGATCGGAACGACGACCGTCCATCTGCCGCCGCTACGTGAGCGCAGCGGCGACATCCCTGCTCTTGTCCGTCACCTGCTGGCCCGTTTCTGCGAGCAGACCGGCATGCGTGCGCTTTCGATCGGCAATGACGCGCTGGCGGTGCTGATGCGCTACGGCTGGCCCGGCAATGTCCGGCAGCTCGCCGGAGTGTTGTTCCGCGCCGGGCTGCAGTGCGATGAAAGCTCGCTGACCGCCGAGCACTTTCCGCACATCGCCATCCAGTCACGATTTTCGGGCCGGCGGAGCGATTTTTCGCCGACGCTCAGCATTTCGAGCAGCGCCGAAGCGATCGCAGGCGCTCCGGGCGTCACCTTGTTTACCGGAGATGGACATTTGCGTCCGCTCGAGGACATCGAGGCGGACATCATCCGCCTCGCCATCGGCCATTACCGGGGCCGCATGACCGAAGTCGCGCGCCGGCTCGGGATTGGCCGTTCGACGCTCTATCGAAAGCTCGGAGAGCTCGGGATCGATACTGCGGCCTAGGCCGCTTCCGCGATCTCCACACAGCCGAATTGCACGACATGATGGCTGAGGAGCTGTCCCATCCGGTCGGTCATCCAGCCTCGGCGATACGCCCGTTGCATAATATCCAGGTCCGGAGTCCCATTGCCCTCGACGAGGATAAGGCCGTCCGGGGTTATCGCGACATCCCAACCGATGAGGACGCGGTCTGAAAAGGCGCGGTGCGCGCGCTCGGTGAATGAACGAAACTCGTCCCAATGAGGCAAGCGAACCCCAGCGATTCGCGCATCCGAGGTGGGATGGCGGTCGATCCAGCCGATGCTGCTATCCATCCCGAGGTTGCTCGCAAGCCCCAGCCGACCGGTCTCGAGGTCGACGGCCGCGGCAATTCCACCGGCGTGAAGGTTGTCGACGACGCGGTTCTCACCCATTGCCATGCGCAGGACCGCGCCAAGCAGCTCCGGGTCGCCCGATTCATCGAGGCACGTGA